>Ga0116179_1000107_pt1 | contig 60855 bp, 55 predicted proteins | sample AD_UKC071_MetaG_FD_89751 | JGI IMG/M metagenome (GOLD analysis project Ga0116179, IMG submission 89751) | Active sludge microbial communities of municipal wastewater-treating anaerobic digesters from USA - AD_UKC071_MetaG | ecosystem: Engineered > Bioreactor > Anaerobic > Digestate | place: USA...
GATGATGTTTTCTAGCAAGGCTATTGCTATTTCGCATCAACTGTGAGAAGGAGGGAGTAATCTCATTTGAGCAATCCGGTTGTTGAAGCTAGGTTCTGCACCAATGATAATTCAGAGGCAGCTGCACTTTTCGGTAACCGGGACGAGAATCTAAGGCTAGTCGAGGAACTTCTCGAATGCAAAATAGTAGCCCGTGCCAATGATGTGACTGTAATAGGGCCGGAGGATTCTGTCAGCAAGGTAATGCGGGTCCTCTCCGACTTGCAGTCAGCTGTACGCGCGGGCAATCGCATTTCCGGCCGGGAAACCAGGTACTCTGTGATGCTCGCTCAGAACGAAAGACCTGAAACACTCTGTTCTGTATTGCGCGATGTGGTGCAGGTTACTGCCCGCGGAAAGCAGGTTCGCCCGCGAACTGTAGGCCAGAAGCACTACGTGGACGCAATGAGGAGGAATGACATAGTCTTCTGCATTGGCCCGGCAGGAACCGGCAAGACTTATCTGGCGATGGCCATGGCTGTTTCGGTTTTGAAGGCCAAGAACGTCAGCAGAATTATTCTTACGCGCCCTGCTGTGGAGGCGGGGGAGAAGCTCGGGTTCCTCCCCGGCGACTTGCAGGAAAAGGTGGACCCTTACTTGCGGCCACTATATGATGCCCTCTTTGACATACTCGGTGTCGAAATGTTTGAGCGCTACAAGGAAAAGGGCATAATTGAGATCGCGCCACTTGCGTACATGCGCGGGAGGACATTGGATGACGCGTTCATCATACTTGACGAGGCTCAGAATACCACGCCGGAGCAGATGAAGATGTTCCTGACTCGTCTGGGGTTCTCTTCAAAGGCAGTGGTTACTGGTGATATTACTCAGATAGACCTCCCCAACAGGAAGTTTTCCGGCCTCGAAGATGTTCAGACGGTGCTTGCCGGAGTGGATGGCATAGAGTTCGTCCACCTGAACGACCAGGACGTTGTCAGACATGAGCTGGTACAAAAGATAGTTCAGGCCTATGAGAGATACGATGCTGAGAGGGCTAAGAAGGAGCAACTCGGTGTCGACCTGTCCCGGGGAGAGTAAAGATGGCGGAGACGGAATGAGAAGGGGTGATGCCGTTGGCACAGCTGTCTAGAAAAGAGAGCGCGAGGCGATTTGGCTCAAGCGTTAAGACCTTCGCGAGCAGTAGGATTGCAGTTGCTGTGGCGACGGTGATTTTGGGGTCTCTCATTGTCGCATCGGCGCTGTTACCCCAGGCGGTTACGCTGGAAGAGGGGCAGTTTGCGAAACGTGATATTCAGGCCCAAAGGACAATTGTGAATCGTGTTGCTACTGAGAAGCTGAGGGAAGAGGCTCGGAAGACATACTTGAAGAATGCTCCGAGTTTCCCGGACAACTACGAGATAAATCAGTCATGCTCTTACATGTCCGAGGAAGCGGTAGAGTCTGTCTTCTCCGCGGTGGATTCGGCGCGCAGCGAGATGCCTGAGGAAGAAGACCTGGCGGCAGTCGGTCGCCGTGCGGCCGCCATAATCGATGATGGCGAGGGCATTTCGGTGTCTGCAGAGGACCTTGCTCTTTTGGCATCAATGGATGAGGCTGAACGCGAGGACGCCCGGGATATTGCGGTTGCGCTTGTCGGCAGTGTAATGCGGGAGAACCGAATAACCGATTCCAATCTGCAGGAGATTGCGGCGGGTATTCCCGAGGCGTTGCTGGAAAAGGGTGTTGCGCCTGAATACGTGGCGCCCATTTCGCGGATAGTCGTTTCTGCGATTCGGCCCAACCTCTCTCTCAGCCTTGCAAAAGTGGAGAAAGCTGCGGAGGAAGAGGCTGATCTTGTTCAGCCCGTCTATGTTCAGAAAGGGCAGAATATTATCAGGCGCGGCGAGCCGGCAACGCAAGAGACGATAGAGATTTTGAGAGATCTGGGCCTGCTCGGAGCCCGTGGGTCGATACTTGGCTGGGTGGGAGTAATTTCCACTACAGCGCTCGCTGTGGGGTACGTAGCGGTTTATCTCCAGAATTTTCCTGCACACGCGCCTAATGAACAGGGAATGCTGTCGCTGGTTGCCATAGCGGGGCTCTTGGTTTTACTGCTTGCCAGCATTCTTGCGAACTTGACTCCTGACTACGCGGCCTATTTGGTGCCAGCTGCCTTTGCCACCATGATCATTTCGTTTCTCGCATCTTTAGAGATGGCCCTTGTTGTCAACTTGTCTGTGGCAGCCCTTGTAGGAGTGTTACTCAGGGGCAACATGTTTGCCATGCTGGCTTCACTGGCAGCTGGAGCGGCAGGAGCGTACTCCGCGCATGACCTTCATGAGAGGGCGAATATGACTCGAGCGGTCGTGGCGGTAGGAACAGCGGTTGCCGCAGTCTCAGTCTGTTATGGGCTGGCATTTGGTGAGCCGGAAATAGTGTCCAGGTGGTATTTGGGATTTGTGAATGGTATAATATCGACCGTGATGACGCTGGGATCGCTTCCGTTTTTTGAGACGTTGTTCGGGGTATCATCCTCCCTTCGTCTCCTTGAACTTTCAAATCCTGGTCATCCGCTTCTGAGAAGGCTTCTTTTGGAAGCCCCCGGAACTTATCACCATTCGATTCTCGTGGGAAACCTGGCTGAAACGGCAGCTCAAGCCATTGAAGCCGATGCGCTGCTAGTGCGAGTGGGTGCTCTTTACCATGATTGCGGGAAATTGAAGCGCCCGTATTTCTTCGTGGAGAACCAGTTTGCTCAGGCCAATCCGCACGACAAGATAAGTCCGGCCCTTTCCACGTTGGTGATAACGTCGCATGTGAAGGACGGCGTCGAGTTGGCAAGGCAGTACAAGTTGCCTGCGCCAGTCATCAGCATTATTCAGCAACACCACGGTACCGGGCTGGTTTTGTTCTTCTATGCTAGAGCTGCCGAGAGCGAACGGGACCTTTGCATTGATGAAAAGGATTTCAGGTATCCGGGGCCAAAGCCTCAGACGCGGGAGGCAGCCGTCGTGATGCTTGCGGATTCAGTGGAAGCGGCTGTGCGTTCAATGTCCAATCCATCTTCCTGGCAAGTCCAAAATACCGTGAGAAAGATCATCAAGGACAAGCTCTCCGACGGTCAGCTTGATGAGTGCGATCTCACTCTGAGAGAGCTGAGCGAGATTGAACGAGCTTTTATCAGTGTACTGAGTGGAGTATACCACGAGCGCGTCGAATACCCTGAGTTGCCTCCGCACGAGCCGGGGACGGATCGAGAGCTGGAAGAGGTGAAGGTGGCGGCACAGGACGGGGCGGGTGAGTCCTCGCCCGAACAGGGAGATAATAGGGTCGAGAGATGAAGTGCTCCGAAAAAGCATGCGGAGGGGACGGAAATGCCTGCTGAGATCTTGAACAGGCAAGACAAAGTCGAAGTCACAGATGAACTAGAGGCCCAGGTGGAGGAGGCGGTTTTGATAGCGCTACAGACAGTCTTAGGAGACGACAACTATGAAGTAGATGTGAGCTTTGTTGATGACGCAGAAATTGCCCGATTGAACGAAACTTACAGGGGGATACAGGCTCCAACGGATGTCCTTTCCTTTCCCCTGGAGGATCCAGACGCGCTGATTGCGGACGACGAGTGTGCTGAAATAACGGAGTGCCCTGATTGGCCCAACGTCATTCCTCCTACTGAATACGAGGGGATGGATTACGAATTCGCGGCAGAAGAAGACGTTCTCTTAGGCGATATAGTCATATCGCTGGAACGCGCCGAGAGCCAGGCTAAAGACTACGGACATTCTCTCTCCAGGGAAGTCTGTTACCTCACAGTCCACGGCGTACTGCATCTTTCGGGCTACGATCACGAAAATGATGAGGACGCGGCGCGCATGAGAGGGTTAGAGGAATCGGTGATGAACCGGATAGGCCTGCCGCGCTAAGTGGGGGCGGATGCTTTGAAAGCGCGCAATTTACGCGAGAGCTTTAGGTATGCCGGGATAGGGATTTCACAGGCGTTCAGGAGCGAACGGAATATTCGCGTGCATTGGATCGCAGCTGCAGCAGTTGGAATAGTCTCAATCCTTCTTAAGCTGAGTGTCCAGGAGGCGGGCATAATCGCTTTAGCTGTTGCAATGGTTATTACCGCGGAGATGGTGAATACTGCTATTGAGCACTGCGTGGATCTAGTCACCAGCGAATATGATCCGCTTGCGGCTGAGGCAAAGAATGTCGCTGCCGGCGCCGTGTTGGTGTCGGCTGTTGGAGCGGCCATAGTGGGAGCTATCATACTCGGCCCTAAGCTTTTTAGTGCAATCTTGTCACGGTTGAGATGAGGTGAGCGTTTACATGGCTTCCAAATCGAAGACTGAAACGACCAAGTTGGTTCGGAGGAAGAGACAATGGCTTACAGGAATAATAATAATTCTTCTCTTCGTCAATATTCTGGTACTTGCCCGTGCTGCAGAGCTCATTAGCTTTCCGGGTGAGGTCTCGAATACGGAATTGCTTCGCCGTGGGGCCATGTCCCTTGCCGATTACTACGAGGCTCAAGCGGTGAAGCTTGGTCTTGATAGGAATACGGCTGTGAGGGACGCTCTTGCCAAGTTCAAGTTCGAGGTATCGAAGGCGAATGACGCGGAGTCAATCGCGTACATCATCGGATACTACGGAAGGGCAACGGGCGACGTCATAGAGCGTGAGCAGGAGAACCGTAGGCGCGAGGCGGTACTCGGCATAGTCAATTCCGACCCGCAGGTGATTGCGGTTACGGGTCAGGCGATGATAACCGTCTCTGCAGGACAGGATGGAAGGATCGTAGTTGAGGATACCGCTCACGTCCTATCGCTTTCGGCAATAGACGCAATTCAGAAGAGCCCAGTCTTAACTGATCTAGCCGCGCCGATAGACATCGAAATCGCGGGTGGCAAGGCAAACGTCATTACTCCACGAACGATGCAAGATAGGGTGCGCCTATTGCGCGACGAGACTGACTCCCTCAGGCTTTCTCTGGATGAGTTGAGGCGCGCTGCGGGATATTCGGCGCTGTCAGGTTCGGGTATTCTCGTGTCGATGTACGATGCTGAAGGTGGGTTTACAAGTGACGAAGTAGTGCAGGATAAGGATGTTCGCGACGCTGTGAACGAGCTGTATGCTGCAGGAGCGCAAGGGATTGAGGTCGGCGGGCAGAGGCTTGTGGCCACGTCGTCGATCCGTTCTGCAGGTCCGCAGATCCTTGTAAACCAGAAGCCGATACCGGTCAACCCAGTTGTGATCAAGGCTGTAGGAGATCCGCAGGTGCTTGAGAGCAGCCTCGATCTGATAAAAAACTCCCTCAAGCGATGGGGGATCAGAGTGGAAGTGGAGCGGTATGACAACATTAGCTTATCGCCGTACCGCGCCCAATGATCAACCGGTCAAGTGGCGAAAGGTAAGAAGGCCGAGAGTTGTCAGAATGGGCGAACTCGATTGGCTTGCCCTGCTTTTGCTTGCGTCGATTGTGCTTCTGTTTGACGCTCTTGTCATAGGACGATATGTTGGACTCATAAGACTGCCTGGGGAGTTGACGGCGCTCGACATGGCCAGGCTTGGTGCCATGGGTTACGTGGACATGCAAAGGACAATGCTTGAAAGGGACGAGTTTGCGGGGATTGGGAGTGCAGAGCCGGTCCTGACCGCTGCAGCCCAGAATTTGATTGCTGCGCGCAACGTTGAGGATATCGGGCGTGAGCTTGCACAGGCTGCTGCTGATCTTCACGAGGCCGTTCAGTCGGATCGCCTTTCCAGCGCGAGAGGGCGGGTTCTGGAGTTGCTCAGTTCGGACAGTGGGGTTCAAGGCTACACAGGGAAGGGTGCGTACATCCTGATAACCCCCGGGGCATCCGAATCGCAAGTCCAAGATAGGCAGAACGTCCTGGGAGCCGCCACTCGCGAAGCTCTGAGCGCGGATCCTTTGATTGCCAGGTCGCCTACGGCCATCGAGGTCGTGATCGACCAGTCCGGAATCTCCTTTGATACGGGCGATCTCGCAACCCAAGCAGATTTGCTTGCCCGTGAGATTGACTCCATCCATGAAGAAATGGACGCCCTTAGAGAGGCCGCTGGACTTTCTGAGTTGGAGGGTGAAGGCGTGATAGTCTTGGCTTATGATGCTCCTTCAGGCTACGGTTTTGACGAGATCGTCCATCAGAGGGATGTTTCAGAGATTCTGGATAGGCTTTTTGCGGCAGGCGCCCGTGGGGCCCAAGTTGGGGGCGAGCGAATAATCTCTACCTCTTCAATAAGATGCATAGGTCCGATAGTTCTGGTAAACCAGCGGCCGGTTGCAGTTAACCCAATACGCATATACGGTGTTGGAAACCCATACGCGCTTGAGCGGGCTCTTAGGCCGATGGCGTCGGAATTTGCCAAAACCGGAAAGCGGCTCGAGATAAAGCGCGAGTCAAGCCTCGTCCTTTCGGCGTATCATAAGGGAGGCCTTCAGTGGTGAGGCCCCGCCGATGGCAAATCTTGCTTGTCGTTTTTCTCGTCATCACTGCCGGGGTAGCGTTTATAAGGTTTTGGCATGAGGCGAAGCATATCGGAAGGGGCGCATCGCCCGGGTCGTTTTTTCGCCAGGACGAAGCAGATCAACCTATTCGGGTCGATCCTCTGACAGGCTTGCCGCCGTTGCAAGATGCAGAGTACTTTGCCGCGGTCATCGAAAATGCGCCGGCTGCAAGGCCCCAGCGTGGTCTTGGAGCCGCCTCGATAGTCTATGAGATGTTGGCAGAGGGAGGCATTACGCGCTTCCTTGCCTTCTACTCGGGTCGCTCATCTGTCGAGATTGGCCCCATAAGAAGCGTCCGCCCGTACATTGTGGACATCGCGTCTGGCCACGGAACGGTATTGGCCCATTGTGGAGGCAGCCAGGAAGCTCTTGCCATTATTGCCGAGTCGAATTACCCATCTGTCAACGAGCTTGTTCAGGGAAGTGCGTTCTACCGCGACAACACCAGGCGCGTTCCACATAATCTGTATGCGAAGGCCGAGTCAATTCTGGATTGTGCTCGGCGAATGGGTTATAGAACGGATTTTGCGGAATCAGGATATGTATTCCGAAAGCGGGAAGCTCGCGGTAATAGCAATCCGATTGAAGTGACCATAAGGTATTCGCCTGGATACTCAGTGCAATGGGAATACGATGCAAAAACGAGTTTATGGCTGCGTTCAATCAACAAGAAGCCTCATGTGGATGCCAATACCGGACAGCAGATTGCTGCGGCAAACGTCATCATTGAGGTAGTGCCAACTAGAGTCCTCGACGACGAAGGCAGGCTCTCTATGGAACTTGTTGGTTCCGGAGAGGTGGTGGCGCTTAGTGCGGGGGAAGTGATGTGCGGCCGGTGGGTCCGTCTGTCAGGCACGACTGATCCTGTGGTTTATGTTGCGGAAACAGGGACGCCGATAGAGCTGTGCCCCGGGAATACGTGGGTACAGATCGTGTCGGAGGCGAACATGGTTGAAATCAATTCTGGGCAAGGTGAACTCGGGGGTGGATAAAAGTGTCAGGCAGTGCCACAGGCACAGATGAGGCGCGCGTTCTGTCAGCAGATACTGAAGAAACGCTTGTCCGGGCCGCACGCGAGGCGCGGGAAGCGGCCTATGTTCCATATTCGGGCTTCAGAGTAGGGGCCGCAGTCCTCGCTGAAAGCGGACGGATATATGCGGGCTGCAATGTGGAGAACGCTTCGTACGGCGGAACCATATGTGCAGAGCGGACCGCTTTTGTGAAGGCGATTTCTGAAGGGGAGAGGGGATTTCTTGGAGTTGCGGTGTGTGGAGACACGCCTACACCGATCAGCCCGTGCGGGATCTGTCGCCAGTTCATGGCGGAGTTTGGTCTCGATATTCCAATAATCATGGCCGGCGAAGGCGAAGCGCGTTCAACTATGACCGTGCGTGAGCTGCTTCCAGCGGCCTTCACATCGGAGGATATGGAGTAGTTGAAGTCGGGATTTACAGCAATAGTAGGCAAACCTAATGTAGGCAAGTCAACTCTTCTGAATCGTCTAATCGGGACCAAAGTCTCGATAGTTTCTGATAAGCGTCAAACAACTCGAAACCGGATAAATGCTATAGCCAATCTCCCTGACGCGCAGGTAATCTTCATTGACACGCCTGGAATACACAAACCCCATCACGGCCTTGGGAAAAGGATGGTCCAAGCCGCAAGAACAGCTATGGAGGAGGTAGATCTCATACTCTTTGTGACTGATGCCACATCTCCTGCCCGAGATGACGACAGGACTGTTGCGTCGTACATAAGGGATCTTGGGACCCCTGCATGGCTCGTCATAAACAAGAAAGACCTTGTAGATGAGGAGACGTTGGCGGTTTCAGAGCGCGCCTGCCGTGCGCTTGGCGAGTTTGACCGCGTCAAGATCCTCTCTGCGGAAACAGGAGAGAATCTTGAGGGCTTCATTGGCGAGATCGCCGATGCAATGCCTGAAGGGCCCATGTACTATCCTCCCGATATGGTTGTAGACCGTCCGGAGGAGTTTTTCATCGCTGAGCTCATTCGCGAGAAGCTTCTCGAGTTGACCCGCGAGGAGGTGCCTCATTCCATAGCGGTGGTAGTTGAGGAGATGATCCCCAGGGAAGATCGGGATATCGTTGATGTAAGTGCGACCGTATACGTTGACCGTGAATCTCAGAAAGGCATTGTGATTGGGGCCGGCGGTAGCGTGCTTAAGGAGGCGGGCGCACGTGCCAGGCTTGAGGCTGAGCGCCTGCTTGGTTCGCAGATCAACTTGAAGACATGGGTCAAAGTGAGACGTGGATGGCGAGATGACGAGGCTATCCTTGACAGGCTGGGGTATTCGGAGTAAGGTTGCTAACGGCGTTTCAAGCTCGGGAAACGCCGAGTGTTGCGGCTGTGGACAGCTTGCAGCTGCGGTCGGATCGGCCTGTTCAAATGTCCTGATTTGAGGCTGCCACAGATGGGCCGGAGAAGGGATATACATATGAGGGTAGAGGATTTCGACTATGAGCTTCCTGAAGAACTCATTGCGCAGACACCGATAGAGCGGAGGGATGCGTCCCGGCTCATGGTGCTGAGAAGAGAGGACAACTCAATTGAGCACAGGAGCTTCTGCGACCTTCCAGAATTCCTGCATTCAGGCGATGTCTTGGTCCTGAACGATACAAGGGTAATCCCGGCCAGGCTCTGGGGCACGAGAAGCACAGGCGGCAAAGTAGAACTCTTGCTGCTCCAGGAGATAGAGGCAGATGTGTGGGAATGCCTGGCGAGACCGGGTAAGCGTGCTCATATCGGCGAAAAACTGTCATTTGGCAAGGGCCGCATGATCGGCACTGTTCTTGATAAGACGGAATATGGGGGACGCGTGGTGTCATTTGAGGCGATCGAGGGCGTTGACAAGGTGGTTGATGAGATAGGGGAGATGCCCGTGCCCCATTACATAAAGACTGACCTGAAGGACGCTGAGAGGTATCAGACTGTGTACGCCCGCGAGAGGGGTTCTGCTGCGGCGCCAACAGCAGGGCTTCATTTTACGCCGGAGCTTTTGGACGAGATCGCAAGCTGCGGAGTCGTAATCGTCCGTGTCACTCTCCATGTGGGGCTTGGTACTTTCCGTCCTGTAAAGACAGAGGTTGTCGAGGAGCACGTAATGCACTCAGAGCACTATCATGTATCGAAGGAAGCTGCAGATGCCATTAATGAGGCAAGAGCTTCGGGAGGCCGAGTAGTGGCGGTTGGAACAACGAGCGTTAGAACGTTGGAGACTGTTGCCCGGCCTGACGGGACCATCGCCCCGGGCGAGGGGTGGACAAGCATATTCATATATCCCGGATACACCTTTCGCGCAGTCGACGCCATGGTTACGAACTTTCATCTTCCTAAGTCGACTCTGGTGATGATGGTATCAGCCTTTGCCGACAGGGAGTTCATACTCAGCGCGTATCGCGAGGCCGTCGCTGAACGCTATCGCTTTTTTTCATTTGGCGATGCTATGCTCATCTTGTGATGCCTGTCTTGCATCGGTTAGCGGGCACAAATGCAGTCTAGTGTTTATGGAGTGATGCTTATTACGGCTATGGAATTTACTATTGAGAAGCGATCTGAGGAGACTATGGCGAGAGCGGGAGTGCTCTCCACTGGGCATGGGGATATACTCACGCCTGTGTTCATGCCAGTGGGCACGCAGGCCTCAGTGAAGACGGTTTCTCCTGACGAGCTTTCCCAGATAGGCGCCGGGATCATCTTGTCCAACACGTATCATCTGTACTTGCGCCCTGGTCACGAGTTGATAGCGGAGGCAGGGGGACTACATTCGTTCATGTCGTGGGATGGAGCCATCCTCACGGATAGCGGAGGATACCAGGTATTCTCGCTCGGGCCCCTTCGAACCATTACTGAGCGCGGCGTGGAGTTCCGTTCCCACATTGACGGCTCTCCCCACATGTTTACTCCGGAACGGGTCATGGAGATCGAGATGGCTTTGGGCGCCGATATCGCTATGTGTTTCGACGAATGCACGCCATACCCGTGTGATTACGAGTACGCCAGGGATTCAGCGGCGATGACTGCTCGCTGGGCCGAAAGATGCCTTGAGGCTCATTCCAGAGAGGACCAGGCCCTCTTCGGGATAGTTCAGGGATCTGTCTATCCGGACCTGAGAAAGCGCTCTGCCGCTGACATATCGTCTTTGGGATTTCCCGGTTACGGGATCGGTGGGCTCTCTGTAGGGGAGCCGAAAGATGTGATGTACGCCATTTTGGATGAGACGGTGCCCTGCCTCCCTGAGGACAAACCCAGGTATCTTATGGGAGTGGGATCGCCCGACGCATTGCTCGAGGGGGTTGCCCGCGGAGTGGACATGTTCGACTGCGTCTTGCCGACCAGGGTTGCGAGAAATGGCACGGTTTTCACTCGTGAAGGCCGGATAATAGTTAGAGATGCGGCCTATGCTGAGGATTTTCGGCCACTCGATCCAGGCTGCGATTGCTATGCGTGCAGGAATTTTTCCAGAGCCTACATACGCCACCTTCTAAAAGCCGGCGAGGTGCTGGGTATCAGACTCACATCCATACACAACCTCAGGCACCTTGTGAGGATGATGGAAGAAATTCGTTCAGCGATAATTAAGGGCACTTTTTCGGAATACAGGAAGGAACAATGGCGGATCTGGTATAACAACTAGGACACAACCTGAATGGGAAAATGGAGGTAAGCAGCGTATGGAAGCACAAGCAGGGCAGGCCCCAAGCCTGTTAGGAGCATTACTCCCGTTCGTCGTACTGATGTTGCTCTTCTACTTCATGATAATCCGGCCACAGAAGAAGCAGCAACAGCAGCGTGATGCGATGATTGCGGGATTGCGCAAGGGAAATAGGATAACAACAATTGGCGGAATATACGGAGAGATAGTCGACATCAAGGACGATGCAGTGCTGCTCAATGTCGCCAGCCAGGGCGAACGGTTGATTGTGCGAGTGGCCAAATGGGGAGTCCAAGATGTGCTGGGCAAGGATAACGTGGCCAAGGATAAGGAAACGGAAGAGGAGATTTCATAGGACGAAGGGCGATTTTGAGGAGGCCTCTACATAATGACTAACAAGAGATGGACGGCGTTGGGCGCTTTGCTCATCTTGCTTGTGGCGATTCCCTTCTCGGCTGGAGCTTCCAGCACTGCCACGGCTGAAGAGGTGGCACGTGAGTATCTCATGGCTTTCCAGGAAGGGGACTGGCGGCGTGCTGAGGAACTTGCGGACGACGCAGCTCTCTCGTGGGTGGAATATGTTGGGTCTCGCGAGGGCAAGAGTGACGGCATAGTCTCTATTGCGGCCGTGGAAACCGCAAACCTAGGTGATAGTGTCCGTGCTAAGGTCTACTACACGAATTCTGACGGTCAGTTGAGAGTCAGATACCTCAAGCTGCGCGACATTGCCGGACGCTTCAGGGTCGTGGACGATAAGATGCTTGGCGGAGAGTGGATATCGCTTTCCTATCGAAAAGGGCTGTTTCCCACGGCCAAGGAGATAGGGGGAGTGCGAGTTCGGGTTGTTGGAATGCTGGAGGTACCGCCTGAGATCAAGTTCGATCTCATAGTGGAGAATGTGTCCGGCCCCGACAACTGCTTGATCTACCCTTCACTGGAGGCATTCTATGTAGTGGAAGCCGATGGCGCAATCCGGGGAAAATACTTTGCGCAGCCCCCGGCTGTTGTACCTGAAAAGCCACTTCCGAAAGGGGTGGCGATGCGCACCTACGCGATAATGCCGTTCTGGAGTGTAGATCCGAAGTTTTCGGGCAGAACCATAAAGAGCCTTTCATGGACTCTCTTTATCCCCTTCGGACCCATAGACCAGTACGCATTCGATTACATCTAGTTTTAAGCGAATGCATATCCGGGCCGCGTCGGCTTGGCGCGGCCGTTTTATAATTTGAGCACACTTCGGCATCGGGATAAAGTCGGATTGTAGAAGAAAAGGAAGGGAGGCGCTATACAGGAGTTGGAGAAGAAAATCACTCTAAAAGATGTAAAACAAGATCCTGAGATAGATGCGTTCATAAGGTGCGCCATGCATAACATGGCGGCGATAGGATTCACAGAGCATGGCTACAGACATGCCGGTTTGGTATCAAGCATTGCTCATAACGTTCTGGAGAGGCTGGTTTACCCTGCACGCACTGCGGAACTTGCGGGAATAGCGGGTTATCTTCACGATATAGGTAATTCCGTCTCACGGGACCATCATGGACAGAGCAGCGCATTCATAGCGATGAGCGTGTTGACCCGAATGGGAATGGATCCAGATGAAGTCGCGATTGTGATGGCTGCGGTGGGCAATCACGAGGAGGAATATGGTCACCCTGTCAACGAGGTCGCAGCAGCGGTTATACTGGCCGACAAAAGCGATGTCCACAGAACCCGAGTGAGCAAGCGCGACATCGCAAGCTTCGACATACATGACAGGGTGTCATATGCTGCGGAGCGTTCATTTCTCGAAGTCGATGCGGAACAGCGTCTGATAACGCTTACGGTGACTATCGACACTGAGATATGCCCAGTTATGGACTATTTCGAGATCTTTCTTACTCGCATGTTGATGTGCCGACGCGCTGCCGAGGTTCTTGATTGCGAATTCAAACTGGAGATCAACGGAGTTTGCTTACTGTAGACGAATATCAGCAGGATTCTGCGCGATTCTGTAGCTGCATTGCCTGTAGTCTGGACGATTCAGTCAAATTGGGTTGAGGTGTGTCTTGCGAGTTGCCAGAGGCCTATTGGTGAGTCGTTGTTTCTATGGCAAGTGACGCGTCCATCAGATAGTCCCTGTGGTGCCCTCCGGAAAACGTCAGTGATGTCCTTGCGGGATATGTTCCCGCGAAATGCTTTCACGTCTGGCCGTGCTAGGTTTTGTAGGCTTTCGCCCGAGAGACTCTACAAAACGGGGCTTTTGGCTTCGATGGCCCCCGACTGCCCCGCAAGCCAGGCGTTTCTCAATGAGCAGTGTCTTCTGATGGCGTAAAATGGCCCACGTTGCCGGTCTAACTTGTAGCCGATAACCTTTGAGCACGTAGCTATTGAGTGAGCCTTTGGGTGGAACATGTCATGCGCGAAACACGAGCATAAGTTCTCACTTCGTCGAGATTTCTCCGGATATCTCTAGAGTCATCCTCGAGGAGAACTGGAATCAAAGACCACGCATGGTGCAATACTACCTCAGGTATAGCACTGATGCGGAGGGGTATGTTTTGCGCACGTACGACGATCTTGTGAAACATGAGGGCAATGCCCTGCTCTTTGCCGCAGTCGAGATTTCCATCGTCTCCTCGCTTGCAGGACGTCCCATGCATGTGCACGCAGAGGGCGTAAGAGGCACAGGGAAGACCACGATATTCAGATCCGCCGCTACTATCCTCCCGACAATAGAGCGGATAGCCGCATGTGAACAGAATTGTCGGACATGGGCGCCTCACTGCCCAGACCATCGCGACCTCCCTTTGTCTGAACTGGAAGCGCTCGCTTCGGAACGAATACCTATGCCTTTCCGCGAGATATCCCATTCGGCCAAACTGGGAACTGTCGTCGGGAGCATAGATCTCGCCCAAGTGATGGACCGGGAGAAACCTCAGGCCGCTCTCCTTCTGGGGACTATCCCCAAGTCGAATCGGGGCATTCTCTTCGTAGACGAGGTGAACCGACTTGCCGACACTTCGCCCGAACTCACCGATGTGCTGCTTGATGTGATGGGGACGAGACCAGGCAGAATTCAGATCGAGGAGGCCGGTCTTCCAGTGGTGTCGATGCCCGTGGAGATCAGCGTCTGGGCTGCATCTAATCCTGATGAGGATCCCGGGCCCCTTGAGGACGTAAGAAGGCAGCTTGCGGACAGGTTCGACTTATCGGTGGAAATGGGCAGAACGAGCCAGGCTTCAATGATACGTCGTATTCTGGAATGCGATGACTTCGCGACACAGGGAGCGATGAGAAGATGCAGGCCATGGGAGGAATGCGACGCAATTGGAACCCACGAGCGGACTGATGCGTCAAGAAGACTTAATCCGTCGGGCTTGGGCGGGCGGATAGAGCTGGCGACAGGTCAAGCGGGCGTCTGCAACATGAATGCCCCCGGCAGTTGGCCGGGGCGTTTGACCGCAGCGGCCCTCTTGGCGCCGCAAGTAGAGTTCCCTGATGATCTTGTAGAGCTCTTGGCCACTCTCTACGTGGACTTCGACATAGAGAGTATAAGGGCGCTCGAGTCGGCGAAGAGCGCGGCCCGGTGCCGCGCGGCCTTGGCCGGACGAAGCTGCGTTTGCCTGGAGGACATTCGCATTATCCTACCCTTAGCGCTTCGGCACCGAGTGGACGTGTCAGCTCTGGCGAACATAATGAGGTATGTCGATGCACTGCAAGAAAGGGCTGGCCATGGGCAGGGACGTCCCAATGCTACGGCAGGCTACGGAGGGCTTGCGCGGTCGGAGGCCGACAAGTCGAGGGTATCTAAGACGGCGTCTGTCGCAGATACGTGTGAGACCTTGGCGACGTGGGATACAACACGTGCTCCGCTTGATGCGGCCAACACTTCCGGGCGCGATCGAAATCTAGGCAGTGAGGTGGCAACATCGAAGCCGAATGGAGCAGATTGCGGGGGGCCTGGCTTGAGAGGCATTCTCCATCGGATTATGGAAAGGATGAAATCCGAAGATCGCCTGGTCGGAAAGGAAGGCGCTAGCGCAGACGGAGGGGATAGGCATTGTCAGGCCCAGGGTGGCGAGGAGGACGCAGACGATGTTGGAGTATCAGGTGAAGGAGGGCGTTGGGGTTATGCAGGGGGAACCCGTGCTAAAGCCGGGTCGGCTTCGGTGAGCGAGGTCTGCCCTCCAAACCCCGCGCGGCCCATAACCGATATTGGCCCGAAGCTTGTGTTCTCAGAGGATGATCTGGCTTGAACATCGATGCTCTTCTTAGCTTTGCCCGTGAGATCAACGGTGAGCTAGATCTTGGGCGTGGTGTGAGAATAGGCGAGACGGCTTTGGTATCAAGGTGTGTCCACGTGCTAGACCCGCATTGTCCGGGGCAGGCTCAGGTCCAATGCCGCCTCGATGCGGGACAGGTTTTCTACCAGCGGTCTTCGACGGATGAAGTAGTTCATATAGACATTTTTCACGAGTTGGCAGACGTGGACCATCGTACGGCGGCGGAAGCGATAAGGCGGGCGGTTGAGGCTTATGCTCAGCAGATGTCTGTACTCCCTAGGCCCCTGCTGGAATTAGGCGGACCGATTTGGTCTATCGCTGGTCTAGCGGACTTCATCGATGTTCAGACCGCGACAGGTGGCGGGCGCGTCACAGGCAGCCTCAATTTCGGACAGAAGGAGTCACTCAAGATTGCCCACCGCGGGCACGTGCACGTTGCGGCATTCCTCCCGCCTGAGATGGTAGGATTGGTCTACTACATTGTCCGTGAGGTTGAAGCATCAATCGTTTCGAGCGGTGTTGGCCTGCGCCGATTGGAGCAGATAGAGAATGCTTCCTCTTCCGAGTCTTCGCCGGTCGATCTTTCTCCTTATTCGTGTTCGACCGATTCTTACATGCGTGAGCAAATCCCGTATGATGGAGGAAACAGCCTGCCGGATCTGATGAAGCAAGCTTTGGAGGTTTGCACTGATTTCGGCTCAGTGAACAGTTTTAAATCATTTCTGGAATGCGTGGCCGGTCCGGGCAGGCGAGAGAATCCCTATGCCATGTTGGAACGGGAATTCGGTGACGCAGAGGGAATGCTGGCGAAACTGAGAACGTTGGAAATCGTGGAGGGAGAAGGCGCTGCGCTTGTCCTTACAGCTAAGGGCAGGCGTCTTGCGTCGTTTCTCAAGAAATTCGCCAGAGAGGTGGAGAACCAGGTCCGTCGCATCATCCGTCGGAGCGCCAGGCCGCGTGGCACGCCCCTGGAGCGGAGCGATTTCTCCAAGGGCATGAGAGCTGGAAACGGACCGGGTATTGTACGGACCGTGATTCCCGCGTCTGAGGTCGATTACCGGGGCAATATCTCCGTTGCTGAAACGGTGCGGAGTTGGGCTGTACGTTGCGCAACGGAAGGGAGCCACAGCCCGATCCAAAGGGAGGATATCCGTATAGAGCAGGTCAGACGTCCGGCCAGGGTTGATGTGTGTCTGCTGATAGATGCCAGCGCAAGTATGGCCGGGAGGCGGATACAGGCTGCAAAACACCTCGCCCGCCACCTCTTCTTGACTTGCCGCGACAAGGTGAGTGTCCTCACTTTTCAGGACAGGAAGGTAACTCAGCATGTATTGCGGGCAAGGTCGATCAGGGCGCTTGAAGACGGGTTGGCAACGGTGAGGCCTGCAGGGCTGACTCCGCTCGCAGCTGGAATTGTGGAGGCTGTGAAGCTTTTGGGGTCGCGTAAAGGGGTACCGACCATGCTCGTCTTGCTTACAGATGGCATACCCACGATGAACTACTGGACGGGGGACCCTGCTAGAGATGCACTGGTGGCGGCGGAACAGATTGCCAGGAACAAGCTGCCGTTCACCTGCATAGGTCTTGCTCCCAATCGAGGGTTTCTGCGGAAGCTCACCGAGATCGCCAACGGGACCTTGTACATTGTTGATGAGTTCGACCGCGACTTGCTGGCAAAGCTGGTAAAGGACGAGCGCGAAAGGGTTCAAACGTGGTAGTATTGAATCATGTACATGACTAGAAGGGGAACTTGGACAAAAGTCGAATGGTTCCTGATTAAGGTGGAGAAATCTATGGCCCCTAGAAGAACGATATGGGAGCTTCGTGAAGGAGACTCGGCAGCAGAAAAAAGGCTAGCGGCAACATGCGGCATCTCGCCCGTTCTTGCCCGTGTTTTGGCGAACAGGGGCATTGTTGATGAGAAGTCTGTTGGGGCTTTCCTAATGCCTGACCCTTCGGAAATGCATGATCCTTTCGCCATGCCTGACATGGAGCGATCGGCTGCTAGGCTTTGGGCTGCCGTGGAAATTGGTGAGGGAATACGGGTATACGGGGATTACGATGTAGACGGGATAACCTCTGTTGCGCTGCTTGTTTCCGTCTTGAGATCTTTGGGGGCGAATGTGGACTACCACATTCCCAATCGACTTGTGGAAGGATACGGGCTTAACAGAGAAGCAATAGAGCAGGCTGCTGGCGACGGCGTGTCGCTGTTGGTGACCGTAGACTGCGGTGTCAGTGCTATTGAAGAGGTCGATTATGCCTCTGAGCTGGGCATAGACGTGATCATCACCGACCACCACGAAGCTGGAAGTATCCTGCCTTCGTGTGTTGGTGTTGTAGACCCAAAGCGCCACGATTCCCGGTATCCCTTCAAGGAACTGGCCGGAGTCGGCGTGGCGTTCAAACTTGCTCAGGCTGTATGGACCCTTGCGGGAAGGCCGCCGTGCGCGGCAGACCCACACAAGTATCTCGATATCGTGGCTCTCGGGACCATTGCAGATGTGGTGCCGTTACAGGGGGAGAACAGGATAATAGCCAAGGCTGGGCTGGAGCTTATGGGGCGATCTTCAAATCACGGCATCAATGCCCTTTTGGACGTATCGGATCTTTCAGGCCGGGAGATTCGGGCAGGGCACGTCAGTTTTACGGTGGGTCCTAGGGTGAATGCAGCCGGAAGGCTTGGCGATCCAAGCCTGGGAGCCAGGTTGCTCCTGACCGATTCGGCCCAGGAGGCTGCAGAGCTCGCCGCCATGCTCGACGAAGAAAACCGCAAAAGGCAAGAGATCGAGCTCTCCATCTTGCGGGAGGCCTGGGTGCCTGTGAGCAAGATGAATACACAGACTACTCGCGCAATCGTGTTGGGCTCTGACCGATGGCACAGTGGGGTTATTGGAATCGTTGCGTCGAGAATAGCTGAGCTGACGTACAGGCCTACGGTCCTCATATCCTTTGAGGGAGACGTGGGCAGGGGATCAGCCAGAAGTATACCTGCATTCAATCTGTATTCGGCTCTGACGGAATGTTCTGATCTGTTGCTCAAATACGGAGGACATTCACAGGCGGCGGGATTGTCAATAAAGGCGGAAGATTTGGACTTGTTCAGAGAACGGCTCAACGAGATAGGACATGAATGGCTTACAGAGGAGGATCTCGTTCCAAGGGTGCTTGTCGATGCAGAGCTTGGCGAAGACGAGATCTGTATCGAGCTCGCGATGGAACTGGAACGTCTGGAACCCTTTGGATACGGTAATCCGACTCCACTCTTTGTCACAAGGAACATGCATGTTCTGGAGCGGAGGAACGTAGGGCCCGACGGAAAACATTTGAAGCTAAAGCTGGGACGGGGCGGACGAGTGATAGATGCTATCGGTTTTCGCATGGCAGGCAGCCATGTAGACGTGTCTCAGGGTTTTTCAGAAGTGGATGTTCTGTATTCCCTCGAGGTGAATGAGTGGAATGGTCGCAGAGAGCCGCAATTGATCGTGAAAGACCTGAGAAAGTCCCAGGATGCATAATGGCGTCGCAGTTTGTGGCCGCGCTTGCAGTGCCGTAGTCTAAGAAAGAATCCTCTCCGAGGTTTTGAAAGGGGGGCGGCGGGGATGGTCCATGGTCAGAATGAGCCGCGCACATTGGAAGAATTGCTTGCCAAGGCCGGAGCAAACCGTCCGGATGCTGATCTTAGCGTCATAGAGCGCGCGTGGGATTATGCTCGTGACGCCCACGACGGGCAGGTGCGCGAGTCTGGCGAGCCATACTTTGACCACCCGGTCGCAGTGGCGTTCATCCTCGCTGACATGAATTTGGATCCCAACACCATAGCTGCGGGTCTGCTCCATGACGTGATAGAGGACACGGGAAGGAGCTACGAGGAGATTAGCCAGGTGTTTGGTTCGGAGATTGCTACGCTTGTGGACGGGGTAACCAAATTGTCGCGGATGGATTTCAAGAGTCGCGAGGAACAGCAGGCTGAGAGCCTGAGGAAGATGTTCGTGGCCATGGCCAAGGACATTCGGGTCATCCTGATCAAACTGGCGGACAGGCTCCACAACATGCAGACTTTGGATTTCTCCCCTCCTGACAAGCAGAGACGGGTGGCCGGTGAGACGCTGGAGATATATGCTCCTTTAGCGCATCGGCTTGGAATGTGGAGGATGAAATGGGAACTGGAGGACCTATCCCTCAGGTATCTTGATACCGATGCCTACTACGATCTGGTAGAGAAGGTCGCTACGAAGAGGCAGGAGAGGGAAGGATACATTGAAGAGGCTCGCGAGACGCTCGAGGCTGCGCTCACAGAGATCGGGATTTCCGCTGAGATCCAGGGACGTCCGAAACACTTCTACAGCATATACCGGAAGATGGAAAAGCAAGGCAAGGATTTCAGCGAAATCTGGGATCTCATGGGGCTTCGGGTAATAGTAGGCACACTTCGTGAATGTTATGCGGTGCTTGGAGCAGTCCACAGCATCTGGAAGCCAATTCCCGGACGTTTCAAGGACTATGTTGCCATGCCCAAGTCGAATATGTATCAATCCCTCCATACGACTGTTATCGGCCCTAGGGGCGAGCCTCTGGAGATCCAGATACGCACGTGGGAGATGCACAGAACTGCCGAATACGGAATCGCTGCCCACTGGCGCTATAAGGAGGGCGGGGGAGGGGGCGATTTCGAAGATAAGATCACCTGGCTCAGGCAGATCCTCGAGTGGCAGAAAGAGACGAGAAACGGCACGGAGTTCGTTGAGACGCTCAAGGTCGACCTCTTCTCGGACGAGGTATACGTCTTTACCCCGCGCGGTGATGTGAAGACGCTGCCTGCTGGGTCAACCCCGATCGACTTTGCATATTCCGTCCACACTGATGTGGGACACTCATGCTCGGGAGCGCGAGTGAACGGGAGGATGGTTCCGCTCAACACTAAGCTGGCAACTGGCGACATTGTGGAGATCATTACCAGCAAGTCGCAAGCAGGTCCCAGTAGAGACTGGCTGGCCATAGCCAAAACATCGAAAGCCAAGGGAAAGATCAGGCAATGGCTTAAGGAAGAGCAACGAGAAGCATCGGTGGAACAGGGTAAGGAGCTTGTGGAGAAGGAACTGAAAAAGCTCGGGCTCCAAGTGCGTGCGAACATGAAGGAAGAGCGATTGCTCGAGGTGGCGCAGAAGTTCAGTTATCAGAGTACCGATGACCTGCTTGCAAGTGTAGGTTATGGCAAGCTGTCGGCGGCCCAAGTTGTCACCAAACTCGTTCCTGAGCGGGCTGCAGATGAGACGCCCAAGCCCTCACCAGCCAAGAAAAAGGCCGGGTCTTCCCATGGAGTTCGGGTTCCTGGGGTAGACAACTTGCTGGTTAGGTTCGCAAGGTGTTGCAACCCGGTGCCCGGCGATCCCATAGTGGGATATGTAACCCGCGGTCGTGGGGTTTCGGTTCACAGGAAAGATTGTCCTAATGCCATGATTATAGTTAATGCTGAAAAAGACCGTGTTGTCGATGTGTATTGGGATACAAAGGACGGCGAATCATACCCTGTCGAGATCGAGATGGAAGCTTACGACGCTCCCGGTCTTCTCACAGGTGTAATCAACACCGCTGTGGAGATGAAGGCCCATGTAAGCGCAGTTACTGCCAGGACCCTCAAAAACAGGGTAGCTGTGATAAACATGACTGTGGAGATACATGACGTGGAGCACATGGATTCTGTGATGGAGAGGCTCAGACGGATTTCAGGGGTCCAAAGTGTGCGCAGGGCGGCGATCAACTGACGGGCGTCGTTTGATGTTCGAGCTGTCGCCATAGCCCTGATAGTTGTGATAATATTGGGTGGCTGGTTCAACGTGGAGGTGCTTATCGCTGAGAGCTGTGGTTCAGAGGGTGACCGAGGCTTCGGTCAGTGTAGATGGTGAGATTGTTGGAAGCACAGGCCATGGCCTTGTGGTTCTTCTGGGCATTTCGAGAGAGGATGGCTCGGAAGATGTTGAATACATGGTAGAGAAGATCCCGAACCTGAGGATTTTTGACGACGATGAAGGCAAGCTCAACCTTTCACTTCTGGATGTTGGAGGAGGCATGCTTGCCATATCCCAGTTTACATTGTACGGAGACTGCAGACGTGGGCGACGGCCCAGTTTCACGGATGCCGCTGCGCCTGAACATGCGAATGTCCTCTACGAGGAATTCGTCAGAGGAGTAAGAAACATGGGCGTTCCGGTTGAAACTGGTATATTCAGGGCTGAGATGGATGTACACCTTGTTAATCACGGGCCTGTGACGATTTTGCTTGACAGCGGCAAGGCCTTTTGAATTTGGTTACAGACTGAGACTGCAAGGAGGCGGGTTTTATTTGGCGGATGCGGGTGTGCTCAACGTAGAAAGGCTCGTGCTTGGGCCGATATCAACCAACTGTTACATTGTTTGGCGTGAGGGCCATGAGGACGCAGTAGTGATCGATCCCGGGGCTTTTTCCCCACGCATCCAGAATATTCTGAAGCAGCATGGTCTCGAGTGCCGGGCAATAATCAATACGCACGGGCATCCCGACCACATTGGGGGCAATGGGGCGTTACGGGATGCGACAGGAGCTCCTGTATACGTAGGCGCTCTCGATGCGGACATGCTAGCCGAACCAGACGATGTTTTTCACGTGTTGGCGCGGTCGGGAGGACAGGGATCTTCGCTCGTAGCGGACCATACTCTTGAGGGCGGAAATGTGTTGCGCGTGGGCGAGATGGAGTTCGAAGTGTTGGCGACTCCAGGGCATACTCCGGGAGGAATCAGCCTGTTGCTCCCCGACGACCTGACGCTTTTCACGGGAGATACTCTCTTTGCGTGCGGAGTCGGACGGACAGATTTTGCAGGCGGTGATGAAGAGGCTCTCTGGCGTTCTATCTTTGAGGTCATATTCAGCCTCGACGAGAGGATTCGAGTATATCCAGGGCATGGCCCAGACACAACTATAGCAGCTGAAAAGGCGTGGCATGGACGGTCGCGCATTCGTTGACACTGCAATCTTCGTGCGATACAATGACGTAGGCTATTGAGCTTAGCTGGGAGGGTTATTATCTTGATCTCAGGGATGCGTAAGCAAGCCGGCACAATTGTTGCCGTCATAGCGGGTGTTTTAGCGCTTGGGATGGTAATTCCCATGCTTTTTGCGGGTTCCAATGCCAACGCCGGGAGCGCCAGGCTTACCGTAGCCAAGGTTAATTCGGTAAAGGTGTCAGCGCTCGATCTTGCACTCGAATTCCAGCAGGCCTACTCGCGTCGTGTGCAATATGGCGGCCTAAAGCCTGAGGATATAGAAGAGTTGCGGTCTGATGCTTTGGATGCCCTAATAGAAGACGCGCTCATACTCGATGCAGCTAAGAAGGCAGGGTATGTGGCGAATCAGGTAGTGGTAGATTCGGCCTACGAGGCTGACAAGGCCTATTTTTCAGACGAACGGGAATTCGTGTCAGCTCTGGCAAACTGGGGGTTTACCAAGAAGAGCTACAAGGAATACCTTGGTCGACAGCAGATTATTGGGAGTTATCCCTCTGTAGCAAAGCCTGTCGAAGTGACCGAGGAAGAGATCAAAGAGGAATTCGACAAGATTGCGGTAACTCAGCCTAATCTCGATTATGAGGAATCGAAGGAAAACATTGAGCAGCTGATCAGATACCGCAAAGAGACGGCAAATAGGCAGGAGCTCGTCGATGAGCTTCGCAAAGATGCAAAGATAACTATATATGATCCGAGGGTGCTTGCATACCGCGCCATGGTCGAAGGGGATTACGATGAGGCGGTGAAGCAGTACAGGAAAGCCATCAAGCAGACGCCGCAGGATCCATATCTCCAGATATCGCTAGGTAAGGCGCTGGCAGCGGCAGGTAAGGCTAAGGATTCCGAAAAGGCGTTCGAAAGCGCTCTCAAGCTTGGGCCCGACGAACCTTTTGTGCTCATTGCACGGGCAGATAACCTGAGGGAATCAGGGCAGAAGGATCGTGCACGTGAGCTGTACAAGAAGGCTTCGGACTTGGCAGGCGAAGACGCCACGTTCTCTCCTATAGTGCATGGGCTGATCCGGGATGCCTACAAAGAGATGGGCATGGATGATGACGCGGCTCGGGAGGAAGAAATGATTGCCGAGATTGAGGCGGCTTCCAGGGCCCGTTGGGAGGCTCAGCTTAAGGAGGCATTGGAGGCGGCTAAGGAAGCGAAGGACGCGGATGATGCCGGAGAGCAGGTTGAAAGCACCGGAGAGTCTGTATCTGTTGAAGAGTAATTGTGATCTTGGATATCTTAGGGCGGGCTTGGGCCCGCCCATTTTCATAATCTGCACTGGGGGGCGTTTGCGTGGATATTACAGCGCCGAGAGGCACTACTGATATTCTTCCAGACGAAGTTGGGCTTTGGCAACACGTTGAAGGGCTCGTGCGGGGTGCGGCTGAAAGGGCTGGCTACAGGGAGATACGCACTCCCATATTCGAACACACAGAACTCTTCGAGAGAGGTGTGGGCGAAGCCACAGACATAGTTGAGAAGGAAATGTACACATTCACTGATAGGGGAGACCGCTCAATCACTCTCAGGCCTGAGGGCACGGCACCTGTTGTGCGAGCATATGTAGAGCGTGGGTTTGCCAGTAAGCCGCAACCTGCGAAACTTTACTACCTTGGGCCGATGTTCAGATACGAACGGCCTCAGGCAGGAAGATACCGTCAGTTTCACCAGTTTGGTCTGGAGATCATTGGAGCGCCGAGCCCTGCAGCAGATGCAGAAGTCATTTCGGTTCCGCTCGAGGTATTCGATTCTCTGGGAATCCGGGGAGTGATTGTGAACATCAACTCCATAGGCTGCCCTTCGTGCAGGCCGGCGTATAGGGAGCTTTTGAGGGAGACGTATAGGCCAGTTTTGAGCAAACTGTGTCCGTCTTGTGTTTCGCGATACGATAGGAATCCTTTGCGTCTCCTTGACTGCAAGTCGGAGGAATGCCGCCGTGCGCTCCCGGAGCCGCCTATGGTATTGGATATCCTGTGTCCGGAATGCCGCAGTCATTTTGATGAGGTTAGCCGCCTTTTGGACAAGCTCAACGTGGAATACGTGATAAACCCGAGGCTCGTTAGGGGACTAGACTACTATACGAGAACTACGTTTGAGTACAATGTTGGAGGAATCGGGTCCCAGGACGCTATAGGCGGCGGCGGCCGTTACGATGGGTTGGTAGAAGAGGTAGGAGGACCTCCAACCCCTGCGGTGGGCGTTGCTTGTGGGCTTGAGAGATGCGTACTTGCCATGCGCGCCTCGGCCGGCGAAAAAGCGTATGATCGGCCGATAGACATCTATTTTGTGTCCTTGGGTGAGGCCGCTCGCGAGAGGGCATTCGAGCTGGCCTTCAACATGCGTTCTTGCGGGATCTCTGCAGATTACGACATGCTCGACCGCGGGCTCAAGGCTCAGATGCGTTTTGCAGCGAAAGTGGGGGCACGTTTCGTGGCGATCATAGGCGACGAGGAACTGGCGACGGATATGGTGACGCTCAAAGCCATGGCCACAGGCGATCAAGAGCTTGTTCTCCAAGCCGAGCTGGCCTCGAAGGTTTTGGAGGCTGGCAAAGCGGGTATGGAGTAAGCTGCTAACGCGCAGGTATCGGCTCGCATTCCATCCAATTGCCTCAATTTTTGGCAGGATCGGTTTTGTTGAAACGCCGCAGGTCGTGTGATATCATGTACTTGACATCGATTGGAGCTATTACCCTGCTGTGCACGTAAGCACTCTGGCTGTTTACTTCCAACACATCATCAATGGGAGCCTGGACTCTGTCACCGGCGTGTGGGCCGCGTGAAAACGTGGAACGCAAACGTGATGGGAGGGCACCCACCTCGCGGGCGCGGGGGAGAAACGGCCACGGCTACGGCATGGTGGGGTCCTTTTTTGCCCAATGGGCAGCTTAAGCCTGTTGGGCTTTGCCTTTATCCCGGGGCTTTTCTGACCGCACATTCTGCGATTGAAAACGCTTGGCTTGCTATCCGTCCAAATCGTTGTTTTTCGCTGAACAGAATCGGCGTAAAGCGCAATAGTGTGCTCTGGTCTTCAGACTACTCTTCTCCTCTGTACAACGTCATAGTTCAGCAGTCAAAATCATGTCCGGGGTCGGATCTATTGCTCCTCAACATATATGCAGAAGGCCGGCCGATTGCCTCGTTGTCCACCTTTGCCTTCTATGATGTATGATGGAGTTGCGCCAGTGGGCGAGCATGCCAAGTTGCTACATTGAACAGTACCCGAGGTGAGCCAGATGATTTCAGGCCCTGATCTATTTGACTATGCGGCCGAAAAGCGAGGAGGGGGCGATCGCGTCCCCCTTGCGGCTAGGATGAGGCCTCGCACCATTGATGAAATACTTGGACAAGACCACATTCTCGGGCCAGGGAAGCTTCTGCGGAGGGCGATAGAGGCCGACAAGCTAGGATCGATAATACTTTATGGCCCGCCAGGCTCGGGCAAGACCACGATCGCCGAGGTGATTGCACTTACGACCAAGGCGGACTTCGTAAGGCTTAATGCGGTGACTGCCGGGGTTGCCGACATCAGGCAGGTTGTGGCAACCGCTCGGGACAGATGGAAGCTTCAGGGTGTTCGTACGATTCTGTTCATCGACGAGATCCATAGGTTCAACAAGGCACAACAGGACGCCCTCTTGCCGTCAGTTGAAGACGGCACTGTCACGCTTATCGGCGCTACCACTGAGAATCCATTCTTCGACGTCAACCCGCCGTTGGTCTCGCGCTCTCGCATATTCAAGCTTGAGCCTTTGGGCGTCGACGATGTGCGCTGCCTTATTGCGCGCGCTCTGGACGATTCAGAGCGTGGGCTCGGTTATCTCAACATATCCATAGATGATGATGCCCTAGATCACATCGCCAGTTTTGCCAACGGCGATGCCCGAACGGCATTGAATGCGATAGAGGTTGCTGCACTCTCTACGCCAGCGGGCGCGGATGGAAGGATCCACATAACATTGGAGGTGGCTGAAGACTCCATACAGCATAGGGCTCTCCGATACGATGGCGGGGGCGATATGCATTACGACGTGGTGTCTGCCTTCATAAAGAGCATGCGGGGGTCGGATCCCGACGCTGCTCTGCATTACCTTGCCAGGATGATCGAATCAGGCGAAGACCCTCGGTTTATTGCTCGACGTCTGATGATCCACGCCAGCGAGGATGTGGGCATGGCGGATTCCCAGGCGTTGCTGGTTGCGTCCGCTGCTCTTGCCGCGGTGGAGAAGGTAGGTCTTCCCGAGGCTCGGATAATACTGGCCCATGCCACGATCTACATAGCTACGGCTCCCAAGAGCAACTCCGTCATCCGGGCGATTGATGCTGCCACGGATGACGTGAGGACCAGATCCATATCAGACGTTCCGCTTCATCTGCGGGACGCCTCATATCGCGGTGCATCCACCCTCGGCCATGGCGTAGGCTACAAGTATCCCCATGACTATCCTGGGGCCTGGGTAAGCCAGCAATACATGCCGGAGGGGCTTGAGGGGCGCAGATACTACGAACCAGGGGAGAATCCCAATGAAGCGCGAATCAGGCAGCGCATGGCCGAGATGAAGAAGGGGTGCGATGGCTCCGATGACCGCCTGAGGTAAACCTCCTGGTAGTTCATCATCACTAGCTTGGCGGGATAGAATGCAGTATCTGCGAAGAGGCGGGCAAGGCGAGGAAAGCGACAGAACAACGCCCCCAGGCCGCAGCTTGCGCCCTAGCCGGGGGCGTATGGCACGAGCACTCATATTCGGTAGTACCTTCGTGCGCCAAGTGTCATTACTGCAAGCACGACTGTTACTATCACGGTACATGCAATCACAATTGCAAGAACTGCCTTTGTGGCAACAAGCAGGGCGGATGCTCCAATCAGCACTCCTCCCATGATGTTGTAGCATAGTCGCATCCATCGAGCGAACTTTGCGGCATCGAGCATCTTCTCGTCAGTGTATCCGTTGATCAAGTCGAACCTGTTCTTTCGGCCTATGAGATATCCGAAGATAAGCGAAGCTGCCCCTGTAATCCCCAAAATGGCCACGGTGAGCGCAATCGGTGTCTCCATCTTTACGTCAGCCTGCTTCCTCTCTGAAAAGCAACTACATTGAGCTCCACATGGCGTGGCGGCACAACTTGGGCTATGGCCTTTTTCCACGCGCCTTCAGTAAATGGCAGAACTGTGGAAAATGCCCCGAGAAGGACGACGTTTTCCACGCGTGTATTCCCCAGTTCTTCGGCGATGGAATACGCATCTACCCAACGGACATCGATTCCGCGTTCTGCAAGGCGCTCGTCGATATCATCCGGATACTCTTCCTTGCCGATGAGTATCGGGAGTGAGGGAATCCTTCTCGTGTTGGCAATTATTGTTCCTCCGGGCTTGAGGAAGTGCGCCGTCCTTGCAGCTTCCATAGCCTCGAAAGACAGTATGAAATCGGCCTGTCCGGGTGCTATGGTCGGCGCGTCGACTTGCTCACCGTAGCGCACCTGCGTGGTGACGCTTCCGCCACGCTGAGCCATGCCATGAACTTCCGACATCTTAACATCGTAGCCTTTATCGAGGAGGAGCTGCGCAAGGATTCGGCTTGCCAATATCGTGCCTTGCCCGCCGACTCCCGCCAACATAATGCTAGTAGTGTTAGCCATCAGTTCTCACCCGTTTTCTCTGTTTGATTGATCGCGCCAAATCTGCATACTTGGGCACAAACACCGCACCCGACGCAGGATGCATTATCGATGTGCACCTCTCCGTCTTCCACGTACAGCGCCGGACAGGCTACCTTGAGGCATGCCTTACATTTTCGGCATGCATCCTGGTCGACGAAGTAAGGCGGCCTTCTGACCGCTTCACGCTTCAGAAGGGCGCACGGCGCTCGGGACACAATCACTGATGGATGAGGGTCTGCAAGCGCGTTATCGAGTGCCTTCTTCACCTCTGTAAGATCATATGGGTTGACAGTGGTGACCCGTTCGACACCTAAGGCCTTGGCGATCTCTTCAGGCCTTGCTTGGGGAGCGCTCTGGCCCGAAAGATTATAGCCAGAGCCAGGATTCTCCTGATGGCCGGTCATTGCGGTAATCCGGTTATCGAGGATGATAGTTATGAGTCCGACGTCGTTATAGACCGCATCGAGAAGACCGGTCATGCCTGAGTGATAGAAGGTGGAGTCGCCGATTACGGCAATCGTTCTCTTGGGATCGGCCGGGTTCAGCATGTTGAAAACCTTCTGGAATCCTAGCCCCGCCGATATGCTTGCGCCCATGCATATGCACGTTTCGGTGGCTGCAAACGGGGGCAGCGAACCCAGAGTATAGCACCCGATGTCACCTGTTATCGTCACTGGAAGCTTTCCAAGCTCGTAGAAGACGCCGCGATGCGGACAACCGGCGCAGAACATCGGGGGCCTTCCAGTGACATCTTCAGGCGGCGGACTTTTACTGTCGGCCTTTTCGAATGCTTCGGCTATGATAGCGGAATCAAGTTCGCCAAGGCGGGGAATGATGGCTTTACCTTCAGCTTCGATTCCCATGGCGCGAACGGCGTCCTCAATGAACGGATCGAGTTCTTCGATGACGACCAGGCGATCAACTTGTGCGGCGAAGTCCTCCACTAGCTTTTTGGGGAATGGATAACTCATGCCCAGCTTCAAGTAGGAAGCATCCTCGCCGAACACCTCGTGCGCGTAGTGGTAAGCTATTCCGCTCGTGATGATGCCGAGTTTTCGAGAACCCCACTCCACTCGATTCAGCCGGGTGGTGCATGCCCAATCCTCCAGTTGAATCAGGCGGTCTTCAAGGACACCATGGCGGGCCCTCGCCTGTGCCGGCATTAGAACAAATCTGGACGTGTCTCGGACGTATTCTCGCGGTTTGACGTCCACACGGCGGCCAACGGTCACGACCGATTTGCCATGGGCTAGCCTTGTGGTTATTCTGAACAAGACCGGTGTGCTGTAGGCCTCGCTCAACTCGAATGCAACCTTTACGAAATCCAGTGCCTCTTGGCTGTTGGATGGCTCGATGAGCGGAAGCTTGGCAGCTTTTGCATAGTTCCTATTGTCCTGTTCATTCTGTGAACTGTGGCAACCTGGGTCATCTGCGGTGACAATGACGAGCCCTGCGTTGACTCCCATGTATGCCGAAGAGAAGAGAGGGTCGGCGGCAACGTTCAGACCGACGTGCTTCATCGCGCAAATGGTTCTTGCGCCAGCGATGGAGCCGCCTAAAGCTGTCTCAAGAGCAGTTTTTTCGTTCACCGACCACTGGGAGCGGATTTCGTCGTAGCCTGCGATGTTCTCCAGGATTTCCGTACTGGGGGTGCCGGGATAGGCGGTGGCGAACCTGACGCCAGCCTCCCAGGCTCCCCGGGCTATCGCTTCGTTTCCAGTCATCAGACTTTTCAAGCGTATCCCTCCCGCATTATCGTGGACCATACAAGTTTTCCACACATGCCGCCCAAACTCCTCCCATGATATGGGGTTTGTGCGTCTGCATGATTGCAAGCCACCTTGGTTGAAAGGAGGGGAACCAGATCATCATGGCCCTATCGGCCAGGGCACGGAGGCTTGCAAACCCGGTCCTCCATGCCCAGGCCGATATATTCAATCTCTACCTTCTGCCTCCAGCCCCATATTCGTGGTTCCAAGAGGCTTCGAGGACTTGGGCATGATGTAGTGGACAGATGCGATGTAGCCATCCTCGATTCTGATGACTCGGTACCCTGCCATGTCGCGGCTTGCTGCCTGGGCTGTGCGAGTAGTTATTATCTTTGTTAGCTCCGTCTGCTCGAGCTGGTCTGAATGCCTGTGGCCGGCGAAGACATACCTTGCTCCGTGTCTTTCTAAAACCTCCACAAGCTGCTCCCTGCCTTCATCCATGAAGATCCACCTATCGTCGAATGGGTTATGGTGGAGCATGACTGCGATCTTCTGCCCTGCAGACGACGCAAAGTGCAAGTCGCTATCGAGCCATTTTAGTTGCTCGCGTCCTATGACCCCGTTGTCTGACGGATGTGCTGGATGGTCGTACGTGTTTACCAAGGCAAAGTGCCACCCGCCCCAATCAAAGGAATGATATAGGGGGCCGAAATGGCGCTGAAAGTACTCGAATCCGTCCACTTCTCCAACGCGCTGCCCGTCATGGTTTCCCATCACGGCAAAGACGGGGAATTTGGCGTAACCGTCGAGAATATTCCACATATCGTCGAAGTCGCGATGGTATGTGTCGGCGTTGCTTTCCACGAGGTCTCCAAGAAGAACCACGAAATCCGGCTGGATAAGGTTGAGTTCCTCAATAACCTCAAGAAGCAGGGTGTTTAGAGAAGCGTCGGGGTCGTCGCCGGATGATTTCGGATTGTTCAGATGGATATCGGAGATGATCGCGAAAACAGAGTCTTCGGGATCGACTGTAGTTATGCTCACCGCGTTCGGCTGTCTGTCCTCCATAAGCAGTGTGTTTCCGCACAATGCGGACACTGCCAGGTCATACAGGTTGATCGGCGTATCCTCAGGGATTGTTGCCTCCATGCTCCACCTGCCATCCGGCAAGGCTATGGCCTTGTGTGGGGTGAGAGAGATTGCGGAAGCCTCAGACGAACCGATCTTGGGGAAAAGCCGTATTTTCCATTCCACGCTAGTGGCGGATGTCGGACTATCTTGAACCGGAGAAATCACTTCTATGGAGAGCGTCCCTTCCGGCTTTACGAAGGCGGGCAGGGCAAGCTGGGGAGAGACTATTCCATATTCCCCTCTCGGCTTTGCCTTTGGCTGCTCAGGCGGAGCCTGGGGAGGCGTTATTGCCTGGCCCTCGGATCCTGTGAATTTGGCCGGCTTGGCCCTCTTGAGATCGGCTGCGTAAAGGTTCCAGCCTTGTCCCAGATCAGCGGCGAATACTATGCGTCGTCCATCGTGGGAGAATGAGGGATACTTCTCAGCGCCCTCAAGATCAGTCACGCGCCACAGATCCCCTGTGGCTACGTCGGCCATCCATATGTCCCATGTTCCGAAGTGATTTGACATGAATGCTATTTGAGTGCCGTCATTGGACCAGCGTGGGCAAACAGAGTCGCCCGAGAGCGATCCGGTCAGGCAGAAAGCGTTCTTCTCAGGACTCTCGTGATTCTCCGGACTCTCAAGAGACATGATCCATATGTCGAATCTGTTGCCATTCCTGTCTGATTGGAACGCAATCCTTGAACCATCAGGGGACCAGTCAGGGCAGCCATCATCCGACATTGATCGGGTGAGACGGATTGCGCTACCATCATTGACACTGCCGTCGAGGTCTATTCGCCATATGTCCCAGTTGCCGCTGCGGTCGGACTGGAATACGAGGCTCTTTCCATCAGGCGACCAGCTTGGATACGTATCATAGCATAGCCCATCAGTCACTTTTATGGGATCTGAATTGTCTGACGCGTTCGATATCCAAATGTCCCACTTGCCAAACAGTTCGTCGGGACTTTCTAACGCGCTATAGGCTATTCTGCTTCCGTCAGGAGACCATCGCGGGAATTCCTTGGGGCTTTTGTCGAAGGTGAGCTGGGAATGCTCATTCCCGCCCCGAAAATCGATGAGAAATAGATTTGTCTCTGTATTCTCCAGAGTGCTCCGAGCACTCTTCAGTTTTCCCATGGTGAACACGACGCCGCTGCCATCTGGATTCCAGTGAGAATGAACTCGGTCTACGAATGGGTATGAGGTGCTAGAGACCATGGTACTCAGTTGAAAGATGCCTTTTTTTGACATGTGGACAGGGTCGCCAACATTGTACCTGATCTTTGCGGCTCTCATTTCTGATTCCGCCGAGACCAGCTTCCTACTGGGATCGTCGGTGATGAATTCCTGAGCAGTGGGGCGGATGTAGTAGCCGCCGTGGTATGGCGGGAAATCCTGCCCCTGAACGAGCACGCCTGTTACTTTTGCGTAGGAGCCGTTTCCTAGATGGGATATGTCGAGACCATGATAGTTGTAGAATTTGACCTGCATCATGCCCTCGGCGTCCTCTATGTTTCCGTCGCGGCTTCCGTCGAGCCAAAAGCCTTGGGTGATTCCCTCGTCATCATAGCCGAAGAGCCTTCCTTCGACGGTAACGAGCTGGCCTTCGAGGGGTTCGGCTTCAGCGAAGGTTGGATCGGTGGCGAGCCGAGTTGCCGGCAGATTCCCTATGATGTCGGAGCCGTGTTCGAGTATGACTATCTGCTCGGAACTGGAGGGCACAATTACCGTGGTGCCATAATCTGTGGTGTATCCTTTGATAGACACCTTTCCTGTAACACGAACAAAATCGCCCGCTTTTACCTGGGGAACGGTGGTTCCGGGGAGATACACGAGCGTGCCGAAAACGCGATCAGATGGTGTGACAGCTTTGGCCCAATCTGAGAGCGATACGGGTTGAGCTGGCCCTACGATCGCGAAGTAGTTCGCGGCGTTGTGCCACTTGCCTGTATCGATAAGCGCTGCTCCTTCAACCGTGACTACTTGGTCGATGAGAAGGGGTACCCCCTGTTCATCGCATTTGCGAAGATCGGCCAAGCCGACGATTGTGGCGTCGTCGTTGGCAGTGGCCGACGACGCTTCTGCCAGGCAAAAGCTTGGACAGCCCCAATGGGCTGGTCCTGTAGCGGCAAAGATGAGCAATATTGCCGAAAGTGCCAGCCTTTGAATGACTAGTCGTTTAGAACGTTTCATGCCACATTCCTCCCGTCTTGCTTGTGTTGGCGTGTGCATGGCAATGCATGCCTGCGCACAGACGCCTGGCTGAGCCGATAGCTTGGCGTTTGTGCGACTCTCGAAGATATAAGCGTATGGCATAGCTGCCAAGTTGAGCATATCAAGGACAGCCATTCCGGTCAATGTCCAAACAGGGTATGGTGTCTTGCAAAGCTGCTGAGCGTGCAGGCTTGGTCAGCAATGGGACGATGTGTCGACTCTATAGTTACTTCGAGCGTTGCACTAAGCAAGTTGATGTGATTCGATTCAGCCCCGTTCCTGGTGGACAATGGGTCAAAATGAGGAAGACGCTCAATGTTTGTTTTTGGTGAGGTCTTGGGTTGATGTTGTGGGCAAGTTCAGAAAAACAAGGCCGTTGGCTATTGACACATATACTATGCGGGCGTATACTGTCAGTAGCAAATCCCTACTGATTCAGTAGGGATTATGCCGAACCAGGCAGAAGCAGTGTTCACATGTGAACAGCACGCAAGATTCGGTGGCGGTCGAATCTGCAGGCTATGTCAGGCGGTGACGGGGGTGATACGGTCGACCACCCCAAGCCCAAAAGCGGGGATTGACTTGGATTGATTGACTAAATATATAGGCGCCTTCATTTGATAAGGCTGAGTATGAGGAGGGCTTTGTTTTCGGAAGACGTAACACAGGCTGTTTTGACCTGCGCAACAAGTTGGATGGCACATGGATCTCGGCATCGGCCAATCCTGTGCGAAAGGAGGGGAAAACGCTACTTCCCCCCGCACCTGAGAGCGGGGGCCTCCGTAGCGTGACATTCGATGAAGCTTAGTTCGCGCACTGAATACGGAGTTCGGGCCATGGTGGAGCTTGCCGAGGTCCACGGGAGCGGTCCCGTGGCGCTGAGAGAGGTAGCCGAGAAACAGGGCATATCAGAGAAATATCTTGAACAGCTTTTTGCGGCTCTTCGCAAGGAAGGCTTGATCTACAGTCAACGAGGAGCCCAAGGCGGATACACTCTGGCAAAGGCACCGAAGCACATAACAGTAGGCGATATAGTCCGGGCTCTCGAGGGTCCCATAGCTCTGTGCGATTGCCTCGCGGACGAAGAGGGCGAGGCTATTTGCGACAGGATGGGAGAATGCGCAGCGCATCCGCTGTGGGTGAGGCTTCAGGATGGAATAACATCGATTCTGGATTCAACTACGCTGCAGGACATGATCGCCGGAGACCTGAGGGATTCGGCGAAAGACATTGGGGGCAACAAAGAGGAGGAAAGGCCTGATGAATAGGATTTACCTTGACAATGCCGCCACGACCCCGGTAAGGCGCGAGGTTTTCGAGGCCATGGTCCCCTACCTTACCGACAAGTATGGAAACCCTTCGAGTATACACTCATACGGGCGCGAGGCCAGGGCTGATCTGAACCGTGCCAGGGAGCAGGTGGCGGCAGCGATCGGCGCCGCTCCGGAGGAAATCATCTTCACGGCTGGCGGATCTGAGGCTGATAACCTCGCCATAAAGGGCACGGCTCTCGCCATGTACGGCGAGAAGTCCCACATCATAACCTCGGCTGTGGAGCATCATGCAGTGCTGCATTCTGTCGAAAGCCTCAAGAGACTGGGTTTTTCAGTGACCATACTTCCGGTTGACTCCGAGGGCATGGTCGACCCTGAAGACGTGAAGCGCGCGATAACCCCTGAAACCTGCCTTATCAGCATAATGTATGCCAACAACGAGGTGGGCACGATCCAGCCCATAGAGGAGATCTCGCGGATTGCGCGGGAGGCCGGGGTCTTGTTCCACACTGATGCGGTCCAAGCTGTCGGCCACATGCCGGTGGACGTAAAGTCCCTCGGCGTGGATATGCTTTCCCTTTCCGGACACAAATTTTACGGGCCCAAGGGAGTGGGCGCTCTCTACGCAAGGAGGGGCGTGAGGTTGGCACCTCTAATCGACGGAGGAGCACAGGAACGCAAGCGCCGTGCGGGGACTGAAAACATGGCTGGAATCGTCGGGATCGGCATGGCCATCGAGCTTGCCGTCAGCGAAATGGATGAGGTGTCGGCCAAGGAGGAGAGGCTCCGCGACAAGCTTATAGAAGGTCTCACGCAGCGCATTCCCGATGTGAGACTCAATGGCCATCGCAGATTGAGGCTACCTAACAACGTGAACATGAGCTTTCTCTACGTAGAAGGTGAATCGCTCTTACTCAACCTCGACATGGAGGGTATTGCCGCATCAAGTGGATCGGCGTGCACATCGGGTTCTCTTGCTCCATCGCACGTTTTGATGGCCATGGGGATACCTCACGAAGTTGCCCATGGTTCAGTCAGGATGACCCTTGGGCGCTACACCGAGGATGCCGACGTCGAAAGGGTGCTCGATGTGATGCCTCGCATCGTGGAGAAGCTTCGCGCAATGTCGCCTATTTATGTGAAGACGGAGTGTGGGATCAAGGAATTCTGTGCTAACGCCCATGGTTGCGATGTGGCGGAAAAACGCTAGATATGGTTTGAGTTCGGCGGGGCTGTCCCCGCAGCTTTGGGGAGGTGCACTAAGTGTACAGCGACAAGGTGATGGATCATTTCAGCAATCCGCGGAACGTGGGCGAGATGCCCAACCCCGATGGAGTTGGACAGGTAGGAAATCCGGTTTGCGGGGACATTATGAGGATCGAGATCAAGGTAGATGACGGAATCATAACTGATATAAAGTTCAAGACCTTTGGATGCGGGGCGGCCATTGCCACGTCTAGCATGGCTACGGAGATGGTCAAGGGTAAGACCTTAGCTGAGGCCCTTGAGGTTTCCAACCGGGCTGTGGCCGAGGCTCTCGATGGATTGCCTCCGCAGAAGATGCATTGTTCCAACCTCGCGGCAAGCGCGGTGCATGCGGCTATCAAGGACTACCTTGAGAGACATAAAGATCTTGACTTAGGGATCGATCCTGCATCCATACGAATTGACGAACATGACCATGACGAGGTCGAAGGGCAGGAATAATGGCATTTTCGATAAAGTGACGTGTGGTATGCAATTGCCTGGACATGGTCGGTCCCGAGCCGGCGAATCTAGCTGCGCCGCGGGTACTCTCCTCCTTCGGAGGGAATAATACGTGGTGCAGAAGGGAGGGACCGAAGATTCGAAGGTCCTGGAAGATCTTCCTCACAGGCAGCCTTATTGGGGCGGGTGTTGGGATTTTGATGGCGCTGAACTCATCTCGGTCTGGCAGGGAGACATTGCGCGAGGAAGTTGCGAGTGAAACTCCGTTGGGGATGAGGCGTACTAGAGTTTCCAGACAAGTTCGGACTATGGCCGAGCCAGTAGTGGAGGCGATGCAGTCTGTAGGGCGGCGCGTCACAGGTGACTGTGAGAGCTAGCCAGCGATGGTCAGGGAGGACCGGTCACGGGCGTTGCCTGCCGTGGCCGGTCTATTTGCCGTCTGTAGGAGTTCTTGGTGCGGCGTAGAGTCGGTGCGCACCTGCATATAATCAGTTTCTCCTCGTGGACTGTGAGGGATGTGGATGTGGATGTGGCATCGCGCTGGGGCGCGGCGATAGTGCGCGCCATAGCAATTATGACTGCGGTAGTGGCGACCTTGTTCGTTGCCTACAAGGCGCGACGCGCCTTCGTGCCGTTTCTGATCGCAATTGCCATATCTTATCTCATAAGACCGCTTGTGATGATTATTGAGGCGCGGGGAGCCCAAAGATCTGCAGCTATCTTCACGGCTTATTTGGTGGTGACTGCTGTAATAGGTTACTCGCTGATATTCGTTATTCCGCCTCTGGCGGCGCAACTGGACGAGATTGTGAGGGTTTTTTCGGACGCGAGCGGTTTCGGAATGGACTCCGGTGGATCAGACACGAGCTTACAGGAACCAACTCCGGATTATAAGGAAGGTTCGAAGGCAGAATGGCGAACCGGCAAAGGCTTGGAGACGTTGGTTCATGAATGGGGACAGAAGGTCACATTCCTGCCTGAGCGAACCACTTCACGCATAGCGGAAGCCGCTGTGGCCGGGGTCGAGTCATATATTCGGGAGTTTGCCTTGGCTGCAAGGCGCAGTGTATCCATCCTCATTTCGCAGCTGGGAAGCATCATAGTTGCTCCTGTGATCGCTTTCTATCTCACTCGGGACGTGGATGACATCAAAGAACGTTTCGCATCTTGGCTTCCCCAAGATTCACGCGACAGGATAATGGGTGCCATCTCCGGGATAGATGAAGCATTGGCTGGTTGGGTAAGGGGGCAGGTAATCGTCTGCACCTTTGTGGGCGTGGCCACAGGGGGTTCACTGGCCTTGCTTGGCGTCGAATATGCGCTGCCCATAGGGGTTCTGGTTGGGATTCTTGAGATAATACCTTACTTCGGCCCGCTCCTTGGCATGGTACCGGCTGTTCTCATGGCTGTTCAGAAATCTACCCTCACAGCGATCATAGTGACAGTGGCATTCACATTGATCCAACAGGTGGAGTCGGCGATAGTCTCCCCTAGGATTGTGGGCGATTGTGTAGGTTTGCATCCCCTGGCCGTTATAGGTGCGCTGCTCGTGGGAGGTGCCCTTTTTGGCGTAATGGGGATACTTTTTGCAGTGCCAGTAGCCGCTGTCATATTCATACTGGGAGAAAGGCTCCTGTTGACAACAGATTGAGCTTACCCGTCTCGCAAGGATTCGGACCTTAACCCGGTCAGGGCGCGAAGGATACGAAGGGCAACAGGTAGAATAGAAGGGCTTGGACTGAATGCCTGACGATTGTGATGATTCAGTTGCATGATGCGCAGGGAGGAACAGATGATGAAAGCAGAGATAATCAATGTTGCGGACCTTACTATGCTTGCCAAGTCTGACACGAATCACTGGGTTGTCATGGATTCGAATAAGGAAGGGAAGAGCGCCGCTGCCGCTACTCCCATGGAAATGGTCTTGTTTTCTCTCGGTGGTTGTCTCTCTATGACCGTAAAATCCTTGCTCGAGAAGAAGAGGCTTGATGTGGGGAAGATGTCCATGACAATCGAGGCTGAACGGGAACCCCAGCCACCGACTGTGTTCACCAAAATCCATGCTTCGCTCAGGTTTGAGGAGAGCGGTGTCACCGATGGGGACATAGAATGGGCGGTTAACCTCGCCAGGTTGAAATACTGTCAAGTCGATGTGATGTTGGAGAAAGCGGTAGACATTGAGATCGACTGGGAGATTCTGTAGCAGCGCGCCTTTCCCGAGAAAGGGGCCCACCTCGTTTCGGCTTGAATTGTTAGCCTTTTGGGCAGCCGTTGACGTGGTGGGCCTGGCGTTTTGCGGGTAAAGTGGTCTTCTTCGTACCGGAGTGGTTTATGAATCGTTTTTGGCGATTTGAAGTGGAAATCCAGCTTCGTCCTGTGGAGATTGGATTCCGTATGCCTAACGCATGAGGAAGCCTGAAATCTGCCATGGCACAGTGGCCATTTCAGTTATTCATAGCGCGAAGCCTGTGCATGTGGAGGATGGGAGCGGAGCCGTATGCCGTATTGTGCGAGCAGCGGCGTTATGATAATGTACTTGAGTAGACTTACGAGAGTTTGCAGAAGCATCCCGGCTATGCGGCAGGGGCTTTCTAGATGGGGTGTAATATGTGAAAACCGATGAACTAAGGCAAGCGTATCTCAGGTTTTTTGAATCAAAAGGGCACAAAATTCTGCCGTCAGCGCCGCTCGTTCCGGCGGGCGATCCGACCCTGCTCCTAACAGCCGCGGGGATGGTGCCGTTTAAGCCGTATTTTCTGGGCACTGCAGTGCCCGAGCACACACGGGTCACAACGTGCCAGAAGTGTGTGCGAACCGGCGACATAGACAATGTGGGGAAGACTACCCGTCACGGCACTTTCTTTGAGATGCTGGGCAACTTCTCATTTGGTGACTACTTCAAAGCCGAGGCAATACCGTGGGCGTGGGAGTTCGTCACGGATGTCTTGGGTTTAGCCCCTGAAAACCTTTGGGTAACCATATACCTCGATGATGACGAAGCCTTTAATATCTGGCGCGATGTGGTAGGTGTTTCTGCAGATCGCATTATCAGGAAAGGCAAGAAGGATAACTTCTGGGAGATAGGGGTTGGGCCATGTGGCCCCTGTTCCGAAATATACATTGACCGTGGCGCCGATGTGGGGTGCGGATCTCCTGAATGCGGTCTTGACTGCGACTGTGGCAGATTCATTGAACTGTGGAACCTCGTCTTCATCCAATACCATAAAGACGAAGATGGAAACTATACTCCACTTGAGCGGCCGGGAATCGACACTGGAATGGGACTTGAAAGGGTCGCGGCCGTGCTTCAGGGGGCTGAGACGATTTTCGACACCGATGAGACTCGCGTGGTGCGAGATCGAGCGGCTCAGCTGGCCTGTGTAGAATATGGTGCCGACCACCAGAGTGACGTGGCGATCAGGGTGATTACTGACCACGTTCGTGCCGCCGCTTTCATGGTAGCGGATGGGATTTTCCCGACAAACGAGGGACGTGGATATGTTCTGCGCCGCCTTCTCAGACGGGCTGCCAGATATGGAAGACTTGTTGGAATCGAGGGATCCTTCCTTCCACAAGTTGCTGATACGGTCATAGATGTAATGGCCGCCCCATATCCGGAGCTTGCACGCGATCGCGATCGCATACTGAAGGCCATAGCTCTCGAGGAAGATAGGTTTGCTGCAGCGCTTGAACAAGGGTCTGTAGTTTTGGAATCGATTATTGCTGAGGTCGAACGGGACGGGGGTAGAATGCTCCCCGGTGAGGATGCTTTCAAACTTTATGACACGTACGGTTTTCCGTTCGAACTGACCGAGGAGATAGCATCAGAGCGTGGCCTCCAAGTTGACAAGGCCCACTTCGATGAGGCAATGGAGGCTCAGAGAGAGCGGGCGCGTGCCGCTCGGGGCGAGAATGCCTACCTTGATGAGAAGAGCGCGAAGTATCATGACGCAATCGGAGATTTGACAACGGAATTTGTGGGGTACCATGAGTTTGCGGACACGGCCAATATCATTGCCATAATCGGAAAAGATGGGAACAGCCTTGCGGAGCTCTCCGAGGACCAAGATGGCGAGACAGTGATGAACAAGACCCCGTTCTACCCGACCGGTGGTGGACAGCAGGCTGATACGGGATTGATAGTCTCGTCAAGGGGTGCAGTGGCGGAGGTGTGCAGCGTCAGCCGACCGTTCGAAAGCGTCATTACCCACCAGGTTCATATGATAAGGGGCACGCTGAAGGTAGGCGATAGAGTCATTGCGTATGTTGATGAAGATCGCAGAGCCGCCACCATGCGAAACCACACGGCCACACATCTTATCCAGGCTGCGCTCAGACAAGTCCTGGGAGAACACGTGCAGCAGGCCGGTTCATACGTGGACGGCGAGCGACTCAGGTTTGACTTTTCGCATTTTGAGGCACTCACCGTGGACGAGCTTGCCCAAGTCGAGCTTTTGGCAAATCGATGGGTCATGGCGGACATTCCTGTTGACGTGAGGATGACTACTATCGACGAGGCCCATAGGCTTGGTGCAATAGCACTCTTTGATGAGAAATATGGCGATGAAGTCCGGATGGTGGGTATCGGCGATATCAGTCTGGAATTGTGCGGCGGGACGCATGTGTCCCGAACAGGAGAGATCGGCCTCGTCAAAATCGTGTCAGAAAGCGGTATTGCGGCAGGAGTTCGCAGAATAGAAGCGATAACCGGTTACGCGTTCCTCCAGCGTTTCAACGATATGGATAGAGAGTTTCAGAGCTTGGCTGAGATTCTTAAGGTTCCTGAGGATATGATGGTCGAGCGCGTGGAGAAGCTCTTGGACGAGTTGAAGGAGAAGGAGCGGGAGATCGCGCGCCTCCGTGAGCGCCTGGCCGTTGGCGGCGTGGATTCGTTGGTTGCCGGCAGAATCATGGTCGATGACATTCCTGTTGTAGCTGCCTCTGTCGAACTGGCCGATCCGGAGGCTTTGCGCAATCTGGCAGACGCTGTGCGAGACAAGCTAGGTTCCGGCATTGTACTGTTGGGATCTAAGGCGGAAGAGAAGGTTCTTTTCGTTGCGACGGTCAGCCGCGATCTTGTGAAACAAGGCTTTAACGCGGGCTCGATAGTTCGCGAAGCGGCCAAAGTAGCTGGTGGAGGCGGAGGTGGCAGGCCCGATATGGCCCAGGCTGGAGGAAGAGATGTCTCTAAGCTTGAGGCGGCGATCGAAGCCGGCGTCGATGTGGTTCGGGCGCATTCTGCGTCCTGATGAGGAAAGACTAAATCTGCCCGGGGTGGTGTGGTTTATGAGTGGTAAATGGGATGAAACAGTGAAGTACCCTGCTGTCGAGGCGGAACAGGAAGTCACTCCGGTAAAGAAAGCCCTTACCGAAGTGACGATTGCGCTTGAGGAAAAGGGGTACAACCCCGTGAACCAGCTCGTGGGTTACCTCCTTTCGGGCGATCCGACATATATTACGAGTCACAGAAACGCGCGCAACACCATTCGCAAGGTGGAGCGTGATGAGATTATAGAGGAGCTGGTTCGGAGTTATCTCAGGAAAGAATGATCGAGTGGCGCCCCCACGCTGGGCGCCTTTTTCCGTCTCCAAAACTGGAACCTGCGTTGTTATCCTTGTCGCGTTGTTGTGCGCAGTGTCAAACCATGCCTTGGCGTCCGCCATAGCCGCGCCGAACGGGGAGAGGTTCGAAGATTTCCCGGGTCGACGCGGTGTCATAGTTATAATAGCCGATGGCTTCTCATTGAGGGATGCCCTGGAGCATGGTGGCCTTTGGCTTCTGTCCTTCCTTGACTCGGCATCCATAGGGATGTCCAACTGCCGAACGGCAGACGGGGGCGACAGGCTCCTTTCGGCAGCAGCTACCTTCGGCGCCGGGCGCCGAATGAGCGCCCGCGAGTCGGCTGGCTATGGGCTGGGCAGAGATGAGCGTATCAACGGTGAAAGGGCTGAAGATGTCTATCTGCGTCGCACAGGCGCGGAGGCGAAGCGCTTTTCTGGGGAGATCCTCTGCCTGGGATACCCGGAGCTGGAGGCCATGGGTAAGCAGTCGCCTTATCGGGGTAGGCCCGGGCTGATTGGCGAATCCCTCCGTTTGGCGGGGTTTGCGGCGGCAGCGGTCGGGAATTCCGACGTAGCCGGGGTTCAGGTGCGGCCTGGAGTTCTTCTGGTCATGGATGCAAGGGGACGCGTTGCTTGCGGCGCGGTCGGCGCAGAAATCGTCGAAGCCGACCCTAGCGCTCCATTCGGAATTTCCTGCGACGCTTTGGCCATGGCGCATGCGACAGCGGATGCCCTTTTTCGGCCGAATATCGCTGCCGTGACTGTGGATTTCGGTGACATGAATCGGCTCGGGCGCTACCTATCAAACCTCTCCTCGGAGGCCCGCGTCGAGCAGCTTGGGAAATGCTACGGAAAACTCGATGAGATTTTCAGAGCCCTCTTTGAGGCTGTGGGACCGCCCTCTGATGACCTCGCATACATACTGTTCTCTCCGGGAGAACCGTCGTCCCTCGGGCCTGTGGCGATCGCAGGTTGGCAGTATCCCCGGGGTATGCTGTCAAGCGACACAACTCGTCGCGAGGGACTTGTTGCCAATCTGGATCTGGCCGCCACAATCCTCGACGGTCTGGGTGTTCAGCAGGCATGGCCCCATGATGGATCGCCAATGATCGGCATCAGGGCTGGAGAGGAACAAAATGTTGCAGAGAGACTGATGCGCATGGCAGAATCGCTGCAGATTGCGGCTTCGTCGCGGGTTCCGGTACTTAGCGTGTTTATCGGAACGGTTGTAATTGCGGTTTTCAGTGTCCTCGCAGTTGCTCTCCTTGGACTTCGGGCGCCTGCTGTTTTTGTGTTCTTTGCGAAGTTTTTGTTACTGTCAGTGGCGGCCCAGCCATTGCTCATTCTGGTTGCCCCGATCCTGAGGATTCAGGGGATCGCTGGTACTCTCCTGTTTGCATCTTTAGGATCGGCCATCATCTCTTTGTTGCTCATTAGAACAACTTCATCATGCATGTGGGCATCTGTTGGGATCGCTGCGGCATCGGCCGTAGTGATCATCGCAGATGGTCTTGCCGGAGGCACCCTTGCTGCAACGTCCCTTCTGGGCCATTCCGCAATAGTGGGGGCGCGCTACTATGGGATAGGCAACGAACTCATGGGTGTTCTGGCGGGCTCAGCTGCTATTTGCCTTGCCGCACTGGGCGAAATGTGGACCGGAGCGGAACGCGTTGTCTCCAGGTCGGGTAAGGCAACGGCGGGCGCAGTTATCGGCGTAGGGGCCATCTCCATGCTGCTCGGGCATCCGACGATAGGCGCCAACTTCGGAGGAATGGTCACCGCCGCTGCAATAGCGGTTTTCATGGGCGTGATGGCGTTTGCAAGAAGCACTCTTTCACGCCGGGCAAAGGTCGTAGCGATGGTCGCCATAGTCGTTGTGGCGGTCGGGGCTTGTGCAGGCATGGCCTGGGCTGATGCCAAAGGGAAACGTTCGTCCCACATTGGCAGAGCGTGGCGGCTTCTGACCGATCAAACAGGCGCAGATGGAGTTGATGCAGATGTTGGAGCGGTGCCGGAACGCGAGGATGCCCATGGTGCGACAGAAGCGATTGACATGGGCCTAGGCCAGCTGGGCGTAATTGCATGGCGAAAGCTGGAAATGAATATGCGCCTGCTACGATATACAGCCTGGACACGGGTACTGTTGGCCTTCCTCATCGCCCTTACGGTGCTCGCAGGCAAGCCTTTTGGCTTGTTTCGACGATTCCGCGATGATTACCCAATCGTGTACGTATCAGTCATGGGCGGATTGGCTGGCGCGCTTGTGGCCATGGCTGTGAATGATTCCGGGGTTGTGGCGTGCGCTACCGTGGCTATGATGCCTGCGTTTGCGCTGCTGGGCTACGTTGTAGACGAGATCCTAGCGGAAGGGGCCTGAACATGGAAAGAGGAATCCTTGGTCGAACTGGCATAGAGGTATCTAGGGCTATGCTTTGGAACATTGACAATGGGGCCATTGCAGGCTAATATCAGCCCAGACGTAGGCGCAGCCCTCATTTGCGAGGCCGTGGAGCGTGGCATCAATTTCTTCGACACTGCCGAGCTCTATGGTGTCTATGAATATTTGCGCAGAGTCTTGCACCGAGTGCCGCGGGAGGCTATAGTAATCTCATCGAGATGCTATCAGTATACGTACGAAGGCATGCGCGAAAGCCTGGAGCGGGCATTGCGGGATATCGGAGTAGACTATATCGACATATTTGGTCTTCACGAACAGGAAAGCCGGCTGACGCTCAATGGGCATGTTGACGCGATCCGGTATCTTTAAGACGCGAAGGGAAATGGCCTGATCAGGGCAGTATCGGTCTCTAGGCATGCAGTGAAAGTGGTGGACGCTGTTTCGGAGATGCCGGAGATCGACGTGGTGCACCCCATCCTCAACTTGCAAGGCATAGGCATCATGGACGGGAGCGTCTGTGACATGGAGAGGGCCATAGAAGCTGCGAGCCTTTCTGGTGTGGGAACATACAGCATGAAACCTCTTGGAGGCGGACATCTTTACAGAGAGGTCCTACACGCGTTTACGTGGGTTATGAATCACGACTACATAGACTTGGTGGCGATCGGGATCAAAAACGTGGGAGAACTCGAGGCTGAGCTGGCCATCGCTTCCGGACGCAAAGTCTCTCAAGAAATGTTTAGTGGCCTTGCAGGAGAAAAGCGGCTCCTCATAGAAATGTGGTGCGCCAAATGCGGCGCATGTATAGATGCATGCAGCCATGGAGCCCTCAGAATGGGCGCTGAACGGGGGCCGTGGTCGATCCCGAAAAGTGCGTGCTCTGCGGGTACTGTGTCGCCCATTGCAAGGAGTTCTGCATAAAGGTGGTATAGGAGGTTGCAAGTTGGTTCGTATCGGGATCGATCTCGGTGAATCTCGAATAGGAGTGGCAGTCTCTGACGAATTAGGCATTGCAGCCATGCCTCATACTGTAATTGAAAGTCGCGGTTGGGAGCAGGATATTATCCGCATAGGAGAACTCGCCAAAAAGGTCGGGGCATGTGAAATAGTTGTGGGCATGCCGAGGAACATGGATGGAAGCTACGGACCGGCGGCGCAGCGGGTTGAAGATTTCTGCGAGCGACTGGAGAGGGCGGTGAAGCTTCCTGTGGTCACGTGGGATGAGCGTTTGAGCACAGTAGAGGCATCTAGACTGCTGATCGAGGCCGATCTTTCGCGGAGACGCCGACGGCAGACCGTTGACAAAACTGCCGCCGCGATTATCCTCCAGGGTTATCTCGACTGGCTTGGCATTGAGGACTAGGTTGGGAGTCAGCCCTGCGCCAGCCGGACAGTTCCGGCGGCATTGACCTGGAGGACAGGAAAAACAGGAATCGCGGATAGAACGAGTTGTCCTTGTGTGGGTAGAGTACTGTCTTGGCGAACAAAATAGGGCTAGATTGGAGTGATCGAGATGCCAGACGAGGTGAGCATCGTCACGCTAGTTGATGAGAATGGTGAGGAGCAGGATTTCGCAATCGATGACATTGTAGAGGTGGACGAGACGCGGTACGCTATACTCGTGCCGGCAGAGTGCCTGGACGAGCTGGAGGACGAGGATGTCTGCGAGGAGGCCTTTATATTCCGAATCGAAGTTGATGACGATGGAGAAGAGTACTTCACAGACATTGAAGACGATGAGGAGTATGAGAGGGTCCTCGAAGCCCTGGAAGCCTTCGACGACGATTTTCTTGATGATGACTACGGCGAGGATGACGACGAAGACATGTAGCCGCCTCTAGCGCGGGCGCAATTGGGGCAGCCGAAAGCAATAAGTATGGTGACGCCAGGTAATCGGCCTGGCGTCACCATTTTTTCAGCGTTTCGTCGCTGTTTTGCGTGGGACTGTATCCTGCATGCGAAATGCCGCAAAAGGCCGTTTCGGAGACATCCAATCTGCCTCACCTTTCGGTTGTCTGAAAAGGCCCCCATTGAAGTCGGAGGAATCAGTCGCCATATTGTTGCGGATCATGCCGAGCTTCCTTGCACAACAACGCGGTTGACCCTATAATTATTGTTGGTCCCAGGGGTGCACATAATAGGGGACGGGGGGCCTTCAGAATGCCGGGTACTGTTCAGACCAGAGAAAGAGCCCGTAGGCGGTTGGCGTGGCCGTTGGTTTTTCTTATGGCTTTACTCGTGACAGCAGGCGCGTGGGCGATATGGGCGTCCAGGGGTGTTTCGCCCGAAGAGGGTGCTGAAGTTCGAGTCAGAGTCGTCTTGCCGGACGGTGCGTCAGCGTCTAAGATCGCCGCAATCCTTAAAGAAGACGGACTCATCCGTTCGAGCGTCATGTTTGATGCCATGGCTCGGTTTTCTGGTAAGGACTCGTCGCTCAAAGCCGGGGAATATGAGTTCATACAGGGCGAAAGCGTTGCCAGCATTCTAGATGCCATAGCTAGCGGAAGAGTAGTCACAGTCAGAGTAACGATACCGGAAGGCCTGACCGCGTTGCAGATAGCCGATATTTTCCACGAGCGCGGACTTGCTGACAGGGAAGAGCTCCTTGCTCTGGTTAACAATCCTCCGCACGACCTAGCCGAGGAATTTCCGTTTGTAGCCGACCAATCATCGTTGGAAGGATATCTTTTCCCTGATACTTACGAGTTTGCCAATGGAGTGGGCGCTCTCCGCATCGTTCGAACCATGTTGAGAAGATTCCAACATACTGCGCAGGCTGCGTTTGACCATCATCCATCACGTCCCATGTCCCTGACGGACAGGGAAACGTTGATTTTGGCGTCCATCGTTGAGAGGGAAGCGAAGCACTCGGAAGAGAGGCCGATTATAGCGCGGGTGTTTCTTAACCGTCTCCAGAAACAGATGAAGTTGCAGAGCTGCGCCACGGTCCAGTATGCTCTTCCCGTCCCGAAAGAGCACCTCCTCAACCCGGATTTGGAGATTGATTCGCCCTACAACACCTACATTAATATGGGACTTCCGCCCGGCCCGATCTGCAATCCAGGCCTGGCATCTATTGAGGCCGTGCTCAATCCCGAGCCCGGCGATTACCTCTATTTTGTTGCTGCAAGCGATGGCAGCCACGTATTCACCAAGACATACAGCGAGCATCTCCGGGCGAAGGCAAGAATCGAGAGAGACTCGCGGTCGTCGCGATGACAGGGGCAACACAAGGCGGTGCAAGAATTCCAAATGTCAGATGAAGTACTAGTGGTGGGGATCGCGGGAGGATCAGGTTCAGGTAAAACCACAGTGGTCAGATCAGTCTCGCAAGCTTTTGGGGATGCCGTAGCAGTCCTTGAACACGATGCCTACTATCGTGACCAGAGCCACCTCAGCTTCGAAGAGAGGTTGAAGACCAATTATGACCATCCGTTCGCGTTCGATACCGATCTTTACATATCACACATCGAAACTCTCATAGAGGGCAAACCGGTAGAAAAACCCGTGTATTCCTTTGAATCCTATACCCGCACCCCACAGACTGAGCGAGTCGATCCTGCGCCCGTCATAGTGCTTGAAGGCATTCTCATACTAGAAGACCCTCGGTTGCGCGCCCTAATGGATATCAAGGCTTATGTGGACGCCGACCCCGATGTGAGATTCATCAGACGATTGATGCGCGATATCAAGGAGCGGGGCAGAACGGTGGATTCAGTGGTGGAGCAATACCTAGATGTAGTTCGTCCTATGCACCTGCAGTTCGTGGAGCCCAATAAGAGATATGCGGACTTCATCATTCCTGAAGGCGGGTTCAATCAAGTGGCAATAGAGTTGCTTATCGCGAGGCTCAAATCGGCAATCAGTTCAGATTGACGGGCTTTTGCCCAGATTGATCAGTCTGGGCAAGTCTCAAAGAACATCTGACCACTCCGAGAGCTTAGGGACCGAGCCCAACTCCTTTTGGCCAGTCATCGAGCCTCTTCACCATCCTCTCCTCTGAGCCGTGATGGATGCTTCCTGAAGGTTTTGGGGGAATGATAGGATGGGGGGTGGGTGCAACGAGACGAAACGCTTCAAGGCTTAATTTCCTAATTGGCCTCGTTATTGTGTGCTTTGGATTGCTTCTGGTTCGCCTCGCCTGGATTTCATTGGTAAGAGGCCGGCCTTTGGCGGCAAAAGCAGTGGAGCAGAGGTCTGTAGACGCCGTGATCCGACTCGCAAGAGGGCCGATCTTCGACAGAAACATGGAGCTACTTGCTGGTGGCACCTCTATTGGATTGGGTGGCGATTTAGGCGAAGACGGCGCTGCTCTGGCAGTCGCCATATTCCCTCAATCGATTAGCGGGCCGGGAGACAGTTTGGATAAGCTCGAGCGCATGATCCCGGGCGTGCTTGATGGAGCCCCGCGAGTTATCCGGCTTCCCGGATACGATCGCAAGGAGATTGTCGGCATGGCGAAGGCAGTTACAGGCATTGTCCCCATCAGTATTCCCAGCCGGTGGTCTGGGCTAGCCTCGCATGTAGTTGGCTATCTTACGGGGTCACAGGTTGGCGCAGAGGGAATAGAACTCGCCTTCGAACGCTTCCTTGGTGGTGGCGGGCAGGGTAGGGACGTGGTTCGGGCGATGTGCGATTCCAGAGGCAAGGAAATACCTGGCCTTGGAGTCCGATTGGCTGTGGCAGGAGAGGAGCCCGGTTGGGTAAGGCTCTCTATAGACCGGCGCGTTCAGGAGGCAGTAGAGCGAGCATTCGACAGGCGCGCTCCTGGACTGGCCGGGGCAGTGGTGGTTATGGACCCATGGACTGGCCAGGTTATGGCAATGGCATCCCGCCCGTCGTATGATCAGAACGACGTTTCGAGCTCTCTGGCTCGCGCCGATGCGCCATTGCTCAATAGAGCTGTCTATCCCTACTACCCTGGCTCAATCTTCAAGGTCGTGGTTGCGGCTGCCGCATTAAACGAAGGCGCGAGGATGCCGGGATCTGTCTACCATGATTCAGGGGCGATACAGGCAGGCGGACACACGTTCAGATGTCATGCTTTCGAACGTGGAGGCCACGGCGACATCACATTCGCGGATGCCATGGCATACTCCTGCAATACCGCGTTCGTCGATGCAGCCCTTGCCGTGGGCCCCGGGCCTATCGTAGACGCCGCTAGAGCCCTGGGAATAGGGAGCTACGAGGTTGCTGCATCAACATGCCTTCCAAATGTGTCCACAGGCCAGACTCCCCCTCGACAGGCGCGCATGGCCGCTGCAGAGCTAGCCAACTTCGCCCTGGGACAATCGGTTGTTAAGGTGACGCCTCTGGAGGTCGCGACGATGATGTGCGCCGTGGCTAATGACGGGATCTTGCGTCATCCGACTTTGGTGCTCGAGGCAGTGCACTCCGCATCAGGCAGGGTAATGAAGATGGACTGGGAGGCTGCCCGCGCGCTCGATTCCGGTGTCGCCTCCAAACTTCGCTCCATGTTATCAGGGGTGGTATCCTATGGGACCGCGCAAGATGCGCTGGGGGGACGGAATGCGGCGGGCAAGACAGGAACCGCCCAGACAGGCAGGGTTACAGAGACAGGACAGCCCATCTACAATGCTTGGTTTGCCGGATTCGCGCCAGCCGACCATCCCAAAGTTGTCATTTCGGTGCTGGTGGAAGGGGCGGAATCAGGTGCAGATCTTGCAGCCCCCATATTCGGAGATATTTGTGACGAAATCCTCGGGTTTTTCGGCTAGCCTAGTTGTTAGGAGCGGGGCACCTCGGACGTGCACCGAATCTCTCGTTTCCTCATAAGCTAAATCTGTATCACAAAGCGTTGAGGGACGGAGGTGGCCTGTCTTGATCTCCAGCGCCCTTGTTGCTTTTGCAGACCTTCTCACAAGAGGGCTCATGCTTCTCCATTCTTACGTTGCGGGAAACGGCGCTTTCCCGCCCCCGCTCACAGAAGATGAAGAACGCCAGATGCTGGAAAGGAAAGAGGCCGGGGACGAAGAGGCCCGCAACATACTGGTTGAGCGCAACCTGAGACTAGTCGCGTACGTAGTCAAGAAGTATGACGTGGTCGGCGAAGATACTGACGACCTCATATCCATCGGTGCCATCGGATTGATCAAAGCGATAAACACCTTCGATAGGCAGAAGAAGACGAAACTTGCGACATACGCAGCACGGTGCATTGAAAACGAGATACTTATGCATTTGCGCTCAGGACGAAAGAACCGGGGAGAATTGTCGCTATATGACCCAATAGGCGCCGACAAGGAAGGCAATGAGATAATCCTCATGGACGTGCTCACCAATGGGGGCGACACCGTTGCGGATATTGTGGAGTCTAAGGTGGAACAGGAGAGACTTGTGGAGAAGCTTGCGAAGCTGTCGCCACGGGAACGGAGAGTGTTGGAACTCAGATTCGGCATGGGAGAAGGGCGCCGTCAGACCCAGAGAGAGATTGCGCGCGCATTGGGGATATCGAGATCTTATGTGTCGAGGATAGAGAAACGTGCTCTGGCCAAACTGATGAAAGAGATGTCCACACCCAGCTAGCATCCGAGTCGGCGACACCCATACGGCCTATTCCAGTTCTCGATTGGCAACTGATCTGCCATGGAGATTCCGCAACGAGCCGGCTGCCCGGCCACCAATTAGCACATGCGACTCCTCTCGCTGAGGCCGCACTTACCTGTAGCGCATTCTGCGGCGGCGCCTGGAACGCTTCTGGCGCGACGATAAACGTCTATGGGTCCGTGCGGGCTGTGGGCGTACGCATCGCAGAATGAGGTTTTGCCATGGTATAATGGGCTATGGCGAGAGGAGGAATCATGACCTGCTTAAACCAGACCTTCGAGTATCCGGAGTATGGGAAATCGACCTGGATGATCTTATTGCAAGGGGAATATCAGGTATCATTCTGGATATCGATAATACCTTGGCTCCTTGGGGCAGTTACGACATTCCCGGTCCAGTTCGCGAGTGGATTGAGGAGGCCAAGGCCAGGGGCTTCCACCTGTGCATCCTAACCAACAACTACGGCGCCCGCGCCGATTGGTTCAGCCGCGAACTCGATGTGGGCGCCGTTCGGGGTTGGGTTAAGCCGTGGGCGTGGGGCTACAGGCGTGCCATGCGCAAGCTTGGAACTGACGCTGATTCTACGGTGATGGTTGGAGACCAGCTTTTTACCGACATTCGCGGCGCGAATAGGCTCGGGATATACTCTGTATTAGTCTTGCCCCTCAGTGACCGGGAGCTTCCGCACACCCGATTCAAAAGAACCCTTGAAAGAAAGATCCTTGGAGACATAGATGAGAGGTGACGGCCACCTTGGACGGAAGATATGCTCAGGTGGTTGTGGACGTGCCTGCCCGCAGGGTGGACAAGTGTTACGACTATATAATTCCTGACAACTTAATGGACAAGATCGTGCCTGGGTCAAGGGTCCTGGTGCCCTTCGGACCCAGATCTGTTGAGGGCTTTGTCGTTGCCAGAACGGAAAAACCTGCCGTGGCAAAGGTGAAGCCGATAACTGCGTGCGTCAAGAGTGCGCCGCCTGTCCCGGAAGACTTGCTCGCCGTGGCCAGATGGATGGCGGATGAATACATGTGTCTGTTGATCGAGGCGCTTCGGGCTTTGGTGCCGTCAGGCACGAAGCTGGAATCATCCACAATAGTGCGCGTGTGTGCGACAGATGAGGATGCGGAAGGGGCGAAGATTTCAGGTGCAGCCAAGGAAGTCTTCGATTACCTCGTGGAATGCGGAGGGAGCGCGCGAAGGGACGAGATAGCTTCTTCATTGGAGATTGCAGACATTACAAGACCTATATCTGCTCTTACAAAGGCCGGTTTGGTCGAGACGGACACTATGTGGGCGCCGCCCAGGGTTCGTCCTCGGACTGTAAGGGCGTTTCGTTTGGCCAGCGAGGAGATAGACCCGCAAGCTTTGGCGTTAAGTCTTGCTCCGGGCAGTCCAGCGCGGGCAGCCGTTATGAGGGTATTCGCCGAGGACATCGACAAAACGGGGACCAAAGGACTGGCGATTCCCAGGGCAGAGCTTCTGGAAAGGGCAGGATGTTCGTCATCTGTTGTTGATGCTCTCGTTCGCGACGGGATGCTCGAACGAATGGATGTGGCGATTCAGCGGGATCCCACTGCAGGCCTTCAAATAGAGAAATCGGTGCCGCCCGTGCTCACTGACGATCAGGAGCATGCCGTAAACAGGATAACTGATGTCGCGGAGAACGGGGGAGGCGTGGTTTTGCTCCATGGGGTGACCGGGTCTGGCAAGACGGAGGTCTATATTCGCGCGATCCAGCACGTGATAGACAGGGGAAAGCAAGGCATCCTGCTAGTCCCTGACATATCGCTCACCCCGCAGATGGTCGACGTTGTGATGGGGCGGTTCGGCGACAGGGTCGCTCTGCTCCACAGTGCGTTGGGCGCTGGGGAACGGCTTGATGAATGGGAGCGGGCTCGTGCAGGAGATGCAGATGTGGTAGTTGGCGCCAGATCAGCGGTGTTCGCACCAGTGCCGTCGCTGGGCATGATTATTGTCGACGAGGAACACGATTCTTCATATAAGCAAGACGACTCCCCGCGCTATAACGCCAGGGACGTAGCGATTTTCAGGGCAAAGCAGGTCGGCGCCACTGTCGTCTTGGGTTCGGCTACTCCGGCCCTTGAAACGTATGAGTTGTCCGAATTGGGCGAGTGTGAACGGATAGAGTTGCCATCGCGCATAGATCACCGCCCGCTTCCAGAGATCCGCGTCGTAGACATGAGGCGGGAGATAAAGTCGGGAAACAAGTCGGTATTCAGCAACCTTCTTCGGAGTAGTGTGGAGGAGGTGCTCGATTCCGGACAGCAAGTAATGCTCTTTCTGAACAGGCGCGGGTTTTCCACTTTTGCGATGTGTCTCGAGTGCGGCCAGGCCATTTCGTGTCCGAATTGCGATGTTTCCCTGACTTACCATGCAAGGGCATCGGAAATGGTTTGCCACTACTGCAACTGGTCGCAGCCTATTCCCGACGTGTGTCCTGTGTGCGGCGGGATGAACATGAAGTATTCTGGGACTGGGACTGAGCGCATAGAAGAGGCGGTAAGGAAGGAATTTCCCCGCGCGAGGGTTGCTCGGATGGATGTCGATACGACTAGGCGGAAGGGGGCGCACCGGGCGATTTTGGGGGCGTTTCGGGCGGGACGGACCGATATTCTCATCGGAACGCAGATGATCGCCAAAGGGCTCGATTTCCCCAATGTGACCCTTGTTGGGGTCATCTCTGCAGACACCAGCCTAAACCTTCCCGATTTCCGTGCCGCGGAGCGCACTTTCCAGCTCATATCCCAGGTTGCAGGAAGATCGGGAAGGGGATCAGAACCCGGGCTGGTAGTGGTCCAGACATTCAACCCGGAGCATTATAGCATCATGGCTGCCGCTGCCCACGACTACCGTGCATTTTACGATGCTGAAATCGCTGCACGCCGGGAAATGGGTTACCCGCCTGCGCGGCGCATGGCCCGCATACTAGTGAGAGGGGAAGATGAATCTGCGACAGCCAAGGCTGCAGGCAAGATAAGGAGGGCGTGCACAGGCACGGAACCGGTGGCGAGGGGAGCTGTTGAGGTTATAGGGCCAGCACCAGCACCTATTCAACGCATAGCAGGGAAATATAGGTGGCATCTTCTTCTCTTTTCAAGCGATGCCGATGCCATCCGCGCTGTTGCCGCCGCAGGTTGCCAGCCTAGGTTGGCAGGGGTTACAATAAGCGTAGATATGGATCCATCAAGTATTCTGTGAGCTAGGAATGGGAGGCCGTATTGTTGATTTTGGAGATCCGCACCGAGGGAGACCCGGTGCTTCGGGAAATTGCGAAACCAGTCAAGATAATCGATGGCAAGATGCGTAACCTTGCCCGCGACATGCTCGAGACGATGTATAGCGCTCCCGGAGTGGGGCTTGCGGCCCCGCAGGTTGGGATTCCCGTTAGGTTGATCGTGATTGATGCAGGTGATGGTCCCCGCACGTTGTTCAACCCTGAAATCGTGTGGAGACGGGGCGAAGCGGTGGACGATGAGGGCTGTTTGTCTGTGCCGGGAATGATTGGAACGGTAACAAGATCGGCTGAGGCAGAGGTCATTGCCTACGACAGGGACGGAAAGCTCGTGTCTGTACGTGGAAAGGGCTTTTTGGCCCGCATTCTCCAACACGAGATAGATCATCTTGATGGGGTGTTGTACATCGACAAGGCAGAGAATGTTAGGCCTGTCGAAGAAGAGTGCGAGGAATCTCAATGCAGTGAGGGAGACTGACAGGTGCGAATAGTTTTTATGGGAACTCCGGAGTTTGCTGTTCCTGCGCTTCGTGCGCTGACAGATGCAGGACATGAGATCATATGCGTTGTGACCCAGCCTGACAGGCCTCGGGGCCGAGGCTACAAGTTGGCGTCTCCGCCTGTGAAGGTGGAGGCAGAGAGGTTGGGGCTTCCTGTTGTGCAGCCGGCGAGGGTGAGCGATCCTGAATTCGTGGAGGGCTTTGCGGAGATGGCACCGGACGTTGCGGTGTTAGCCGCGTTCGGACAAAAGATCAGCGCAGAGCTTCTTTCGGTGCCGCGGCATGGATTCATCAATATCCATCCATCGCTTCTACCCAAATACAGGGGAGCTGCTCCCATAGAGCGGGCAATGATCAACGGTGATCAGGTTACCGGAGTCACCATCATGTATATGGACGAAGGCTGGGACACTGGGGACATCGGGATTTGCCAGGATATGCCCATACCTTCGGATGCCGACAGAGGTTGGCTTGAATGCGCGCTTGCGGAGTTGGGCGGGGAACTAATTGTGAAATTTCTTCGTCTAATTGAGTGTGGGGAAGCGCCCCGGGTTCCGCAGGATCATTCCGCCGCTACGTATGCCCGAAAACTGTCGTCTGATGAATTCGAGATAGACTGGCGGAAGAGCGCCCGCGAGATAGGCAACCTCATAAGGGCATTGTCGCCCGCTCCCGGGGCTCGCACCTCTTTTGCCGGGCAGTCCGTGCGCATCCTGCGGGCGCACGAGATTGCCCCGGTTTTGGTTGGAGATGGCGAGGCCGGTGAAACGGTTTGCTCAGGATATCCGGGCATGCTAACAATAGGACCTGAAGGAGAGCTCATTGTCTTTTGCGGACTGAATGGCTGCGAACTGATGGCCTTGGATGTGGTTCACCCGGCTGGCAAACGCCAGATGCCAGCAGCGGATTTCGCCAGGGGCCGCAGGATATCCCATGGCGACAGGTTCGGCTCTGGCATGTGTTGAATGAGGCATCAGAGTGGATGCGAAAGGGGTGATCTGGGTTGCCATTTTACTTTTACTATGATCCGACCTATATTATTGTTATACCAGCATTGCTTCTGGCAATTTACGCTCAGGCCAAGGTGCAGGGAACTTTCAACCGCTATATGCGGGTAAGGTCGAAGACGGGCTTCACCGGAAGCCAGGTCGCGCAGTCCATTTTGAGGAGCAATGGAATACACGATGTGGGCGTTGAGCCCATCAATACGCCTCTTGGAGACCATTTCGATCCAAGGTCCAAAAAGGTGAGGCTTTCTCCTGCGGTGTACCGCGGATCGTCGATAGCTGCTTTGGCTGTTGCGGCTCACGAAAGCGGCCATGCCATGCAGGATAAGCAAGGCTATGCCCCTCTTGCTTTCAGGCAGGCCATACTTCCGGTGGCCAATTTCGGATCCCACATGGCCTTTCCCCTGTTCATACTGGGCATGCTGATGGGATACGACAAGACCGGACAGTTCCTTATGAGCCTCGGGATATGGCTTTTTGCCGGGGCGGTACTCTTTCAACTGGTAACGCTCCCTGTGGAGTTCAACGCAAGCAAGCGAGCGCTGACGCTTCTTGCAGACGGAGGCTATATTACCCAAGATGAATTGCCGGCGGCCAGGCAGGTGCTTCAAGCTGCGGCTCTTACCTACGTTGCGGCGTCGGCGACGGCTATCACTCAATTGTTGAGATTGCTCATTCTGCGAGGAAGCCAGCGTGACTAGACGGCCAAAGTTTGCGGCTTCGAAAACTGCCAGAGATCTTGCTGTAGAAGTTGCGTACCTCTGTGACCAGGAAGGCATGTATGCGAATGCCGCCTGGTCACAGGCGCTTTCGGGGAAAGAGATGGACGCGCGTGACCGCAGGCTTGCCATGGAGATCGCTTATGGATCCATAAGGAGAAAGAGAACTTTGGATTGGTGGATCGGACATGCGTCAACCAGGCCTGTAGATCTCATGGATCCTCTGGCTAGGGCTTTGTTGCGCACAGGCGTTTACCAGCTTCTCTTCATGTCGAGGGTTCCGCCTCATGCTGCAGTCTCGGAATCCGTGGAGTCCGCGGCAAGGTTAGGTCATCGCGGCCTTGCTTCTTTCGTGAATGCTGTTATGAGGAAGATCACGTCCACAGAGTTTTCTCCGGAGTTTCCTGACCCCAAAGGTGATCCTGTAGGTTATCTCTCGGTCTCCCTGTCATATCCCGAGTGGCTTGTGCAGTCATGGATAGGCGAATATGGCGTTGATGTGGCTCGGGCAATGCTGGAGGCGGGAAATGAAGCGCCGACTATAGTGCTCCGCGTCAACCGGCTGAAGATCGAGCGTGAAGAGTTTTCCCGCATGCTCAAAAGTGAAGGTGTGCTCTCTGAACCGGGCCATTTATGCCCCGAGGCGCTTATACTCTCAAGTCCCATCGATGGGGTCGAGGAGTTGCCCGGGTACCACGATGGGCTCTTTTCTGTCCAGGACGAAAGCTCTATGTTGGTAGGGCACGTTATTGGCGTTGCGGAGCTCGTATGTGCCGCGAATGGGAAAAAGCCAGGTGCGCTATGGGCAGAATCCGGCAAGGAAGATGAGTCGGGTGTGGCCGAAGAAGCGATTGAAGACGGCCATTGGCCCTTGATAATAGACGCGTGCGCCGCTCCTGGAGGAAAAGCTGCCCACATGGCTGAGTTGGCGGGATGCGGTGCGAAGGTTGTGGCATGCGATGTAGCTTTGGAACGAGTGAAGATGATAGAAGACAGCGTGGCCAGGCTCGGTCTGCCATCAGTGGAGGCGATCTGCTGCGATGCACGAGAGCTTCCAGATATCTACTCGGGCAAGGCTGATGCCGTGCTTGTTGATGCGCCATGTTCAGGCCTGGGTGTGCTAGGCCGCCGACCCGATGCACGGTGGCGCAGGAGCCCAGACGACATTTTGGAGCTTTCGGAGCTGCAGGAAGAGATACTCGATGCGGCTGCTAGGTGTGTAAAGCCCGGAGGGGTGCTGGTGTACAGCACGTGCACCGTTGGAACCCGGGAGAATCGGGACCAGGTTCAGCGGTTCGCGGTGCGTCATCGCGAGTTCGTGCCGTCGCCGATAGCCCCGTACATGCCCTCAGCCGCTGCCCGTGCATTCTGTTCTGACGACGGGCACATGATTGAGCTCCTGCCCGGTATATCCGGCACCGATGGATTCTTCATATCCAGGTTTTACAGGAAGCGGGATATTTGAGAATAGGACGCAAATTCCTGTTCGATGTGTTAGCTTTTTCTATCAGACGTTCGTATCGCCTTTCATGGGCGTGCATCCCGCTGCCGCATGCTCCATTTCGCAACTACTCTTGTGCCGTTGTGGCTTGATCCACTAAGCGTCGCGGGAATCGGTTTCTTCTTCAGTCTGATTTCAAATCAGGTCTAGTTGCCAACTACAGCATCTTTTAGCGCGAATACGCCTTGCTCGTGCCGGACACGTTAAACCCGCGCGGGCCGGCGCGTACGCGCGCGTCAGATACGCCCGCGGCGAGATGGTGGAAGGATGCGGGCGTATTCGTCGAAACGCATAGCGATCGCTTTTGCGGTCATTGTCGGTTTCCTTTCGCTTGCGGCCATCGGGGCTGCGGTAGCCAGAATCTATGTGTCTCCCATTTACATCAGGGTTTTTGAAGGCCAAACATTCAGTGTGGACATGGGCCCTCTTGGCAGAGGGGCCGTAGTCGTTGATCCTCCAGACTCTCTTCTGATGGATGCCGCCATAGGATCGAAAGTGGAAGTGACTCCCACGAAGGCGGGGAGAACGCGGCTGGAGGTACGGCTCTTCAATGCGATCCCCGTAAAACGCTTAGTTGTGGACGTAGTGCCCCAGATGCGGGTGATTCCTGGGGGACACTCCATAGGCATCCTGCTCGCAAGCCGCGGGGTGAGGGTGATGGGAATGTACCCGGTTGTTGGCTCAGACGGACTCAGATACATGCCGGCCCGCGACGGGGGAATCGAGGTCGGGGACATGATCGTCTCAGTCGATGGATATGAGGTCCATGAGCCGCGCCAGCTGGAGACGCTTGTGAGCGAAGGTGCATTGGGGGGTAGGCCTGTGAGGATGGGAATTGTTCGGGATGGGCGGGAATTCGATGTCACGGTCTTGCCGGCGCCTGCCGATGGCGGCTATCGAATTGGGGTTTATGTGAGAGATAATGCGGCAGGCGTGGGCACCCTAACTTTCTGGCACCCGGGCACGATGAGGTACGGGGCTTTGGGACATGTCGTAGTAGATTCGCAGACAGGCAAGGAGATCCCAATTACAGATGGGAGAATCGTCTCAGCGCGCGTATCAGGGATAGATCTGAGTGGTGCAGGGAGACCTGGGGAGAAGATCGGGACATTCGCGGGCGCGCGGGACAATGTGGGGGTCGTGGAGGCCAACACCGAAGTAGGGATATACGGGACACTGGATGCGCCACTTCCCAATCCCTACTACCCGGATCCGATTCCGGTTGCGCTGGCTGCGGCGGTCCATGAAGGCCCTGCCGAGATTCTCACTGTTGTCACCGGGTCTTCAATAGAGAGGTTTGAAATCGAAATAGTGAAGGTTGCAAAGCAGAGTCGGATCGCGGGGAAAGGTATTGTCATCAGGGTGGTTGACCCACGTCTCCTCGAGCTGACAGGCGGAATAGTACAGGGAATGAGCGGATCCCCTATAATCCAGGATGGGAAGCTCGTAGGGGCCGTGACTCACGTCTTCGTTTCCGACCCTTCGAGAGGATACGGGGTTTTTGCCGAACACATGCTGAACGTTGCCGGATTGATGGAAGGAAGCGAGCGCGCAGCGGGTTGGATCGTTTTGTTGGCCGCTTGAGGAGGCGGCGATGTGGGTCCGAATCGCAGACCCCGTCAAAAAGCCTATACACAGGGAGATTTGGCACCACATATTATGTACCGCCAGAGGGAGAAGCAAGTTTGCTTCGTCTGTGTACACGCCCTGACGGGGTTGAGAGGTGAGGCCTGTGCCGCAAGATAGACCAGAACTGGACTCATCTGCCGCGCTCGCGCTGGAGAAACTTTCTCCTCGTGAGCGGGAGATAATAGGAATGGTGGCTCTAGGATTGAGCAACCAGGCCATAGGTGAAAAACTCTTCATATCCGATAAGACTGTCAAGAACTACGTAACAAGCATACGCAGGAAGCTCGGGGTTGAGAACAGGATCCAGGTTGCGCTGTATGCCATAAGATGTGGTTTAGTGGATCCAGCGATTGATCAGTGAAGGCAGGAGATGGGCTCAGCGCTGTAGAAAGTGACAGTATCAATGTTCTTGGAGGCTGCGGATAATGTCCCAAGGCCTGGTTCGGTTGGTGATGGTCGACGACAATGTCGACCTCGTCGAAGTTGTTACCGACTTCGTTTCGACTCAGCCCGACATGTCGATGTGCGGTGTAGCTTTCAACGGCTCCGAAGCGATAAGTGTCATCAGGGAGGTTGCGCCCGATGTAATTCTGCTCGATCTCGTCATGCCGCACCTTGACGGGTTGGGGGTCATAGAGTATGTCAACAGCACACCCCTGAGCCCCCATCCTCGCATCCTGGTAATCACCGCGATAGGCCTGGAGACCACTGCCGCCGGGGTAGTGGCGGCGGGAGCCGATTATTACATGGCGAAACCATTTGACCTTGAAGTATTGGCGCGGCGGATCCGGCGGCTCGCAGCATTGCCGCCGGAGCGCCCTCAAGAGCTTCAATCCTGCGCATCATGCCCGCAGAGCACAGACCTTCAACGTTCCATCTACGATGTCGAGGTTAGCAAGACTCTGCACAGAATGGGCGTGCCTGCAAACCTGAAGGGATACCTTTATCTGAAGGATGCGATCATCATGGCGTTGGAGAGGGGGCACGGCGCAGGAAGCATGACCTACTCAGTCTACCCGACGATCGCCGAAGCTCATGGCACAACACCCTCCAGGGTCGAACGGGCCATGAGGCATGCGATCGAAACGGCGTGGAATCGCGGGGACATCGACTTCATTAATCGGATATTTGGCCATACTGTCGACGCTGAGAAGGGACGTCCAACCAATTCTGCCTTCATAGCCCGGGTAGCCAGTAAGGTAAGGATAGACCTGGCAGGTCAGATCATCCGCTGATTGTGTTATTGTGCTCCTAGACTCTGGCGAATGGCCTACGCAGCTCGGGGAATCAATAAGTGTATGGGGTACGATGGGGTCGATGGCAAACAGGGCATTAGGGCGGAGGATTCCGCGGGCAGCGCCCCTGTTCGCATCAGAGGGACAGCCAGAGCTGACCGTAAAACGAAGAACCTAATCTCCCGGCTCCGGCCTGGGGAAATTGCAGTGATAGCCCATGCCGATATAGATGAAGTGTCGGGACGAGCCTTGGTTGAAGCGTGCCCTAAAATGGTGATAAATGCCGACCGTTCCATCACCGGCAGATACAGGTGC
>Ga0116179_1000111_pt1 | contig 59711 bp, 58 predicted proteins | sample AD_UKC071_MetaG_FD_89751 | JGI IMG/M metagenome (GOLD analysis project Ga0116179, IMG submission 89751) | Active sludge microbial communities of municipal wastewater-treating anaerobic digesters from USA - AD_UKC071_MetaG | ecosystem: Engineered > Bioreactor > Anaerobic > Digestate | place: USA...
CAGCTGAACTTTACGCGGGCGCGCGCTTTGCGTAAGGCCGCGCGCAACAGGGGATTTTCACGATCCCGGGGAGTTTGAGCTTTTGCGCAAAATTGGCCTGATCGGCGGCATGTCATGGCTGTCGACCCGCACCTATTACGAACACATCAACCGCATGGTCCAGGCGCGCGCCGGGCTGGGGGCCAGCGCCCCGCTGCTGATCGAAAGCCTCGACTATGCGTCGCTCAGTCGGCTTTCCGGCGCCGAAGAATGGCAGCGCGCTGCCGGCGTACTTGCGGATTCCGCCAAGCGGCTGGAACAGGCTGGGGCGACTGCCCTGCTGATCGGCGCGAATGCCATGCACAAGGTCTATGACCAGGTTGCGGGCGCGGTTTCGGTGCCGGTGCTGCACATCGCCGAATGCGTCGCCGCGCGAATGGCCGACAAGGGCGTGAAGAAGGCCGCGCTGATCGGCACCCGCAACGTGATGCTGGAGGGGTTCTACCGCCAGAAGCTGATCGCGCGCGATATCGAACTGCTGCCGCCGGAAATGCAGTTCGTCGAGACGCTGGACCGGATCATCTATGACGAGCTGATGCAGGGCAGGGCCAGCCGCCAGGCCGAGCGTGAGCTCAAGACGATCCTCACCAACCTCCAGCAGGATGGGGCCGAGGCGGTGGTGCTGGGCTGCACCGAGCTGGAAATGATCGTCGACGTCGATGCCAACGTCCTGCCGATCTACGACTGCACCCGCATCCATGCCCAGGCGGCGGTCGACTGGATCATGGGCGACTGGATCATGGGCGAGGGGTGAGCCAGTCTTGAAGCGCGCCCCTTATGCCAGTGATCCCGCCCGCAGCCGGGGGCGCGAGTTTCCCATCGAGGGCTCGCTCGCGCGCGGGCCGCGCACGGCCTATCAGCGCGACCGCGACCGGATCGTCCATTCGATCGCGTTTCGCCGCCTGCGCCACAAGACCCAGGTGTTCGTCGCCCCGGACGGCGACCATTACCGCGTGCGGCTTACCCATAGCCTTGAAGTCGCGCAGATCGGCCGGGTCATTGCCCGTGCGCTGGGGCTGGACGAGGATCTGACCGAGGCGCTGTGCCTGGCCCACGACATCGGCCACCCGCCCTTCGGCCATGCCGGCGAAGATGCGCTCGACAATGCGCTGCAGCGGCACGGCGGGTTCGATCACAACGCCCACTGCCTGCGGGTGCTGATGCGGCTGGAAAGCCCCTATTGCGAGCACGAGGGGCTGAACCTCACTTGGGAACTGCTCGAGGGGCTGGCCAAGCACAACGGTCCGCTCGGCATGGTGCCCTGGGCGCTGGCGGAGCTGGATGCGGACTTCCCGCTGGAACTTACCCAGTGGTCCTCGCTGGAGGCGCAGGTCGCGGCGCTGGCCGATGACATCGCCTATGACAACCACGACATCGACGATGGCCTGCGCGCGGGCTTCCTCGATCTGGACGAACTGCTGACGCTCGATTTCGTGGCGGATCACTGGCGCGCGATCGAGCGCAAGTTTCCCAATGCCCCGCAGGACCGGCGCCTGCGGGAACTGGTGCGCAGCCAGATCGGCTGGATGGTCAACGACGTGATCGGCGAAACCGCCGCCCGCGCGCATGGCATGACCAGCGTCGCCGACGTGCGCGCGGCTGGCCGGGCAACCGCCGCCTTTTCCTCCGCGCTTGAGGCGCAGGAACGCGCGCTCAAGACCTTCATGTACGCCAAGCTCTATCACCATCCTCAGCAGATCCAGACCGCCGAGCGTGCCCGCGCCGTGACCGCCGAGCTTTACGCCGCCTACGCGCAGGAACCCTCGCTGATGGAGGAGGGCTGGCTGGCCCGGCTGCCCGCCGAGGAACCGCAGCGCAGCCGCCATATCGCGGACTACATCGCCGGGATGACCGACCGTTTCGCCATTGCCGCCCACGCGCGGATCTATGGCCGCACGGTCGAGGGGCTTTCCAATGTCTAGGCAGACCCGGATCGCGCTGGTCGGCGCTTCCGGCCTGGTGGGCATGAGCCTGATCCGCCTGGCGGTAGAGCGCACCGACATCCGTGTGATCGCCATCGCCCGGCGCGAAATCCCGCTGCCCAAGGGCGCGCGGATGGAAGTGCTGGTGGCCGATCCCGAAAACTGGGCCGACGCCATCGCCGCCGCCAATGCGAAGGTGCTGGTCTCGGCGCTGGGCACGACCTGGAAGAAGGCGGGCAAGGACGAAGCCGCATTCCGCGCCGTCGATCAGGAACTGGTGCTGGCCTGCGGGCGCGCTGCCAAGGCGGCGAACATGCGCCAGATGATCGCCGTTTCCTCAGTTGGTGCAGATGCTTCGGGCAAGAACTTCTACCTGAAAGTGAAGGGGGAGACCGAGCAGCAGCTCGGCAAGCTGGGCATTCCCCGGCTCGATGTGCTGCGCCCCGGCCTGCTGCGTGGGCCCCGCGAGGAACTGCGCCCGGCCGAGCGGCTGGGCATGATCGCCAGCCCGCTGATCGACCTGCTGCTCCACGGCCAGTACCGCAAGTATCGCTCGATCAAGGCCACGACCATGGCCCAGGCCATTGTCGGCCTGACCAGGGAGAAGGCCGCTGGCCGCTTCGTGTTCGAGCATGACGCGATCCTGCGCGCCGCGCGCAAGGCAGGGGACTGGCCGCCGCCGCCCGTTGACTCCTGAGGTCTGAGCGGCCATCGCTTGGACCGTCGCTGACCGCGCGGGAGAGTTCCGGTGATTCGTCGCTTTTGACGGGCACCGGGCGCCGAAGGAGCAACCGCCCCGGAATCTCTCAGGCCAAAGGACCGCGTGGGTCGATAGCGATACTCTGGAAAGTGTCCCGGTTTCATCCGGGGCCGCCGAAGGTGTAACCCTGATCACGCTTCAGGGGAAAGCTCTCAGGCTTCCGTGACAGAGGGGGCGCCGATTGGCGTCACATCTGTGCGGAAGGCGATTTAGTGAGCGATACTTACAATATTGACGATGGCGAAGCGGTCGAGCCCGAGGTTCTGACCCTGCCGCTCGACGCCTGGCACCGCGCGCGTGGCGGCCGGATGGTCGAATTCGCGGGTTACTGGATGCCCGTGCAGTATGAGGGCATCATTGCCGAGCATAACTGGACCCGCACCCACGCGGGCCTGTTCGACGTTTCGCACATGGGCCAGCTCTATGTGGCGGGCGAGGGCGTGGAGGCCGCGCTCGAAGCCCTGCTGCCCATCGACCTGTCCACGCTGAAGCCCTACGGCCCGCGGTATTCGCTGCTGCTGGACGAGGAAGGCGGAATCCTTGACGACCTGATGGTCACCCGCTGGACGTCCGGGTTCTACCTCGTGGTCAACGGCGCGACCAAGTGGGACGATATCGGCCACCTGCGCGAACACCTGCCCGACGAGATTACCCTGACCCTGATGGAAGACAGCGCCCTGTTCGCGCTGCAGGGGCCGGAGGCTTTCGCCGCGCTGGACCGGGTCGTGACCGGCGAATATTCCCTCTCCGCGCTGACTTTCATGAAGGGCGGCCAGTTCAAGCTGGGCGGCCATGACGTCTGGATCAGCCGCTCTGGCTATACCGGTGAGGACGGGTTCGAGATTTCGCTGCCCGCCGAGGCGGCGGCGGAGATCGCCGACCTGCTCTGCGCGCAGGAGGAAGTGCGCCCCATCGGCCTTGGCGCGCGGGATTCGCTGCGGCTGGAAGCCGGCCTGCCGCTCTATGGCCACGACCTGACGAGCGAAACTTCGCCTATCGAGGCGGGCCTCACCTTCGGGATCAACAGGCGCCGCCGCAGCGAAGGCGGCTTCCTGGGCGCGGAGCGCGTGCTGCGCGACCTTGCCGAAGGCACCAGCCGCACCCGCGTCGGCCTCACCCTCGAAGGGCGCCAGGCGGCACGCGAAGGTGCGGCGGTTTTTGCCGGAAACCAGCAAGTTGGCGTCCTGACTTCAGGTGGTTTCTCGCCGACGCTCGAACGTCCGATCGCCATGGCCTATGTCGCGGCGGAACACTCCGCCCCCGGCACAGCGCTTGAAATCGAAGTGCGCGGCAAGCGGCTGCCCGCGCGCGTTACCGCTCTGCCCTTTGTCCCCCACCGCTATCACCGCTGAGGAGTGTCACCATGCCCCGTTACTTCACCCAGGACCACGAATGGATCGACGTTGACGGCGATGTCGGCACGGTCGGCATCACCGATTACGCGCAGGGCCAGCTTGGCGACATCACCTTCGTCGAACTGCCCGAAGCCGGCGCCGCATTGGCCAAGGGCGATGCGCCCTGCGTGGTCGACAGCGTCAAGGCCGCCAGTGACGTCTATGCGCCGGTCAGCGGCACGGTGACCGAAGCGAACGCGGCGCTGGCCGACGAGCCGGAACTGGTCAATTCCGATCCGGAAGCGGGCGGCTGGCTGTTCCGCCTGACGCTGAGCGATGCGGGCGAACTGTCAGGCCTGATGGACCGCGCCGCCTACGACGCCTACATCGCGGAGCTGTAAGTCGATGCGCTACCTGCCCCTGACCCCGGCCGAGCGCGGCGAAATGCTGGGCGTGATCGGCGCGGCGATGATCGACGACTTGTTCGCCGACGTGCCTGTCGAGGCGCGCCTGCCCGGACCCGTTCCCGGCCTGCCGATGCACGCCAGCGAAATGGCCGTCGAACGCCATATGTCCGCGCTCGCCGCGAAGAACATTTCCGCCGGTTCCGCGCCGTTCTTCCTGGGGGCAGGGGCCTATCGCCACCACATTCCCGCCAGCGTCGATCACCTGATCCAGCGCGGCGAGTTCCTGACCGCCTACACCCCCTACCAGCCGGAAATCGCGCAGGGCACGCTGCAGGTGCTGTTCGAATTCCAGAGCCAGGTGGCGCGGCTGTTCGGGGTCGAGGTGGCCAACGCCTCGATGTACGATGGTTCGACCGCCTGCTGGGAAGCCGTGGCCATGGCCGCGCGCGTCACCCGCCGCAAGAAAGCGGTGCTGTGCCGGGGCCTCCACCCGCACTATGTCTCGACCGTTCGCACCATGGCGAAGTTCACGGGCGATGTGATCGACTGGCGCGCGCCGAAACTGGAGGCCGAGCCCGACACGGCGGGCGTGATCGCCGCGATCGACGGCGAAACCTCGTGCGTGGTGGTGCAGTATCCCGACATCCTGGGCCGCATTCCCGACCTTGCAGCGATTGCCGAAGCCGCTCATGCGGCGGGCGCGCTGCTGGTGGCGGTGGTGACCGAGCCGGTTTCGCTGGGCCTGATCGAGGCGCCGGGCAATCTTGGCGCGGACATCGTGGTGGGCGAGGGGCAGGCGCTCGGCGTCGGGCTGCAGTTCGGCGGGCCGTACCTTGGCCTGTTCGGTTGCCGTGAAAAGTACGTCCGGCAGATGCCTGGGCGGCTGTGCGGGCAGACTGTCGACGCGGAGGGCAAGCGCGGCTTCGTGCTGACGCTGTCCACGCGCGAGCAGCACATCCGGCGCGAGAAGGCGACCAGCAATATCTGCACGAATGCAGGGCTTTGCGCGCTGGCCTTCAGCATTCACATGACCCTGCTGGGCGGGGAAGGGCTGGCGCGCCTCGCCCGGCTCAATCACGCCCGCGCCCGTGCCGCCGCCGCGCGGCTGGCTGAAGTGCCGGGGGTGAAGCTGGTCAACCGGGCCTTCTTCAACGAGTTCGCGCTTGAGCTTCCCGCCGACGCGCGCGAGGCGGTGCGGCACATGGCGGATCGCGGCGTGCTGGGCGGGGTCTCGCTCGGGCGGCTCTATCCCGAAGAGGCTGCGCTCGGCCACGGCCTGCTCGTCACCGCCACCGAATGCACCACCGACGAGGACATCGAAGCCCTCTCTGCCGCCCTTGAAGGAGTGCTGGCATGAACGCCCCCAACCAGTCCGGCTGGCGCCCTGAGATGACAAGCGCAATGGGTAGCGCCGAAGTGTACGACGCCCCCACCGCCAGCGGCGACCGCGCGCTGATGCTGGAAGAGCCGCTGATCTTCGAACTTGGCCGTCCCGGCACCTGCGGCGTCGACATCGATGAGGCGGACATGGGCGCGTCCGATGCTCTCGCCCCGTTCCTGCGCAAGGCCGCGCCCGCGCTGCCGGGCCTGAGCGAGCCGGAAACGGTGCGCCACTACACCCGCCTGTCGCGCCAGAACTATGCCATCGACCTGGGGCCGTTCCCGCTGGGATCGTGCACCATGAAGCACAACCCGCGCCTCAACGAAAAGGTAGCGCGGCTGCCCGGCTTTGCCGATGTCCACCCGCTCGCCCCGCAGCAGGCGGTACGCGGCGCGCTGGAAACCATCGCCCAGCTGGCCGACTGGCTGATGGCGCTGACCGGCATGGCCGCCGTCGCCATGTCGCCCAAGGCCGGCGCGCATGGCGAGCTGTGCGGCGTGCTGTGCATCAAGGCCGCGCTCCAGGCGCGGGGTGACGACCGGCGGATCATGCTGGTGCCCGAAAGCGCCCACGGCACCAATCCCGCCACGGCCGCCTTCGCGGGCTTCGCCATCGAGAACATCCCGGCCACACCCGAAGGTCGGGTCGATCTGGCCGCGCTGACCGCGCGGCTGGGGCCGGACATCGCCGGGGTGATGATCACCAATCCCAACACCTGCGGCCTGTTCGAGCGCGACATGAAGGCGATTGCCGACGCGGTCCAAGCGGCGGGCGGCTATGTCTATTGCGACGGGGCGAACTTCAACGCCATCGTCGGCAAGGTCCGCCCCGGCGACCTTGGCATCGATGCGATGCACATCAACCTGCACAAGACCTTCTCCACCCCGCACGGCGGCGGCGGACCGGGCTCCGGGCCGGTGGTGCTTTCCGCCGCGCTCGCGCCCTTCGCGCCGCTGCCGTTCGTGACCCGCGACGCCGATGGCGCAGCGCGGCTGATCGAGGAAGAGCATGCGCTGGAGGATCATCCCTCCACCTTCGGGCGGATGGCGGCGTTCAACGGGCAGATGGGCATGTTCACCCGCGCGCTGACCTATATCCTCAGCCACGGCGCGGACGGCCTGCGGCAGGTGGCGGAAGACGCGGTGCTCAACGCCAACTACGTGCTGGCGAGCCTCAAGGACGTGCTCGACGCGCCGTTCGCGGCTTCGGGGCCGTGCATGCACGAGGCGCTGTTCAGCGATGCCGGGCTGGCGGAGGGCTTCTCCACGCTGGATATCGCCAAGGGGCTGATCGACGAGGGCTTCCACCCGATGACGGTCTATTTCCCGCTGGTGGTCCACGGCGCGATGCTGGTCGAGCCGACCGAGACGGAAAGCAAGGCCGGGCTGGATCGCTTCATCGGTTCGCTGCGCAGTCTGGCGGAGCGGGCGCGTGCCGGGGACGAGAGCCTCAAGAGCGCACCGCATTACGCTCCGCGCCGGCGGCTGGATGAGACGCTGGCGGCCCGCAAGCCGGTGCTTGGCTGGCGCGATTGATTTCGCGCCGGCCTGGCCGGAAACAGGCAAACCTCTCCGTTCGTGTCGAGCTTGTCGAGACACGTGTGCGCCAGCGTGTCTCGACTGCGCTCGACACGAACGGTAGGTGGTGTGGGTAAAGAGGGGGAAATGCCATGTGGCCGCTGCTGTTCAGTCTGACCAATGCGATGGCGCTTGCCGGTTGGGTGGTGCTGGCCTTCCTGCCGAGGAAGCCCCTGGCGCTGAGCGCGGTGCTCTATCTGGGCGTGGCGCTGCTCTGCCTGATCTATGCGGTGTGCTTTGCGCTGTTCCTGACTGGCTCGGTCGATCCCGGCGCCCTGCCTGGTGCGGGCGAGCCGGGCTTCGGCTCGATCGCGGCGGTGCGGGCGCTGTTCATGTCCGATGCGGGGGTGGTGATCGGCTGGACCCACTATCTGGCCTTCGATCTGTTCACCGGCATGTGGATCGCCCGCGATGCCGATGCCAAGGGGTTCGGCCGGGTGCTGCAGGTGCCGTTCCTGGCGGCGACGTTCATTGCCGGGCCGGTCGGCCTGCTCGGCTGGCTGTTCGTGCGCGAACCGGCCGCGCGGGCCATGGCCAAGCGCGCGAAGTAAGACCCCGCCCCGGCGGCTCGCCGGGACGGGGCGATGAATGGTTCTTACCGGTTGATCGCTTCCGACCCGGCCTGGCCGGCGGATTCGATGTCCTGGCCAAGCCCCTTCACCGTGTTGCAGGCGCTGGTCCCCAGCACGATGCCGGTAGCGGCGAGGGCGATTATCAACTTGCGAACCATGGGTGTTCTCCTTTGTCCAGCGACAGATGTGCGAGACCGCTGCTGAACGGAAGGTGACCCCGGCGCGGTGCGCCGCTCAATCGGCACCGCTGGTCGCAGGCGGCTGGCTGCGGCGGAAAAGCTGGTGCTCGCGCCAGGCGATCACGGCGCCTGCGGCGATGATCGCCGGCGCGCCGAGCCAGGTCGAGGCGGGCGGCAATTCGTCCCACAGCATCCAGCCATACAGCGTGGCCCAGGCGAGCGAGGTATAGTCCATCACGATCACGCTGGCGACCTGGCCGAAGCGCAGCGACGCGGTCAGCAGGATCTGGCCGATGCATCCCACCACTCCGCAGCTGATCAGCAGCACCCATTGGTGCAGGCTGTGCGGTGTATAGAAGAACGGCAGGAGTGCTCCCAGGATCGGGGCCGAGAACAGCGCGAACCAGAACACGATCGAAATCGATTCGTCGGTCCGGCCAAGATCGCGGACCTGGATCGAGATGATCGCGACCATCAGCCCGGCCATGATACCCACGAAAGCGCCGAATGGCGGCAGGTGCGAACTGCCCGGCTGGGTGATGATCAGCACGCCTGCAAAACCCAGCGCGACCGCCAGCCAGCGCACCGGGCCGACCCGTTCCTTCAGCACCAGCGCCGAAAGGATCACTGCGAAGATCGGCGTGGTGAAGCCCAGCACGGTCGATTCGGCCAGCGGCAGCAGCAACGGCGCCCCGAAAGTGAACCCCATGCCGGTCAGTCCCAGCGCCGTGCGGCGCATGTGCACCATCGCACGGTTGGTCTTCAGACGATGCACTTGCCCGCGCAGGGCCAGCCAGCCAAGGATCAGGCCGATCGCCGGGACCTGGCGCCAGAACAGGATTTCGGGCAGGGCCACCCCGCTTTCGGCGGTGAGCTTGACCAGCATGACCAGAGTGGACAGCACCAGCACGGCCGCCAGCCGCAGCCCAAGCGCAAGGAACGGCCGCTGGCGCGGCGGAGCGGGCTGGACATGGGCCATGGCTCCGCTCTAACCGCCCCGGATGGACTGGCAAGGCTGATGGACTGGCAAGCCGCGATTTCCGACTGGCTGGATCACGATTGGGTGGTCTGGTGGCTTTTGCCCGGCCTCGGCGCGCTGGCGCTGGCGCTGTTCGCCTGGGCGGGCGACCGGCGGCGGATGAACCGCAGCAATCCCGACGCGGTGGGCTGGGTTTCGTGGCGCGACGTGGCGTTCTGGTCTGCCTTCGCCGCCGTGCTGCTGCTGGGCGCCGCACTGAAGGGCTGGCTGGCTTCGGGTTCCTAGAGGCAGGCCTCCAGATAGGCCTGATCGAAGCCGAACTGGCGGGCCTTTTCCAGCGTATAGGGGCGCAGGCCCGAGGCGCGGAATTCGCCGATGATCTTGCCGTCCTCGCTCTCGTCCAGGTACTCGAACTTGAACAGTTCCTGAGTGACGATCACGTCGCCTTCCATCCCGATCACTTCGGTGATGCCGGTGGTGCGGCGCGAACCGTCGCGCAGGCGCTTGACCTGAACGATGAGATCGACCGATTCGGCGATCTGGCGGCTGATGGCTTCCTTGGGGATCTTGATGTCGCCCATCAGGATCATGTTTTCCATACGGCCCAGGCATTCGCGCGCCGAGTTGGCGTGCAGCGTGCACATCGATCCGTCGTGGCCGGTGTTCATCGCCGCGAGCAGGTCAAAGCATTCCGCGCCGCGGATTTCGCCCAGGATGATCCGGTCAGGACGCATGCGCAGGGCGTTCTTGACGAGATCGCCGATGGTGATCGCGCCCTGGCCTTCAAGGTTGGGCGGGCGGGTTTCCAGCGGCAGCCAGTGCGGCTGCTGCAGGCGCAGTTCCGCCGCGTCCTCGATGGTCAGCACACGCTCGCCCGGGTCGATCATCTTCGACAGGGCGTTGAGCATGGTGGTCTTGCCCGAGCCGGTACCGCCCGAGATGACGATGTTCATCCGGCAGGCGCCCGCAATCTTCAGCGCGGTGGCCATCTTGTCCGACATCGATCCGAAATCGCGGAGCATGTCGATCGTGATCGGCTTTTCGGAAAACTTGCGAATCGAGATCGCGGTGCCGCGCAGCGACAGCGGCGGGACGATCACGTTGACGCGGCTGCCGTCCTGCAGGCGGGCGTCGCACAGCGGGGTGGTCTGGTCGACGCGGCGGCCGACCTGGTTGACGATCCGCTGGGCGATCTGGAACAGGTGGCTTTCATCGCGGAACCGGATCGGCGCGAGCTGCAGCTTGCCCTTCTTTTCGATGTAGGTCTGGTCCGGCCCGTTGACCATGATGTCCGACACGTCAGGATCGTTGAGCAGCTCTTCCAGCGGGCCGAAGCCGAGCAGCTCGTCGATCAGCACCTTTTCCAGCGCGAACTGTTCGCGCCGGTTGAGCGTGACCTTCAGTTCCGCCAGCACTTCCATGATGATCGGGCGGAATTCTTCCGACAGTTCATCCTTGGTCAGGGTCGCGGCGGCTTCGGGGTCGACGCGTTCGAGCAGGCGCGGCAGCACCTGTTCCTTGATCTTGTGGACCGAGGCTTCGAAGCCTTCGGCCTGGTACTGGTTCTCGTGGACGCCGTTGACGCGGTCCGCCAGGCGGGTCATCGCATCCGCCTTCATCGGATCGGCCATCGGCTCTTCGCCGGGCATCGGCGGGAACTGATCGCCGCCGAACGGCATCGGCGCGGCGGACTTGGTGGCATCCACGCCGCCCTTCATCGGCCGCGCAACGCCGAACTGGGGGCGAGCCCCAGGCGCCATGCTTCCCATGCCATTGCGTCGGCCGAATGCGCTCATTGTGTCCAAACCCTCGGATATGCAAAGGGCACCATGCCTCGGCCATGGCTTCCCGTTGACTAATCTGGATGGTGAATAGGCCGGAAACTTTTATGATTTCCTAATGCACGCACCTACAGGCACGCCGCGCGCTGGCCAAGCGCCCGGCCGGGTTCTAAAGCCCGGCGGGGAAGCTGGAGCCACGCCTTGCGCAAGAACGAAACGACTGGCCTCCTGTTTGCCCTGTGCGGATTTGCCACGCTGTCGCTGGGCGATGCGGTGGTCAAGTCGATGGCCGGGCAGTGGCCTCCCACCGCGATTGCCGCCACCCGGTATGCGCTGGGGGCGATAGGCCTTTCGGCCCTGCTGGCCGTGCGAGAGGGGCGCGCGGGGTTCGTGCTGCCGCACCCGCGCGTGCAACTGCTGCGGGGCTTTGCCGTGGCGCTGGCGACCGTCGGGTTCTTTACCGCGATTGCCTTCATCCCGCTGGCCGCGGCGACCGCACTGACCTTTACCAGCCCGATGATCACGGCGCTGCTGGCAGCGCTGGTGCTGGGCGAACCGGCCCGCCGCGAAACCGTGATCGCCTCGGTCGTGGCCTTTGGCGGCGTGCTGGCGGTGCTGCGGCCGAACTTCGCGGCGGCCGGCCCGGCGGCCTTCCTGCCATTGCTGTCCGCGGTGGGGATGAGCTTGCTGATGATCGGCAACCGCTTCGTCGCCGGCAAGGCATCCAGCCTTGCCATGCAGTTTGCAGTGGCGGTGACGGCAACCCCGCTGCTGCTGCTCGCCATGGCGGGCGGGCACCTGAGCGGATTGCCCCGCTTTGCCCTCGCCATGCCCGACTGGACGGTGCTGGCCCGCTGCGCGCTGGTGGCCTGCTCGGCCAGTACGGCGCATTGGCTGATCTACATGGGCACGACCCGCGCCGGCCCGGCCACGGTCGCGCCGATGACCTATGTGCAGCTGCTGGTCGCAACCGTCTGCGGCTGGGCCTTCTTCGGCGACCGGCCGGATGCCATGACCATGCTGGGAGCGGCGATCATCATCGGCGCCGGGCTGTTCCTGTGGCAGGCGGGGCGCCGCCGCGAGCGGCAGGAGCAGGCCTGAGCCCTTGCGGCGCCGTTCATTGCCGCTACACCCGGCTAACCGCACATCGCGCACATGAAAGCCCCACCCATGCTCAAGACGCTGCTTGCGGCGCCCGCCCTGATTGCCGCCGCCCTGATGTCCGCCAGTCCGCTGGCCGCCGCCGACGCGCGCGATGCCCGATTGCCGGGCTGGATGGCCGGAACCTGGATGATGGAGGACGGGGCGGAATGGTCGGACGAGCTGTGGACCGATGCGCGCGGCGGGATCATGCTGGGGGTCGCCCGCACCGGCTTCGGATCGCAGCTGCAATCGTGGGAAACCACCCAGATCCGGGTCAAGCCGGACGGTTCGGTCAGCTTCTTCGCCCAGCCGCAGGGCAAGCCCGCCAGCGAGTTCCCGATGGTGCTGCGCAGCGAGGAGGCGATCGAATTCGCCAACGCCAATCACGATTACCCGCAGCGCATCCGCTACTGGCGGCAAGGCAAGCTGCTGATGGCTGAAATTTCGCGGATCGACGGTAGCGATGCGCAGCGCTGGAACTACCGCCAGGTCGTTCCCCCGCAGGACTAGGAGAACCATGATGCGCAGCCGTGCCTTCCGGCAGGTCGATGTGTTCACGCAGGTGCCCTACAAGGGCAACCCCGTGGCAGTGGTGCTTGACGCGGAGGGGCTGACCGACGCCGAGATGCAGGCCTTCGCCAACTGGACCAACCTGTCCGAGACGACCTTCGTTCTTCCTGCCAGCGAGCCGGCGGCGGATTACCGGGTGCGGATCTTCACGCCCAAGGCCGAACTGCCCTTTGCCGGCCACCCGACGCTGGGCACTGCCCACGCGGTGCTGGAGGCCGGGCTGGCGTCGGCGAGGGACGGGCGGCTGGTGCAGCAATGCGCGGTCGGTCTGGTCGAGCTGCGGGTGGGAGACGAGGGTCTATCGTTCCGCCTGCCGCGCCATGCATTGACCGAGCTTGCCGATCCCGAGGCGACCGCCTGGATCGGGGCCGAAGTGAAGGGCGCGGCGCAGGCGGTTGATGTCGGGCCGGTCTGGTTGGTGGCGGAACTGGCCGACATCGCCGCACTTGAGGACCTGAAGCACGACGAAGCGCGGCTCTCCGCCTTTTACATGCCGCGCGGGATGACCGGAGCAACGCTCTATGCCACCGACGGAACGCGGGTGGTGGTGCGAAGCTTCGCGCCGGGCGACGGGATCGCCGAAGACCCGGTCTGCGGCAGTGGCAACGGCGCGGTTGCCGCATTCAGGCTGGCGGCGGGGCAGGTCGCGGCGGGCGATGGATATGTTGCCAGCCAGGGCCGTCAGGTGGGGCGCGACGGATATGTCTCGGTGCGGTTCGAGGGATCGGACATCCACATCGGCGGGGCCTGCGTCACCTGCATCGAAGGGGCGGTGCGGCTGTGATCCGCACCCGGCTGACCCAGCGGCTGGGCCTTGATCTGCCGATCATGCTCGCACCGATGGCGCTGGCGGGTGGAGGTGAACTTGCGGCGGCCTGCGCGGAGGCGGGCGCATTCGGCCTGGTCGGCGGCGGCTACGGCGATCTCGACTGGACCCGGCGTGAATGGGGCGTGCTGACCCGGCGCCTCGCCAACACGCCCGCCGCGCAGCACGCGGGCTGCGGGTTCATCACCTGGAAGCTGGATCAGGATGCCACGGCGCTCGACTGGGTGCTGGACCAGCCGCTGCTGCCCAAGGCGGTGTTCCTCAGCTTCGGCGATCCCCGGCCCTATGCGGCGCGGATCGCGCGGGCGGGCGTGCGCCTGATCTGCCAGATCCAGACGCTGGCGCAGCTGCCTTTGGCGATCGAGGCGGGAGCCGAAGTTGTCGTGGTCCAGGGCGGCGAAGCGGGCGGCCACGGCGCCGCTGTCGCCACGGCGCGGTCGACCATGGTCTTCGTACCAGAGGCGAAGGACTGGCTGGCGGCCAACGCGCCAGACGTGCTGCTGCTGGGCGCGGGTGGGATCGCGGACGGGCGCGGTCTCGCCGCCCTGCTGATGCTGGGGGCGGACGGCGCGCTGGTCGGCTCGCGCCTGTGGGCCTCGCGCGAGGGGCTGGCCGCGCAATCGGCCAAGGAACAGGCCGTCATGGCGGATGGCGATGCCACGGCGCGCTCGGCGATCTTCGACATCCTGCGCCGCAAGGACTGGCCTGGGGAATACGACTTCCGCGCCCTGCGCAATGCGATCCACCGCGAATGGGAAGGGCGCGAAGCCGAACTGCGCGGCGATCCCGCTGCAGCCCGCGCCGAGTTCGACGAAGGGGCTGCGCAGGGCGATTACACCCGCGCCAATGTCACCGTGGGCGAGGCGACCGGCCTGATCCGCGACTTGCCGGGGGCAGGAGAGATCGTGCAGCGCATGGCGGCGGAGGCGCAGACCTGCCTGTCCCGCGCATCTTTGCTGATCACATAAGGCAAACGAAAAGGGCGGCCACAGGGGCCGCCCTTTGCTTGTCCGGTGGTGCCGAAGGCCTCAGCCTTCGACGTGTTCCGCCAGCACGGTCAGGCCGTTTTCGCCGACTTCGGCAAAGCCGCCCTGGACCTCGATTTCCTCAGGGCTTCCGCCTTCGGTCTTGTAGATCTTCAGCGTGCCGTCGCGGACCGTCGACATGAAGGGCGCGTGGCCTTCGAGGACGCCGAATTCACCTTCGGTTCCGGGGACCACGACCATGTGGACGTCGTCCGAACGGACGAGGCGGGCCGGGGTGACGAGTTCGAAGTGCAGCATAATCAACTTCGCTCCGCTTGCCGGAGCGCCTCTGGTCTCCCCTCCCGCTGGCGGGAGGGGCTGGGGGAGGGCCTGTTATCTTCCAAGGGCGGGTGGCCAACAGGCCCTCCCCTGGCCCCTCCCGCAGGCGGGAGGGGAAACTGCGGAACCGGGGGCCTGGGCCCCCGGGTATTTATCAGGCCTCGGCGGCCAGCTTCTTGGCCTTTTCGACCGCTTCGTCGATCCCGCCGACCATGTAGAAGGCGGCTTCGGGCAGGTGGTCGTACTCGCCGTCGACGACAGCCTTGAACGAACGCACAGTGTCTTCGACCTGGACGAACTTGCCCGGGATGTTGGTGAAGACTTCGGCGACGTGGAACGGCTGCGACAGGAAGCGCTGGATCTTGCGGGCGCGGGCGACGGTGAGCTTATCTTCTTCGCTCAGTTCGTCCATGCCAAGGATCGCGATGATGTCCTGCAGCGACTTGTACTTCTGCAGGGTTTCCTGGACGCGGCGGGCGGTGTCGTAGTGCTCCTGGCCAACGACGGCCGGGGTCAGCACGCGGCTGGTCGAGTCGAGCGGGTCGACCGCCGGGTAGATGCCCAGCTCCGAAATCGCGCGGTTCAGCGTGGTCGTCGCGTCAAGGTGAGCGAACGAAGTGGCCGGCGCAGGGTCGGTAAGGTCGTCCGCGGGAACGTAGATCGCCTGGACCGAGGTGATCGAACCCTTGGTGGTCGAAGTGATGCGTTCCTGCAGCGCGCCCATGTCGGTCGCAAGGGTCGGCTGATAGCCCACCGCCGAAGGAATACGGCCGAGCAGGGCCGACACTTCCGAACCCGCCTGGGTGAAACGGAAGATGTTGTCGACGAAGAACAGCACGTCCTGGCCTTCCTGGTCGCGGAAGTATTCGGCCATGGTCAGGCCCGACAGGGCAACGCGGGCGCGGGCGCCCGGCGGCTCGTTCATCTGGCCGAACACGAGCGCGACCTTCGAACCATCGGGAGTGGCGTTGCCTTCGGCGTCCTTGGCGATAACGCCGGCGTCGAGGAATTCGTGGTAGAGATCGTTGCCTTCACGGGTGCGTTCACCGACGCCCGCGAAGACCGACACGCCGCCGTGGCCCTTGGCGATGTTGTTGATCAGTTCCTGGATCAGCACGGTCTTCCCCACGCCCGCGCCGCCGAACAGGCCGATCTTGCCGCCCTTGGCGTAAGGGGCGAGCAGGTCGATGACCTTGATGCCGGTGACCAGAATGGCCGCTTCGGTCGACTGCTCGACGAATTCCGGGGCCGAGGCGTGGATCGGCGCGCGCATGTCGGTATCGACCGGGCCGCGCTCGTCGATCGGATCGCCGACGACGTTGAGAATGCGGCCCAGGGTGCGCGGGCCGACCGGCACCGAGATCTGCGCGCCGGTGGCGGTCACGGGCTGGCCGCGGGTCAAGCCGTCGGTCGAGTCCATCGCGATGGTGCGGACGGTGTTCTCACCCAGGTGCTGGGCCACTTCCAGCACCAGGCGGGTGCCGTTGTTCTCGGTTTCGAGCGCCGAGAGAATCGCGGGCAGTTCGCCCTCGAAGCTGACGTCGACGACGGCGCCGATGACCTGGCTGATCTTGCCGGTCGCGGCGCTGGTAGCGGCCGGAGCGGCCTTCTTGCGGGTCTTGGGAGCGGCTGCGGTTGCCATGGTCGTTTCCTTGCCTTCGATTGCTTAGAGCGCTTCCGCGCCCGCAATGATTTCAATGAGTTCGGTGGTGATCGCGGCCTGGCGGCTGCGGTTGTACTGGATCGTCAGCTTGTTGATCAGATCGCCGGCGTTGCGCGTGGCATTGTCCATCGCGGTCATCGAGGCGCCCTGTTCGCTGGCCATGTTCTCAAGCAGCGCGCCGAACAGCTGGGTCTTGAGGTAACGCGGCAGCAGCGCGGCGAGAATCGCCTCTTCCTCAGGCTCGTAATCCACCGCGCCGCCGGTCGAGGCGGCAGTGGGGGCGGGCACCGGGATGATCTGCTGTTCGGTCGGCTCCTGCGCCAGGGCGCTGCGGAACTTCGAATAGAACAGGTGCGCGACATCGAACTTGCCCGCGTCGTACAGCGCCACCAGTTCGGCCGCGATCCGGTCAGCCTCGGCGTAGCCGGGTTCGCGCACGTCGGTGGTGTCGAACATCGCCAGGATGTCGTTCGGGAATTCGCGGCGGATCATCGCCCGGCCCTTGCGGCCGACCAGATAGAACAGCACCGTCTTGCCTTCAGCCTTCAGTTCCAGCGCGCGCAGCTTGGCAGCCTTGACGATGTTGGAATTGAACGCGCCGCACAGCCCCTTGTCGGAGTTGGCGACGACCAGCAGGTGGACCTGGTCCTTGCCGGTCCCGGCCAGCAGCCTGGGGCTGCTTTCGCTGACGGTGACCTTGCCGGCCAGCGATCCCATCACCGTTGCCAGCCGCGCCGCATAGGGGCGGGCGGCTTCGGCATTGGCCTGGGCACGGCGCAGCTTGGCCGCCGCGACCATCTGCTTGGCCTTGGTGATCTTCTGGGTCGACTTGACCGAGTTGATCCGGCCCTTGAGTTCCTTGAGTGAAGCCACTCTATCGGTTCCTCTAATTCGTCGTCCCGGAACTGGTCCGGGACCGCTGTCCACATGGTCCGACCTTGGCGGCCGGACCGGGCGGCCCGCGATCCCGGCCGCAGCCGGGATGACGGCTAATTACGCGAACTGCTTCGCAAAGGCGTCGAGCGCGGCGATCGTCTGCTTCTTGGCTTCGTCGCCAAAGTCGCGGCTCTCGCGGATCAGCTTCAGCACGTCGGCGTGCTTTTCGCGCACGAAGCTGAGCATTTCAGCTTCGTAGCGGGTCACGTCCGAGGTGGGGATGCTGTCGAGATAGCCGTTGGTGCCGGCGAAGATCGAGACGGTCTGCTCTTCGAACGACAGCGGGCTGAACTGGGCCTGCTTGAGCAGTTCCGTCAGGCGCGCGCCGCGGTTGAGGAGGCGCTGGGTCGAGGCGTCGAGGTCCGAACCGAACTGGGCGAAGGCCGCCATTTCGCGGTACTGAGCCAGCTCCAGCTTGATCGAGCCGGCGACCTTCTTCATCGCCTTGGTCTGCGCGGCGCCGCCGACGCGGCTGACCGACAGGCCGACGTTGATCGCCGGGCGGATGCCCTGGTAGAACAGGCCGGTTTCAAGGAAGATCTGGCCGTCGGTGATCGAGATCACGTTGGTCGGGATGTAGGCCGACACGTCGCCCGCCTGGGTTTCGATGATCGGCAGCGCGGTCAGCGAACCGCCGCCCAGCGAATCGTTCATCTTGGCCGCACGTTCCAGCAGGCGGCTGTGGAGATAGAACACGTCGCCCGGATAGGCTTCACGGCCCGGCGGGCGGCGCAGCAGCAGCGACATCTGGCGGTAGGCGACGGCCTGCTTGGAAAGATCGTCGTACACGATCACGGCGTGCATGCCGTTGTCGCGGAAGAATTCGCCCATGGTCGCACCGGTATAGGGCGCGAGGTACTGCAGCGGAGCGGGCTCCGAAGCGGTCGCGGCGACGACGATCGAGTATTCCATCGCGCCGTTTTCTTCGAGCTGGCGGACGATCTGCGCGACGGTCGAGCGCTTCTGGCCGACGGCGACGTAGATGCAGTACAGCTTCTTCGATTCGTCGGTGCCGGCGTTCGGGCCCTTCTGGTTGATGAAGGTGTCGATCGCGACGGCGGTCTTGCCGGTCTGGCGGTCACCGATGATCAGTTCGCGCTGGCCGCGGCCGACGGGAACCAGGGCGTCAATCGCCTTGAGGCCGGTCTGCACGGGTTCGGAAACCGACTGGCGCGGGATGATGCCCGGAGCCTTGACTTCGACGCGCTGACGGGTGGCATCGACGATCGGGCCCTTGCCGTCGATCGGATTGCCGAGAGCGTCGACCACGCGGCCGAGCAGGCCCTTGCCGACGGGAACGTCGACGATGGTGCCGGTGCGCTTGACCTGGTCGCCTTCGCGGATTTCAGCGTCCGAGCCGAAGATCACGACGCCGACGTTGTCGGCTTCGAGGTTGAGCGCCATGCCCTTGACCCCGTTCGAGAACTCGACCATTTCGCCGGCCTGGACGTTGTCGAGGCCGTGGATGCGGGCAATACCGTCACCCACCGAGAGCACGGAACCGACTTCCGAGACCTGGGCCTCGGTGCCGAAGCTGGCGATCTGGTCCTTGATGACCTTCGAGATTTCTGCGGCGCGGATATCCATGTTCAGCCTTTCATCGCGTTAGCGAGAGTGTTCAAACGGGTGCGGATCGAGCTGTCGATCTGGGTCGAACCGATCCTGACGACGAGACCGCCGAGCACTTCGGGGTCGACGCTGGCCTTGATCTTCACGTCCTTGCCTTCACGCTCCTTGAGCTTGGCGGTCAGGGACTTGAGCTGGGCCGGGGTGAGCGGGTGGGCGCTGGTAACCTCGGCAGTCACCTCGCCGCGGGCGGCGGCGGCGATCGAGCCGAAGGCGCGGACCACGTCGGGCAGGGCCGAGAGGCGGCGGTTGCCGGCCAGCACGCCCAGGAACTTGCGGGTCAGGTCCGTCAGGCCAAGCAGGGCGGCGACCGCGTCCACAGCCTTGGCGGCCACATCGCGGCCCAGCTGCGGGTTGCGAATCAGTGCAGCCAGATCCTCGCTGGCGAGAATCGCCTGATCCAGCTTCTCAAGATCGGATTCGACGGCCGCGACCGCGCCGCTTTCGTTCGCCAGGTCGTACAGCGCCGAAGCGTATCGTCCTTGCAGACTGGCCGTAATGCCGCCGGAATTCTCCACGCGCGTCTGTTCCTTACATCGGGTGCGTTGACAGGGCCCAGCCCGGCGCGAGAGCGCAAGACTGCCCCTGAGACGGGGGCGCGCATAGCGACGATTGCGGGGCGATGCAAGCTGGCGCGGGGAACTTCCTGTTGCAGGGGACAGGCGGGCTTGACCGTCAATGCCTTCGCGTGTGCAATCATCGCCCCAACGACAATCACAGAAAAGAGGGATCCCTTGGGCGAGACGATTCGCATCGCGATGGACGATGGCCACCTGCTTCCTTGTTACCACGCCGTTCCCGAGGGTGAGCGCAAGGGCGGGCTGGTGCTGGTGCACGAGATATTCGGCGTGACCGACCATATTCGCGAACTGTGCGATGAATATGCCGGGGACGGCTATGAAGTGATCGCGCCCAACCTGTTCGACCGGGTCGAGCCGGGCTGCGAGCTGAGCTATTCCGGCCCTGACTGGGAGCGCGCGGTGCAGATCGGGCGCCAGCTGCACGATTGGGAGCGGGGCCTTGCCGATACCCGCGCATGCGTGGCCTGGCTGAAAGCGCGGGGTGGTCCGGTGTTCATCACCGGCTATTGCTTTGGCGGCTCGGTCGCCTGGCGCATGGCCCAGACCTGCGACGAGCTGGACGGCGCCTCGTGCTATTACGGCGGCTACATCGCCACCCGTTTTGCCGATGAGGCGCCGGGCTGCGCGACCATTGCCCATTTCGGCCGCTACGATCCGATGGTCGATTTCGCCCCGGTGGAAAAGCTGATCGAGAAGGCGCACCCGACCGCGCAGATCTTCGTCTATGAAGCCGGGCACGGGTTCAATTCCGACCGGCGCAAGGACTATCACCCGGAAAGCGCCGATCTGGCAAAGGAACGCACCCTGATGCTGTTCCGGGCGCTGGGGGGCTAGGGAGCGCCCCCCTTTTAACCGCAAGGCGCGGGAAGCTAAATCTGAACGAATCGGGCAAGGCTTGTGTCCACAAGGAGCCCTGCCATGATGGACACCATGATCGACGCCGAGGAAGCCTGGACAGCCGTGCTGGCGCGGGACCGCGCCTCTGACGGGCGCTTCGTGACCGGTGTGCTCTCCACCGGCATCTATTGCCGCCCCAGCTGCGCCGCGCGGCATCCGGCGCGGGCCAACGTGCGGTTCTTTGCCGATGGCGCTGCGGCGCGCGCGGCGGGGCTGAGGCCGTGCAAGCGCTGCCTGCCCGACGACGTCAGCCGCGACGAGCGCGCGGTCCTGTCTGCCATCGCCGCGATCAAGGCGGCGGGCCAGCCGCTGGCGCTCGCCGCGCTGGCGGAGCAGAGCGGCTATTCGCCCAGCCACTTCCAGCGCGTGTTCACCCGCCACACCGGACTGTCGCCAGCCGCCTATGCCCGCGCCCTGATGGCCGAGCGGGCGGCTGAGGCGCTGACCGGCGAGGGCGAGGTGACGGGGGCGATCTATGCGGCGGGCTATTCCGGTCCGTCCCGGTTCTATGCCGGCACGAAGGAGCGACTGGGCATGGCACCATCGGCCTGGGCCGGCGGGGGCAGGGGGGTAACGATCCACTGGGCGACCGTGCCGACCAGCCTCGGCCAGATGCTGGTCGCCGCGACCGACAAGGGCGTCTGCCGCCTGTCGTTCAATGAGGGCCGCGAGGCGCTGCAAGCGCGCTTTCCGCACGCGGAGCTGGTCGAGGGGGGGGACAGCTTCTCGGGCCTTCTGGCGCAAGTGGTGGCGGCGGTCGAAAGTCCGGGCGATTTCGCCCACATCCCGCTCGACGTGAAAGGCACGGCGTTCCAGGAAGCGGTCTGGCGGGAACTGCGCCGCATCCCGCCAGGCGAAACGCGCAGCTATGCCGAACTCGCGGCGGCGGCCGGCAATCCGAAGGCGGTGCGCGCGGCAGGCAGCGCCAACGGGGCGAACAATGTCGCCGTGCTGATCCCCTGCCACCGCGTGATCCGCACCGGCGGGAACCTTGGCGGCTATGCCTATGGGTTGGAGATCAAGCGCAAGCTGCTGGAAAAGGAGGGCGTTCGGCTGAAGCTGGACGATTGACCGGCCCCCCTTGAGTGTATTATATAGATAATACAGTTTGGGGGAAGCCGATGGACATGATCAAACCTGCGCCCGGCCGGGCAATTGCAATGGCCCTGCGCGTCCTGCGCTTTCCGCTGACCCTGCTGGTGATCGAAGCGGTCGCCGTGGTGCTGGCGGCGGCGGGAGTTTCAACCCTGCTGCGCAAGGCGGGAGTCGGGCGGGATGGACCGGCCCACCTGCTGGGCGCGATGGTCGTTGGGCTCGTCGTGATCGGCCTGTGGAAAGCGCTGCGCCGCTGGCTGGAGGGCGCCGCCGACGCCGAGTTCACTGCAGCGGGGGCGCTGCGCGAACTGGGCGGCGGGCTGGCGCTGGGCTTCCTGCTGTTCTCCGCCATGGCCTGCGTCGTCATGCTGCTCGGCGGAATGCGGATCGAAGGCGTGCGCGGCGCGGGGCAGATCTGGGCCTTGCTGGCGATGGCCGTGACCAGCGGCGTGTTCGAGGAGGCGCTGTTTCGCGGCGTGCTGTTCCGTCATGTCGAGGCCATGCTCGGGTCATGGGCGGCGCTGGCGTTCACTTCGGCGCTGTTCGGCGCGGCCCATCTGGGCAATCCCGGCGCCAGCCTGTTCGCGGCCTTCGCCATCGCGGTGGAGGCAGGCATCCTGCTGGGCGCGGCCTATATGCTGACGCGGCGGCTGTGGCTGGCGGTGGGCATTCACGCCGCCTGGAACTTCACGCAAGGCTGGGTCTTCTCGATCCCCGTTTCGGGCGGAGCGGCGCCGCTGGGCCTGCTGATCACCCGGCGCGAGGGGCCGGACTGGCTGACCGGCGGCGACTTCGGGCTTGAGGCAAGCGTGGTGGCCGTGCTGGCCGCGACGCTCGCGGGCCTCGCGCTGTTGCGCATGGCGATCCGGCGCGGCGAGTTGCGGGCACCGATGTGGGCCGCATCCCGCCGCGCCTGAGGCGTCAGGCGGGCACCTTTACATGGGGAGCGGCATTCCCGGCTCCGCCTTGGCCATGGCGCGCTGGTAGGCCGGGCGCGCCGCGATCCGCGCCAGATAGGCCTTCACGTTGGGCAGGTGATCGATCGACATGTTGCGGAAGGCGCGGCTGGTGGTCAGGATATAGACCATCATGATGTCCGCCGTGGTAAGGTTCCGGCCGCCGAAATAGGGCGCCTCGCCCAGCCGCTGTTCGCACATCTCCCAGCAAATCCGCGCGCGTTCGCCCACGAAGCCGCCATTGGGATCGCCGCCTGCGAAAGTCACGGCCAACTGCATCATCAGCGTCGCCATGAAGGTGCCGTTGGACCAGTGGAACCAGAACAGGTGATCGGCAAAGTCAGGATCGTCCGGGGCGGGGGCCAGCTTGCCGCCATGCTTCGCGTTGAGGTAGTCGCAGATCGCGCCGCTTTCCCCCAGCACGAAGTCCCCGTCGGTAATCACCGGGGCAATGCCCATCGGGTGCAGGGCTTTGTATTCATCTGGCGCCATGCGGTTGTCGGCGCGGCGTTCATAGCGCTTGAATTCGTAGGCCAGTTCCAGCTCCTCGCAGAGCCAGACGATCCGCTCGGACTGCGAAATGCCCAGGTGGTGGACGGTCAGCATTATGGTGTTCTCCCTTGGCGGCCATGGTTTGCGGTCCGCGACGGGGCCTTGGTGCCCCGACCGCGCGCAGCTTGCCAGATGAACGCACGGGCAAGAAGCTGTGATCCGTGACGGGTTGCGCAGGCTCCGCCGGAGCGGTTAGCCTGGGTTCAAACAGACAACCGGGGAAACCATGATGCCAGCCCACACCAACGTGATGCCCTTGCCCGAAGGCGCCCCTGCCACCCTGCGCGAAGCCTTCGCCCATATCGGCACGGTCACCGCGCCCACCGCGCTCGACATCAAGATCATGGCCCTGACCGAGGCGGCGGCGATGACGCTCTATTACAAGACCGCCGAGACCGCCGAACACCCGGAAGTGCGGGCCCTGCTGGTACGCAACGGACGCGAGGAATTCCTTCACGCCCAGCGCGCCGCACTGGCGGTCAAGGCGGTGTCGGGCGAGGACTTTTTTCCGCCGCTGGCCGAGGACAACCCCTATCTGCAAGACGGGGCCGGCCCGATCGCGCCGATCACCAGGGAAGCGCTGACCGGTCTCGCCCAGGGCGAGTTCGGCGGGGACGCGCTCTACGAAAAGTGGGCGCAGAATGTCGGCAATGCCGAGGCCGCGCGGCTGTTCCGCCTCAACGGCAAGGAAGAGGCCGACCACGGCAACCGTCTGCTCCAGGCAGCGGCGCTGCTGGACTGAGCGAACGGGAGAAGGGGATTTGTTCGCCTCCTGCCTCGCAATGACGAAACCGTGGGGCTCTGCGAGGGTCAGACAAACGAATAGGGATCGATGTCCACTCCCACGCGCACCCCTTGGGGGAATTGCAACGCGCCCAGCCATTCGCGGATGACGTCCTGCAATTTCGCGCTGCGCCGCGCGTTGATCAGCAGCCGGTAGCGATAGCGGCCGCGCAGCAGGGCGAGCGGGGCAGGGGCGGGGCCAAGGATCATCACGTCGGGCAGGTTGGGCCGGGCGCTGCCGATCAGCTTTGCCGCCTCGCGTGCTTCGGCCTCGTCCTCCGAGGAGACGATGATCGCGGCCCAGCGCCCGAACGGGGGCGCGCCAGCATCGCGCCGTGCCTCGGCCTCGGCGGCGTAGAAGGCGTCGCGGTCCCCGGCGGCGAGCGCGGCGATCACGGCGGCTTCGGGGTGGCGGGTCTGGATCAGCACTTCGCCCGGCTTCTCGCCCCGGCCCGCGCGGCCCGCGACCTGCGCGACCTGCTGGTAGGTCCGCTCTGCCGCGCGCAGGTCTCCGCCCTCAAGACCAAGGTCGGCATCGACCACGCCGACCAGCGTCAGTTCGGGGAAATGGTATCCCTTGGTGACCAGCTGGGTGCCGATGATCACATCGATCAGCTTCTGTTCGGCGGCTGCGACGAACTCCCCGATCTTTTCGGGGCTGCCCAGCGTATCGGACGTGACCACGGCCACACGCGCCTCGGGCAGGATTTCCGCGACCTCGTCCGCGATCCGCTCCACGCCGGGGCCGCAGGCGACCAGGCAGTCGCCGGTGTGGCATTCGGGGCATTCGTCCGGCACGCCGGTCTCGTGCCCGCAGTGGTGGCAGGCAAGGCGGCGCGACAGGCGGTGCTCGACCAGCCAGGCCGAGCAGTTGGGGCACTGGAAGCGGTAGCCGCAGTGGCGGCACAAGGTGAGCGGCGCATACCCGCGCCGGTTGAGGAACAGCAGCGATTGCTCGCCGCGCGCCAGCCGGTCCTTCAGCTCTGCGACCAGCCGGGGGGCGAGCCAGCGGCCCCGCTCGGGCGGCTCCTTGGTCAGGTTGAGGATCGAGACCGCGGGCAGCTCCGCCCCGCCATAGCGCGCGGCCAGGTCGATCTTGCGATAGACCCCGGCCTCGGCCAGCTGGAGCGATTCGAGCGCCGGGGTGGCGCTGGCGAGGATCACCGGCACCTTCTCGAACCGGGCGCGGATCACCGCCACGTCGCGGGCGTTGTAGCGCACCCCGTCGTCCTGCTTGAAGGATACCTCGTGCGCCTCGTCGACCACGATCAGGCCAAGCCGCGCATAGGGCAGGAACAGGGCAGAGCGCGCGCCGACCACCACTTGCGCCTCACCCGAGACGATCGCCCGCCATGCCCGCCGCCGCTCGCTCGCCTTGAGGCTGGAATGCCACAGCACCGGGGGCACGCCAAAGCGCGCCTCGAACCGGCGCAGGAAGTTCTGGGTCAGGGCGATTTCGGGCAGCAGGACCAGCACCTGCCGTCCCAGCCGCAGTGCCTCGGCCACGCCCTCGAAATAGCATTCGGTCTTGCCCGATCCGGTCACGCCGTCGAGCAGGAAGGGGGCGAATTCGCCCGCCTTGACCGCCGCAACGAAGGTATCCGCCGCCGCGCGCTGGTCCTCCGACAGGTCGGGCACCGCGAAATCAGGACGGGCGCGGAGGTAGGGGCGGTCGAGATCGACGGTGACCGGTTCGAGCAGCCCCGCGCCGACCATCCCGCGCAGCACGCCATCGGAAACGCTGGCGATTTCGGCCAGTTCGCGGATGCTCGCCTGCTCGCCGTGGAGCGCGTCCATTGCCGCGGCGCGCTGCGGGGTGAGGCGCTTGGGTTCAAGGCCGGAAAGGCGGTATTCGGTGGTCGTGCCGCCGCCGCGCAGCGCCGCCATCGATCCCAGCGCCATGCGCGCCACCGCGTTCATCGGCGCGACGTAATAGTCCGCGCACCATTCGATCAGCCGCCTGAGCGGCGCCGAGAGCGGCGGCACGGGGAGGACTTCCAGCAGCGGGCGCAGCTTGGCCTCCGGCACTTCGTCGCCCGCCAGCCGCTCCGGCTCCCAGACGATCCCCAGCACCTGGCGCGGCCCCAGCGGGGCCAGCACGATCGAACCCGGCTCCACGCTCATTCCTTGCGGAACGCGGTAGTCCAGCACATGAAGTACCGGATTGAAAACGAGGAGTCGGGCGCGGTTCATCCGGGCCGCATATAGGGCGAGTAGCGCGTCTGCGCGACACCGCCGATCAGGAAAGGACTGGATAGAGATGGTCGCACAGGTCTCGCCGCTTGCCACCCGCCGCGCGCTGCTTGCGGGAAGCGCCGCCACGGCGGTGCTGCTGCTCCCCGGCTGCCAGACGCTGGAACGGATCAACCTGGTCGAGGCGATCCGCCGCCTGCTGCTGCTGTCCGCGACACGCGCCTTTGCCATGCTGACCGCGCCGGGCGGGTTCTGGGACCGCTCGGTCAGCCGGCTGGCCCTGTCCGACCTGTTCGACCGGCGCGGCGCGGTGCTGGAACGCATCCTGACCTCCGCGCTGGTCAAGGAACGGCTCCAGCGCGAATTCAACCACGTGGCCGAGGATGGCGCCCGCCGCGCGGCGCCGGTCGTGGCCGATGCAGTGCAGATCATCGGCGTCCAGAACGCCCTCGCGATCCTGCGCGGCGGGCCAAGCGCGGCGACCGAGATGCTGCGCGGCCAGATGGGCCAGCGGTTGGTCGATGTGATGGTCCCCGCGCTCGGCGACGGGCTGCGCGTTGCGCGCGATCCGGTTGTCGCCCAGGCGCTCGGCGCGCTGACCGGGGTGGACCTCGCGGGCGTTGCCAGCCGCTTCGCCGTGGACGTAGACAATGCCATCTGGGGCGAGATCGGCCGCCAGGAAGGAGCCATCCGGGCCGATCCGGCATCGACCAACGACCCCCTGCTGATCGCGGCGTTCAAGCTGCTTTAACCGAAGATTCCCCAGTTACCGTCAACCCGGATCAAGTTCGGGACGACTGGGGGCGGCCCATGCACTCGTAGGCACTAGGCCGCGCCGCAGGGCTTGCTATAGCGGGCCTGACTCGCACCAGGAGCGTACCCCCGTGAAATTCTTCGCCGACACCGCCGAAATCGCCGACATCAAGGAACTGGCCGCCACCGGCCTGCTTGACGGCGTGACCACCAATCCCTCGCTGATCATGAAGTCGGGCCGCGATTTCATGGAAGTGACGAAGGAAATCTGCGCGCTGGTCGATGGCCCGGTCAGCGCCGAAGTCGTCGCGCTCGACCACGAAGGCATGATGCGCGAGGCGGAAGTGCTGCGCAAGCTGGCCGACAACGTCTGCATCAAGGTGCCGCTGACGATCGACGGCCTCAAGACCTGCAAGGCGCTGACCAGCGACGGCACCATGGTCAATGTCACGCTGTGCTTTTCCGCCAACCAGGCGCTGCTCGCGGCCAAGGCGGGCGCGAGCTTCGTTTCGCCCTTCGTCGGGCGGCACGACGACAACGGGTTCGACGGGATGCAACTGATCAGCGACATCCGCCTGATCTATGACAACTACGGCTTCGCCACCGAAATCCTCGTCGCCTCGGTCCGCCACGGGGTGCACGTGCTGGAAGCCGCCAAGATCGGCGCCGACGTGATGACCGCGCCGCCGTCCGTCATCAAGGGCCTGTTCAAGCACGTACTGACCGACAAGGGGATCGAAGGCTTCCTGGCCGACTGGGCCAAGACCGGGCAAGCGATTTGAGGTTGAATTAGCCCGTCATCCCGGCGAAGGCCGGGATCGCTGGCGGCGTGGAGCAAGGCCAGCGGTCCCGGATCAGGTCCGGGACGACGGATAGAACAGGCGCCATGGCAGACGAATCCCCTCTCGACCGTTTCAAGTCCGTGCTCACCGGCGCAAGCCGCGCGATTGCGCACGAGCCGGAGGTGGAAGTCGCCTGGACCGCCGACACGGCAGTGGCCAATGGCAAGAACTTCCGCGTGCCGATGCCGGGCCGCGGCGTGCCGCGCGCCCAGGCGATGGAAGCGCGCGGCTTTGCCGACAGTTTTGCCCTGAAGCTGCGCCACCACGACGAAGCGCTCCACGCCCGCCACGCGCCTGCCGAACCGGCGGCGCGCGCGTGCTATGACGCGGTCGAGGCGGTGCGCTACGAAGCACTGGGTTCCAACGCCTATGCCGGGATGCGCGACAACCTCGATGCCGCGCTGATGGTGCGGATGGGCGCGGACCCGATCACCCGCGCCGCCAGCCCCGACGAGGTGCCGGTGCAGGCCGCGCTGGCCCTGCTGCTGCGCGAGCGGCTGACCGGCCAGCCGGTGCCGCCTGCCGCCAGGGCCGGGGTGGACATGCTGCGCGGCTGGATCGGCGAACGCGCGAGCGAGGATTTCGACGCGCTGGCCGCCTCGCTGGATGATCAGCAGGCCTTCCAGAACCTGACGCTCGACATGCTGCGCCACCTTGAACTGACTCGCAGCGACCAGCCCGAGCAGGAAGCGACCGACAGCGAGGACCAGGAGGGCGAGGACGACGGCGAGGAGCAGCCGCAGGACAGCGAAGCTTCCGAAGACCAGTCCCCCAGCGAAGTCGCCGCCGAACCCAGCGAAGGCGACGAGGACGGCGAGGACAGCGAAGTCGAGCAGCAGGCCGACGACGATTCGGCCGATGCAGAAGCGGGCGACGAGGGCGAGGAGGGCATGCTCCCGACCCGCCCGAACCGCCCGTGGACTGATATTCCGGCGAACTTCGACTACAAGGCCTATACCCAGGCTTTCGACGAGGTGATCGCCGCCAGCGACCTGTGCGACGAAGAAGAGCTGACCCGCCTGCGCGCCTATCTGGATGCGCAGTTGAAGGGCCTGCAGGGGATCGTCACCAAGCTGGCCAACCGGCTCCAACGCCGCCTGATGGCGCAGCAGAACCGCAGCTGGGATTTCGATCAGGAAGAGGGCCTGATCGATGCCGCGCGGCTGGCCCGCGTGGTGATCTCGCCCGGCCATTCGCTGTCCTACAAGGTCGAGCGCGATGTCGAGTTCAAGGACACGATTGTCACCCTGCTGATCGACAATTCCGGATCGATGCGTGGCCGCCCGATCTCGATCGCGGCGATCAGCGCCGACGTCATGGCCCGCACGCTGGAGCGCTGCGGGGTCAAGACCGAAATCCTGGGCTTTACCACCCGCGCGTGGAAGGGCGGACAGAGCCGCGAGGCATGGCTCGCGGGCGGCAAGCCGGCCCAGCCGGGCCGCCTCAACGACTTGCGCCACATCGTCTACAAGAAGGCGGACGAGCCCTATCGCCACGCCCGCCGCAACCTTGGCCTGATGATGCGCGAGGGGCTGCTCAAGGAAAACATCGACGGCGAGGCGCTGCTCTGGGCGCACAGCCGCCTGCTGGGGCGAGCTGAGGATCGCCGCGTGCTGATGGTCATTTCCGATGGCGCGCCGGTCGACGATTCGACGCTCAGCGTGAACAACGCCGGCTACCTCGAACTGCACCTGCGCCGGGTGATCGACTGGATCGAGAAGCAGAGCCCGGTCCAACTGGTCGCCATCGGCATCGGCCACGACGTGACCCGCTATTACCGCCGCGCCGTGACGATCATGGACGTTGAACAGCTTGGCGGCACGATGATCGAGCAATTGGCCAGCCTGTTCGAAGACGAGAAGGCTTGACGCGGACGTTTAATCGCTCGATTAAACGCGCCCATGACCAACAGCACCACCGTAACCGAAGCCGTCCTGTCGCGCCGCTCTGTCCGGGCGTTTGCTGACAAACCCGTTCCGCTCGAAATCCTGCGTCAGGTGATGGACACCGCGCGCTGGGCGCCCTCGGGCTGCAATTTCCAGCCGTGGGAAGGCGCGATCCTGACCGGGGAGCCGCTGCGTGCATTGCAGGACAAGATGCGCGCCACGCCGCCGCAGGACCCCAAGGAATATTCGTGGAGCGATCCCGAAGTTCTGCCGGAATGCCTTGCCCGCCTGCACCAGGTTGGCGCGGACATGTATGCGGCGATGAACATCGAGCGCGGCGACAAGGCCGCGCGCGCCGACTTCATGTCGAGCAACATCGCCTCGTTCAACGCGCCGGCCGTTCTGATGGTCTATTTCCCGCGGGTGATGGGCGCGCCGCAGTGGTCGGACGTCGGCATGTGGCTGCAGACCATCATGCTGCTGCTGCGCGAACAGGGGCTGGACACCTGCCCGCAGGAATTCCTCTCGCTCTACGCCAAGCTGATCAAGGATCACTTGGGCGTGTCCGATGAAAGCCACATCTTCTTCTGCGGCATCGCCATCGGCTACCGCGACGAGGAAGACCCGGTGAACGCCTTCGACCGCAAGCGCGAGCCGCTCGACAGCAAGATCAAGTTCCTCGGGTTTTGAGGACAGGGGCAGGGCAAATGAACGTTTCCGAAGCCGTCGCCTCGCGCCGCTCGATCCGCGCCTTTCTCGACAAGCCGGTCGACCGCGAGGTGCTCGCGCGCGTGCTGGCCAAGGCGCAGCGTTCGCCCTCGGGCGGCAATACCCAGCCGTGGAACGTGATTGTGCTGACCGGCGATCCGCTGGCCGCGCTGCTGGCGCGGGTGGCCGAGGTGATCCCGCAGGGGCTGGCCGCCTATTCGCCCGAATACAACGTCTATCCGCCCGAACTGGACGGCGCCTATCAGCAGCGCCGCTTCGGCGTGGGCGATGCGATGTATGCCGCGCTGAACATCCCGCGTGAGGACAAGGCCAGCCGGCTGAAGTGGTTCGCCCGCAATTTCCAGGCCTTCGGCGCGCCGGTCCTGCTGCTGCTCCACACCAAGCGCTACATGGGGCCGCCGCAGTGGGCCGACATGGGGATGTGGCTGCAAACCGTCTCGCTGCTGCTGCGCGAGGAAGGCCTCGATTCCTGCATGCAGGAAGCCTGGGCGGTCTACACGAAGCAGATCCGCGAGAGCGTGGAGATCCCCGACGATCACATCTTCTTCTGCGGCATGGCGATCGGCTGGGGCGACCGCGAGGCGGCGATCAACCGCTTCGAAGTGCCGCGCGCAGGGATCGAGGAAGTGGTGACCTGGCAGGGGTTCTGACGCGGCGGCGGGCTTGACCTTGGCCCCTGTGGGGGTAAGTCCCCGGGCCATGACGCAAGCCCCTCCGCTCAGGCTGTTCAACAGCCTGACCCGCCAGCTCGAAGAGTTCCAGCCCGTCCATGCCGGTGAGGCGCGGGTCTATTCGTGCGGGCCGACGGTCTACAATTACCCCCACATCGGCAACATGCGCGCCTATGTCTTTGCCGACATTCTGGGCCGCACGCTGAGTTTCAAGGGCTACGCGCTCACCCACGTCATCAACATCACCGATGTCGGCCACCTGACTGACGATGCCGACGCGGGCGAGGACAAGATGGAGAAGATGGCGGCCCAAAAGGCCAAAGAGGGGCAGGCGCAGTCGATCTGGGACATCGCGCAGCACTATACCCAGGCCTATTGGGCCGACATCCGCGCGCTGGGCATCCGCCAGCCGGCGCAGTGGACCATTGCCACCCAATACGTGCCGCAGATGATCGAGTTCGCGAAGACCATCGCGGACAAGCACTACTATGAACTCGACAGCGGGCTCTATTTCGACGTCTCGACCGTGGCCGACTACGGCCGCCTCGCCCGCGCCCAGACCGAGGAGGGAGAGGGCCGGATCGAAGCAGTGGACGGCAAACGCAACGCTGCCGACTTCGCGATCTGGCGCAAGACCCCGCCGGGCGAGAAGCGCCAGATGGAATGGGATTCTCCGTGGGGCCGGGGCGCGCCGGGCTGGCATCTCGAATGCTCGGTCATGTCGGGCGAAGTGCTGGGCTTTCCCTTCGACATCCATACCGGCGGGATCGACCACCGCGAAATTCACCACCCCAACGAGATCGCCCAGAACCAGGCGTTCTGCTGCACCAATGGCCTGGACGTGCCGGCCAATTCCGGCGCGCGGATCTGGATGCACAACAATTTCCTGGTCGAACGCAGCGGCAAGATGAGCAAGTCGGCGGGCGAATTCCTGCGGCTGCAACTGCTGATCGACAAGGGCTACCACCCGCTCGCCTACCGCATGATGTGCCTCCAGGCGCATTACCGCAGCGAGCTGGAATTCAGCTGGGAAGGACTGGGCGCCGCGCTGGTGCGGCTCAAGCGGCTGGTCATGGCGGTGGAGCAGCTCAAGACCCGCGCGGAGCCTGCTGCCGCTGCGGGCGAACGGTTCCAGCCGTTCCTCGAACGTTTCGATGCGGCGGTATCCGACGATCTCAACACTGCCGTGGCGCTGACCGTGCTGGACGAGGTGGTGGCGCTCAAGAAGGTCGATCCGGGCGAAAAGCTTGCCGCAATCGCCGCGATGGATGCGGTTCTGGGCCTTGGGCTGATCGGCATCGAGCGCACGGACCTGCGCATCCGTCCGAAATCGACAGCCATTGCCGAGGGCGAGATCGAGGCTATTCTCGGCCAACGCAAGGCCGCGCGGGCGGACAAGGACTTCGCCCGTTCCGATGCGCTGCGCGATGAACTGGCGGGCAAGGGAGTGGAAGTGATGGACGGCGATCCGCTCGGCTGGGAATGGAAACTCGCATGACTGTTGCCGTCCTCAATGCGGTGCTCAGGCCGCTGATCGAATCCCGCCTGCCCGGCTGGGTGGACGCGCGCTGGTATGCCACCAAGCAGGAGGCCTTCGACCTGGCCCCGCAGGCCGAGATCGGCTGGTTCGACTTCTTCCGCCGCGACGACATGGCCGCCGCGATTGACGCGGCGCAGGGGATGAAGTGGCTGAACTCGATCTTTGCCGGGGTCGAGGCCTTTCCGCTGGGTCTGCTGGCCGAGCGCGGGGTGGTGCTGACCAACGGCGCGGGGATCAATGCGGTGCCGATCGCCGAATATGTCCTGATGCTGATGCTGGCCCAGGCCAAGGATTACCGCGCGGTGATGCGCGCGCAGCAACGGCGCGAATGGCTGAAGGATTCGCCGGGCAAGCGCGAGCTGTGGGGCAGCAGGGCGCTGATCCTGGGTTATGGCGCGATCGGGCAGGAAATCGACCGGCGGTTGGCACCCTTCGGCGTCGAGGTCAGCAAGGTGCGGCGCAGCCCGGCGCCGGGCGTGCTGACGGGCGATGAATGGCGCGCGCGGCTGGGCGAGTTCGACTGGGTGATTGTTGCGGTGCCAGCCACGGCGGAGACCGAGGGCCTGCTGGGCGCGGCGGAGATCGCCGCGCTGAAATCCAATGCCGTGGTGGTCAACGTCGCGCGCGGCAGCGTGATTGACCAGGCGGCGCTGACCGCGGCGCTGGCCGAGGGCCGGATCGGCGGCGCGCTGCTGGATGTCACCACGCCCGAGCCGCTGCCGGAAAGCGATCCGCTGTGGGGGCTCGAGAACACCCACGTCACAATGCACCTGTCAGGCCGGGCGCAGGAACTGTCCAACCAGCGGTCGGCCGACCGGTTCATCGAGAACCTTGCCCGCTATCACCGGGGCGAACCGCTGCACCCGGTAGTGGACTACGCGCTGGGTTATTGAGAACCGAGGCCGCGCGACGAAGGCCGGCCGCGCCTGCGGGCCGGGCTTCCCTCGCGCAGCTCCCCTGGCGCCTTACAGATCGTCCAGCAGCAGCACCTGCACTTCCACCTCCAGCCTTGGCTGGGGCAGCTGTGCATGGTCGGCGGAGATCACCGCCGCGTCCGCCACCAGCTGGCGCGGCAGGGTGAATTCGTGTTCGGGCAGGGCGGCGATGAATGCCTCCCCCGCCGCCACCGCCTCGGCCCCCGCGAAGGCCAGCCGGACCGCGTGGCGCGTGCCGGAGAAGGTCGCGCTGGCCCAGGCGCGCTCGGCATGATGCAGCAGGTCCGCGTGGCCCTTGCCCAGCTCGAGCAGGGCGGACAGCAGGTGCAGCCACGGCGTGCCGCGCCGCGCCTCGCCGATTGCAAGGGCCATCGAACGGGTGGCGACGGGATCATTGAGCACGGGCTTCCTCCAGATATTCGTTCATGAAATGTTCCACGCGTTTCGCGGTGCGTTCACGGGGCGCGCGGCCGTTGCGCAGATCTTCGACGAATCGCGGATCGTGCACCGCCAGCCGGCCGAACTTGGTCCACGGCATTCCGGTTTCGCGCAGGAACCGTTCGATACGTCTGATCAGCATTCTTTGCCCCTTCGCTCAGCAAATCGCCCCGGCTCCGGAGCGAATCGACAATGGAATAATCCTTTTGTCGTAGGGCAAATCCTACTTGTCTAGGAAAAATACATCAGCTATGCATGATGGATGATCAGCACCGATCCCCGCATCCGCTTGCTTGCCCTCGCCACTGAGCGGGGCGCGAGCCTATCCGGCCTGTCCGAACTTATCGGGCGTAATTCCACGTATTTGCAGCAGTTCATCCGCAAGGGGAGCCCGCGCAAGCTGGAGGAGACGGACCGCCGGACGCTGGCCCGGTTCTTTGGGGTGGACGAGGCGGAACTGGGCGCGCCAGAGGAAAATTCCCCCGGCCTTGTCGGCGCTCCTGCGGGAAAAACCCCGCGCGGCGAATGGGTCGACGTGCCGCGCCTGCCGCTGGGCGCTTCGGCCGGGCCGGGCGCGCTGGCCATGGAGGAACTGCCGATCGGCGCGTTCCGCTTCTCCGCGCGGTGGCTGCGCCAGCAGGGGCTGGACCCGGCGCAGCTCTCCGCGATCCGGGTGGAGGGCGACTCGATGGAAGCGACCCTGCGCGATGGCGACGAGATCCTGGTCGACCGCACCCCGCGCCCCTTGCGCGACGGGATTCACGTCGTCCGTACCGGCGATGCCCTGCTGGTCAAGCGGCTCGACACGGGCCGCCCCGGTGTGATCGCCCTGGTCAGCGACAATCCCGCCTACCGCACGCTCGAACTGCCGCCCGAGGAGGTGCAGGTGATCGGGCGCGTGGTGTGGAAAAGCGGGCGGCTGTAAGGCCCGGCCTCAGCCGAAGCCGAACAGGGCCGGGGCGATGGCATCCCAGGCGTGGCTGCGCGCGATCAGCGGCTCACCCCGGCCTCGTCTGGAGGAGGCGGGCCTTGGGCGCGCGTTTTCCTACCGCGCCGCGCTTCGCTACAATCCGGGCAGCTCTTTGAAATTGTCGATAGCGGCGGGCAAAGAAGGCCTGGGTGAGGGGGCGGGCCTTTCATTCAGGACAGTGTCCACTGTGTCCATCCATTCAGGAAACTGCGCTGTTTGATGAAGGGACTTGCCCCGCGCCCACTCGCTCGCCATGTCTGCGGCCATGACCGAAACCAAAGAACCGCCGATGCGCGTCGGGATCATTCCCGTCACTCCGCTGGAACAGAACTGCTCGCTGATCTGGTGCACGAAGACCATGAAGGGCGCGCTGATCGATGTGGGTGGGGATCTTGACAAGGTCCGCGCAGGGGTCGCCAAGGCGGGCGTGACGATCGAGAAGCTGCTCGTCACCCACGGCCACATGGACCACTGCGGCGCCACCGCCGCGCTGGCCCGCGAACTGGGCGTCAGAATCGAAGGTCCGCACGAGGACGACCGATACTGGCTCGACCGGCTGGAGGATTCGGGCCGCCAGTACCGGATGCCGGCGGAAAACTTCGTGCCGGACCGCTGGCTCAAGGATGGTGACAAGGTGACGGTGGGCGAGCTTGAGCTCGACGTGATCCACTGCCCGGGCCACACGCCGGGGCACGTGGTGTTCTATCACGAACCATCGAAATTCGCGGTGGTGGGCGACGTTATCTTCGCAGGCTCGATCGGCCGGACGGACTTTCCGCTCGGCAATCACCAGCAGCTGATCGATTCGATCACGCAGAAGCTCTGGCCGCTGGGCAGCGACGTTGCCTTCCTGCCCGGGCATGGGCCGACCAGCACCTTCGGGCGTGAGCGGCAGACCAACGGCTTCGTCAGCGACTACCTGCTGGGCTGAGCCGGCGGCCCGGCCCAGCAGGCATCAGGCTCACATCCGGCCGGTCGCGACCAGCACGGCCACCACGGCCAGGCCCAGCTGGGTCAGCATGGTGGTGACGGTGCCGATCGAGCGGCCCTTTTCAAGTGCGGTGCCATCCATGCCCAGGCCGTGGGCGACCCGGCCGATCATGTAGATCGCGCCGACCGGGGCGAGCCAGGCGCCGCCCTTGCCGGCCAGTTCGATTCCCGCGATCAGCAGCAGCACCCAGGGCGTGTTTTCCACGAAGTTCAGCTGGGCGCGCATCCGCCGCTCCAGCAGGTCGTTCCCGCCCGTGCCGATCGAGATCTTCTGGCTGGCGCGGACCTGTCCGCAGCGGATCGCCAGCCAGAAATTGATCACCGCGGCGGCGGCGGTAAGGCTCAATGTAGTGGTAAGCAGCATGTTCTTCTCCCCTGTTCGCAGTCGACCGACGGACGGCGCTTGCAACCCGCGCCAGATTCGCTATAGGCCCGCCTTCGCAGCCGCCGGGGCCAGTCTCCATTGCGCGGCCTTGTTAGACCGATCAAACAGTTTCAGGAACAGGTGCCGCAATGGCTGTCCCCAAAAGAAAGACTTCGCCCTCACGCCGGGGCATGCGCCGCAGCCATGACGCGCTGAAGGTTGAAGCATTCCATGAATGCCCCAACTGTGGCGAACTCAAGCGCCCGCACAACCTGTGCGGCGCCTGCGGCCACTACAACGGGCGCGAAGTCATCGCGGTCGGGCTCTAAGCCCCTCTAGCCGGGAATCACGCACATGAGCTTGCCGCGTATCGCTGTTGACGCGATGGGCGGTGATGAGGGCGTGCGCGTGATGATCGAAGGCGCGGCGCTTGCTCGCCGTCGCCACGACCGGTTCAAATTCTTGCTGGTGGGCGACGAAGAGCGGATCAAGCCCGCGCTCGATGCCCATCCGAACCTTCGTGCGGCGTCGGAAATCCTCCACGCCGCCGACGTCGTTTCGGGCGAGGAACGGGCGACGCAGGCCCTGCGCCGGTCCAAGACAACGTCGATGGGCCTCGCGATCAACGCCGTGAAGGCGGGCGATGCCGGTGCGGCCGTCTCTGCGGGCAATACCGGCGCGCTGATGGCCATGGCCAAGCTGGCGCTGCGCACCATGCCGGGGATCGACCGGCCCGCGCTTTCGGCCCTGCTGCCGACGCTGGGCGACAACGACCTCGTCATGCTCGACCTCGGCGCAAATACCGAGTGCGATGCCCGCAACCTGGTCCAGTTCGCGATCATGGGCGCAGCCTATTCGCGGATCGTCACCGGCCGCGAACAGCCCCGCGTGCGGCTGCTCAACATCGGCACCGAGGAAACCAAGGGCACGGGCGAACTGCAGCAGGCCGCCGCGCTGCTCAAGGCGGCGGCGGGCGAACTCAGCATCTCGTTCGACGGCTTTACCGAGGCGGACAAGCTGGGGCGCGGCGATGTCGACGTGGTGGTGACCGACGGATTCTCGGGCAACATTGCGCTGAAGGCGGTCGAGGGCACGGCGCGTTTCGTTGCCGACCTGCTGCGCCGCAGCTTCGCAAGCTCTCTGCGTTCCAAGTTCGGCTTCCTGATCTCGCGCCCGGCGACCGAGCTGCTCAAGCACCATCTCGATCCCAACAATCACAACGGGGCGGTGTTCCTGGGGCTCAACGGGGTAGTCGTGAAAAGCCACGGTTCGGCGAGCGCGCTGGGCGTGGCCAACGCCGTCGCGGTAACGGCGCGGCTGCTCGAGGAAAATCTTACCGAGAAGATCGCGGCCGATCTCGCCCGTCTGGGCGATACTCACCTGCGCCGCACTGCAAAGGCTGGTCAATGACGCTTCGTTCCGTACTGCTGGGCACCGGTTCGGCCCTGCCGCGCCGCGCGGTTTCCAATGCGGAGCTGGCAAGCCAGGTCGACACCAGCGACGAATGGATCGTCGAGCGCACCGGCATCCGCAACCGCCACATCGCGGGCGAGGGGGAAACGACCTCCACCCTTGCGATCGAGGCTTCGCGCGCCGCGCTGGCGGCGGCCGGGGTCGAGGGTTCGACGATTGACCTGATCGTGCTGGCGACTGCCACGCCCGACCAGACCTTTCCGGCGACTGCGACCATCGTGCAGGACGCCATTGGTGCAAACGGCGGGATCGCATTCGACGTCGCGGCGGTCTGCTCAGGTTTCCTTTACGCGATGGGTGTGGCCGATTCGATGCTGCGCAGCGGAATGGCCAGGCGCGCACTGGTGATCGGCGCGGAAACCTTCAGCCGCATCCTCGACTGGGAAGACCGCACCACCTGCGTGCTGTTCGGTGACGGAGCCGGCGCGGTGGTCCTGGAAGCGCGCGAAGTGGCAGAGGATGGCCCCGGGGTGATCGCCACCAAGCTCCACGCCGACGGTGCGCACAACGAATTGCTTTACGTCGATGGAGGCCCCTCGACGACGGGCACGGTCGGCCACGTGCGGATGAAGGGGCGCGAGGTGTTCCGCCATGCCGTGGTCAATCTCGCGACCGTGCTGGAGGCAGTGCTCGATCACACCGGGCTGACGGCCGATGACATCGACTGGGTCGTGCCGCACCAGGCCAACCAGCGGATTCTTGACGCGACCGCCCGGAAGCTGGGCCTTCCGGCTGAAAAGGTCGTGATCACGGTGGACCGCCACGCCAACACTTCGGCTGCCTCGGTTCCGCTCGCGCTTGATACGGCGGTGCGCGACGGGCGCATCCAGCCCGGGCATCTGGTGATGCTGGAGGCGATGGGCGGCGGCTTTACCTGGGGTGCCTGCCTGATCCGAATGTGAACAATCGGCTATAAGACACCGATTTTGGGCCATTACGTTGCAATCACCGGGTCAACCTGTATATTTCCGACTCGGGGGGCGCAACACTCAGGATTTGGGGGAAGGAGCATATGCGCTCCATGAACACACTGACCAGGGCCGATCTGGCCGAAGCCATCAATCGCAAGGTGGGCCTGTCCCGCTCTGAATCCCTTGGCATGGTCGAATCGATCCTCGATCACATGTCGAAGGCGCTTGAAGACGGCGAGAACGTGAAGATCTCCGGTTTCGGAACCTTCCTGCTGCGCGACAAGGGCGAACGGATCGGCCGCAATCCCAAGACCGGGATCGAAGTGCCGATCACTCCGCGCCGTGTGCTCACCTTCCGCGCCAGCCAGATGCTGAAAGAGCGGATCGCCAAGGGATGAGCGAAGGGGATCCTGCCGGAACGGACGCACAGCCTCAGGGCTTTGCCGATGGCAAGGATCCCGAAGCGCTGCGCACAATCGGCGAAGTGGCGGGTGCGCTTGGCATCCGCCAGCATGTGCTGCGTTATTGGGAAGAGCAGTTTCCGATGCTCCGCCCGCTCAAGCGCAGCGGCGGTCGGCGCTATTACCGGCCAGAGGACGTCCGCCTGGTCGAAACGATCGACCGCCTGGTCCACCGCGAAGGCTATACCCTGCGCGGAGCAAGACAGGCCCTTGGCGGACAGCGGACCGAACCTGCCGAGGCGACTTCTTCGTCAGTGCCGGAAATTGCTCCGCAGCCGGGTGCCGGATCCAATTTCGCCCACCGCGCCCGGTTGATCGCGCTGCGCACCACACTCGCTGGCGCGCTGCACGACTCCTGAAAGATCGCCGGGTTGTGAAAGAACGTCAGGCTGCGACCGGGCCCAGCGCCGGATCGAGATCGCGCGGGCGGGTCAGGTGAACCAGGCGCGCGCAGCGCTCGGCCAGATCCGCCCAGCGGTCGACCGAGCATTCGAGCACGGCAAAGGCGGCGGTCGGAAACTTCACTTCAACTTCGTCGCGCAGCGGGCTGGAACCATCATCGGGGACAAGGTCGAAGATCAGGTCTTCAAGCCCCGGGTTGTGACCCACCATCATGATCGCGCGCGGGCTTTCGGCGCCGCTGCCGTCCTGCTCGCGCAGCAGGTCGATCAGGGTGGCGCTGCTGGCAAGGTAGATGCGCCGATCCCAGTTCACCGCGACGGGCCGCCCCGTCGCATGGCAGGCAATCTCGATCGTCTCGGCGCAGCGGATGGCCGGCGAGGCGAGGGTGCGATCCCAGCGCACTCCGTGATCGCGGATGTGGCGGCCCATCGCCGCCGCTCCTTCGCGCCCGCGCGCGTTGAGCGGGCGATCAAAGTCGCGGGCGCGCGGGTCTTGCCAATCGGACTTGGCGTGACGGAACAGGCCGAGGATTTTCACGGGTGCCTTTCGTGTTGGACAGGCTTTTCCAAAACACCGGAGCCCACACGTTGTAAAGCCTCCTCAAGCGTCAGGCGCGTGACAGGCGTTCCGGGCGGGAAGGCGGAGAGCAGGCGGCTTGGGAACGCGGCGGAGAGAACGACGAACTTGCCGCGATCCTGGCCGGAACGGATCAGCCGCCCGAAGGCCTGCGCGAGGCGCGCGCGGATGATCCTGTCGTCGAAGGCCGAGCCGCCACCCGCCAGCCGCCGCGCGCGGTGAAGGATCGACGGCTTGGGCCAGGGCACCTGCTCCATCACCACCAGTCGCAGCGAATCGCCGGGTACGTCCACCCCGTCGCGCAGCGCATCGGTGCCGAGCAGCGATGCGCGCGGATCGTCGCGGAAAATGTCGACCAGCGTGCCGGTGTCGATCGGATCGACGTGCTGGGCATAGAGCGGGAGGCCCGAGCGCGCGAGCCGGTCGGCGATCCGCCCGTGCACCGCGCGCAGCCGGCGGATCGCGGTGAACAGCCCCAGCACGCCGCCACCCGAGGCCTCGATCAGCCGGCCGTAGGCGCCAGCGAGCGCAGCGACATCGCCCTTGGGCACGTCGGTAACGATCAGCACCTCGGCCTGTGCGGCATAGTCGAACGGGCTTTCATAGCTCGACAGCCGGGGCGCGATGCCCAGATGCGGCGCGCCGCTGCGGGCTACGGCCGCATCCCAATCGTTGCCATCGCGCAGGGTGGCGCTGGTGAGCATAGCGCCGTGCGCGCCCTCCAGTACAGTGCGGGCAAAGGGCTTCATCGGATCGAGCCAGCGGCGGTGGATGCCGATATCGAACTCGCGCGCTTCGGCGCGGTCCACCGCCAGCCAGTCAACGAATTCCGGGTCAGCCGGTCCGCCCAGCCGTTCGAGCAGGGCCTCCCAGGCCGCGATCAGGTCGATCCGCCAGGCCAGCGAATGGCGCGCGCCTTCGATCCGGGCGCGGCCCTGTCCGTCGAGCCAGTCGGGTGGCTCGGCCATGATTGCCTCCAGCCGGGTCGCGAGGCGGATCAGCGGGGTGCGCAGTTCGGCCAGAGCCGCCTGGGCAGCTCCGGCGCGTTCGACGAAGAGGCCTTCGAGCTGGGCTGCTTCGGTTTCAAGCCCGTATCCGGCTTCGTGCCCGCCGCTCTCATCGCGGGCATAGACCGTGGCGCGGACCGCCGCGAACAGTTCCTCCAGCGGACCGGAAGGCGCGCCCTCGTTGATCCGCTGCATCCAGCCATCGCCGGGCAGGGCCTCGGCAGCGTGGCGCGCGGCGGCAACCGCCTTGCCGCCCGCCTCATCGTAACTGGCAATGTCGGCGAGCCGCGCGGCGAGGCCCCTGCGGCGACCTTTCGAGCCGCGCTCGGGCCCGATCACCCAGCGGCGCAGTTCGATCGCCTCGGCCCCGGTCAGCGCGGCGGCGAAGGTCGAATCCGCCGCTTCGAACACATGGTGGCCTTCGTCGAACACCAGCCGGGTCGGGCGCTGGGCCGCATCGCGCCCGCGTGCCGCGTTGACCATCACCAGCGCGTGGTTGGCGATGACGAGGTCCGCCTGGGCCGAGGCCCGCGTGGCGCGCTCGATGAAGCATTTGCGGTAGTGCGGGCACCCGGCATAGACGCATTCGCCGCGCCGGTCGGTCAGCGCCGCCACCCCGCGCTGGCGGAACAGCGTGCCGAGCCAGCCCGGCAGGTCGCCGCCGATCATGTCGCCATCCTGGCTGTAGGCCGCCCAGCGCGCCACCAGCTGCGCCATGATTGCCGCCCGCCCGGTGAAGCCACCTTGCAGTGCGTCCTCCAGATTGAGCAGGCACAGGTAGTTCTCGCGCCCCTTGCGCACCACCACGGGTCGGCTGCCATCGGCGCGGCGCTCACCCCAGGCGCGGCGGCTTTCGCGCCGGAGCTGGCGTTGCAGCGCCTTGGTATAGGTCGAGACCCAGACCGTTCCGCCGGATTCCTGCGCCCACAGCGAGGCAGGGGCGAGGTAGCCGAAGGTCTTGCCTGTCCCGGTTCCGGCCTGGGCCAGCAGCAGGTGGGGCAGGCCTTCGCGCCGGCGCGGTGCGAAGACCTGCGCGGCCTCCAGCGCATAGGCACGCTGGGCGGGGCGGGCCTCCGCTCCCTCGCCGGTAAGTTGGGCAAGGCGCGCCGCGACTGCATCCGGATCGAGCGTGACCTGCGCTGGTTGCGGGCGCTCCGGCGCTTCATCCCATTCGGGCAGGCGCGCGAACAGCCAGCGTTCGGCGCGCTGCGGCTGGGCGATCCGCGCGGCGAGCAGCGGCGCCCAGGTCCAGCGCAGGCGGGTGAGGTTCTGCAGCGCGGACCAGGCGCCTTCGCGCTCGCTCCAGTCGGGCGCCTCGCAGCGGGAAAGCAGGGCTTCCGCCGCTTGCTGGAGCAGGCTTGGAACCGCGCCGTCGTCCTCCGGCTCGTTCAGATCCAGCGCATGGGCGAGGCCTTTCGGCGTCGGTACCACGAAGCGCGCGGGGTGGACGAAAGCGAACAATTCCAGCAGGTCGAGCCCCGACAGGTCGGGATAGCCGAGCCGGCTCGCCACCAGCGGCGCGTTGAGCAGCAGCAGCGGGGTATCGGCCGCCGCGACGATCGCGTCGCCCTTGCCGACCGCGCGGGTCTGGCCTTGTCCGTCGCGCAGCCAGCAGCCGCCGTGGCTCGCGTGGAGCGCGGGGAGGGGGAGCATCTCTGCCATGGTCCAGCGTTAGAACGAAACGGGCACGGCGCGCAAATTGATCCGGGCGGTTGACCGCGGAAAAAGGCGGGTCCAGCCTTGGTCCATGCCGAATCCCGAACGCGATGCGTTGATCGCCCGCCTGCCCAAGGCCGAACTCCACCTGCACATCGAAGGCTCGCTGGAGCCGGAGATGCTGTTTGCCCTTGCGGGGCGCAACGGGGTGGCCATCCCCTTCGCTTCGGCGGAGGAGGTGAGAGCGGCCTATTCGTTCTCCAACCTGCAGGATTTCCTGGATATTTACTATCAGGGCATGGCCGTTCTGCAGACGGAGCAGGACTTCCACGACCTGACCTGGGCGTACCTGGAGCGCGCTCATGCCGACAATGTCCGGCACGTCGAAATCTTCTTTGACCCGCAGGGGCACACCGAGCGCGGGGTGGCGTTTGAAACGGTACTGAACGGGATCGAGCACGCGCTCAAGGCCGCAGAGGCGCGGCTGGGGATCACCCATCGCCTCATCATGTGCTTCCTGCGCCACCTGTCGGAGGCCGAGGCCGAGGCAACGCTCGATCAGGCCCTGCCGCATCTCGACCGGATCCACGGCGTCGGGCTCGATTCGTCCGAGGTGGGGCATCCTCCGGCCAAGTTCCGACACGTCTTCGCTCGAGCGCGCGAGCTGGGGCTGCACGTCACCGCCCATGCTGGGGAGGAGGGGCCGCCCGAATATGTCCGCGAGGCGCTGGACCTGCTCCAGGTCGAGCGGATCGACCACGGCAACCGCGCGCTGGAAGATGCGGCGCTGGTTCACCATCTGGCGCGTGACGGGATGACGCTGACGGTTTGCCCGCTTTCTAACCTGCGCCTCTGCGTGATCGATGGAATCGAGGACAGCCCGGTGAAGCGGATGCTGGACCTTGGCCTGAAGGCTACGATCAATTCGGACGATCCGGCCTATTTCGGCGGCTACATCAACGCCAACTTCCGTGCCGTGGCCGATGCGCTGGACCTGTCGGCGGCGGAGATCGTGAAGCTCGCCGAAAACAGCTTCGCCGGCTCGTTCCTGCCCGAGGCGGACAAGGCGCGCCATATCGCCGATCTGCACGCGGCGGTCGGCCTGTGACCGAGAAGACCTGGCTGACCGCCGACCGCCTGCTCGAGGATTCCTACCGCCTGGCCAACAAGGTGATCGAGGCGGGCTTTGCGCCCAGCCACATCGTCGGCATCTGGCGCGGCGGCGCGCCGGTCGGGATCGCGGTGCAGGAACTGCTGGCATACAACGGGATCGAGGCGGACCATATCTCGATCCGGACGGCGAGCTACACCGGGATCGACCAGCAGGAAAAGGAAGTGCGGGTCTATGCGCTGGGCTATCTGATCGACACGCTGAACCCGGAGGACCGCCTGCTGGTGATCGACGACGTGTTCGACACCGGCCGTTCGATCGAGGCCTTCCTAAGCGAGCTATCGGCGCGCTGCCGCCACAACATGCCCGAGACCGTGCGGATCGCCACCGCCTATTACAAGCCGAGCCGCAACAAGACCCAACTGAAGCCCGATTTCTACGTCCACGAGACCGAGGACTGGTTGGTCTTCCCGCACGAGATCTGCGGCCTCAGCAAGGACGAGATCCGCGCACATAAGCCGGGGGCGGCGCTGATCCTGCGGGAGTGAGGGAGCCCTTTCAATTCATCCCCGTTCGTGTCGAGCGAAGTCGAGACACGGGACGCGCGGCGTCTCGACGTCGCTCGACGCGAACGGAGTTGGGGGTCGGGAGAGGGCCTAATCAGCCTTCCACACCGTCTGGCCGTCTTTCACCGTTTCCAGCACCTTGATCCCCCGGATGCCCTCCACCGGCGTGGTCAGCGGGTTCTTTTCCAGCACGACGAAGTCCGCCAGCAGGCCCGGCTTGATCCGCCCGCGCCGGTTTTCCTCGAAGGCTTGCCAGGCGGGGCCGGTGGTCAGCGCCTGCAGCGCCTCATAGGCGCCGATCCGCTGGTCCGGTCCGCTGATCACTCCCGTCTTCGACTGGCGGGCCATCGCGGTCCACAGCATCATCCGCGTGTCGAGCTTCGTCACCGGATAGTCGGTATGGTTGGATGCGATCAGCCCAGCCTCCTTCGAGGCCTTGAACGGGCTGATGAAGCCGACCACCTCGTCCGGGAAGTTGGTGCGGTGGACGTCGCCCCAGTAGTAGGTGTGGTTGGAGAAATAGGCCGGGCCAACGCCGATCCGCTGGTACTGCGGGATCTGGTCGGGGCGCATGAACTGCGAATGGATCACCACCGGGCGGCGGTTGTCCGCAGCCTCGATCCCCAGCGCGTCGAAGGTCCGGATCGCCATGTCGATTGCCGCGTCGCCGTTGGCGTGGACGAACAGTTGCCAGCCGCGCTCGTGCGCTTTGCGCGCAGCGGTCAGGAACTCAGCCTCGCTGGTCACCGGCTGGCCGTGCCACGGATGGCTGCCATCGGGCGCGCCCCGCGCGTAGTCGCGGGTGAAATAGGCGGTGCGGGCCTGCGGCGAACCATCGAGGATGAACTTGATCCCCTGCAGCTTGACGTGGCCCTGCCAGGTCCCGAACTGTACGTCCTTGCGCGCCAGCAGCGGATCGAGCCCGCTGAAGATCGGCAGCATGGCAAGGTCGAGCTTCAGCCGCTGCTTGGCCTCTGGCGAAGTGAAGAAGGCAATGTCGTTCGGCTGGCTCGCGCCTTCCTGCATCTGGGTGTAGCCCTCGCGCGCATAGCGCAGCTGCGCGGCCTCGATCGCGGCGAGCATCGCCCCCGGATCGGGACGCGGCAGCACGGCCATCACCGGGTACATCGCCTTTTCGAACAGCAGGCCGGTGAGCTTGCCCTGCGCGTCGCTGGGCATCACGCCGCCTTCGGGCACCGGCGCGCCATCCTTCAGCCCCGCCGCCGCCAGCGCCGCGCTGTTGGCGACCAGGCCGTGGAACGACACGTGGAGCAGCACCACCTTGTAATCGGGCAGCGCGGCGTCGATCTCCGCGCGGGTAACGTGACGGGCTTCCTCCAGATTTTCCTGGTCATAGGACCAGACCACCACCCATTCGCCCTTGGCGATTCCCCTGCGCTCGGCGGCCCGCTTCACCGCATCGAGCAGGGTCGCGACATTGCGAACCTCGCCCATCGCCGGGTCTGACAGGTCGATCCCGCCTGCCGCCTGCAGCGCGAACGAGAAGTGCGAATGGGCATCGATGAAGCCGGGCAGCATGGTCGCGCCCTTGAGGTCACGGTCATTCGCCCCGTGCCCCGCAGCGCGGCGGGCCTGCCTTTCCGCCCCGGCAAAGACGATCCGGTTGCCGCGCGTGACCACCGCCTGGACCGTGCGCGGGGTTTCCCCGTCCATGGTCAGGATGGTGCCTCCGTGCCACAGGGTGGCAGTCTCTTGCGATGGTGAGGCCAATGCCGCCGTGCCGGCGACGAGCGACAGCGCGCAGGCCAGGGTAAATTGCGCGATCCGGAGCGTCATGGTCATCCTCATTGCTGTTTTGCGCAAGCCTAGGCCATTCGCTGGCGCAATCAAACCGCCAGCCCGGCGCTAAGTGGGGAAAGTGGCGCACCTTCGCGCTTGCACAAGACGCGGATTCCCGCGAAAGGCCGGGGGTTATGACCGATGCTGCACTTCTCGCCGCCGCCCAGGTCTCGAAGGCATGGCCTTTCGAGGAAGCCCGCAAGCTGATCAAGCGGTTCCCGGACGGGAAACCCGGCGGCGCGCCCGTGCTGTTCGAAACCGGCTATGGCCCGTCGGGCCTGCCGCACATCGGCACTTTCCAGGAAGTGTTGCGCACCACGCTGGTGCGCCGCGCCTATGAAGTGCTTACCGATGGCGCGCCGACCCGGCTGGTCGCGTTCTCGGACGACATGGACGGGCTGCGCAAGGTGCCGGACAATATCCCCAACCAGGGGCTTTTGACCGCCTACCTTGGCCATCCGCTGAGCCGGATTCCCGATCCGTTTGGCAAGTACGAAAGCTTCGCGCACCATAACAATGCGATGCTGCGCGACTTCCTTGACCGGTTCGCCTTCGACTACGAATTCGTTTCCGCTTCGGACAACTACAATTCCGGCGCCTTTGACGGTGCGCTGGCGGGTGTGCTGCGCAATTACGATGCGATCATGGGCGTAATGCTGCCGACCCTGCGCGAGGAGCGCCGCAAGACCTATTCGCCGGTCCTGCCGGTCAGCCCGAAAACGCACCAGGTGCTGCAGGTGCCCATCGAAGTGGTCGATGCCGATGCCGGGATCGTGCGGTTCGAGGACCATGGCGAGATGGTCGAGACCTGCATTTTCGGCGGGCAGGCCAAGCTGCAGTGGAAGGTCGACTGGGCGATGCGCTGGGTTGCGCTGGGCGTCGATTACGAGATGTGCGGCAAGGATCTGACCGACTCTGTGCGCGAAAGCGGCAAGATCGCCCGCGTGCTGGGCGGCCGTCCGCCGGAGGGGCTGATCTACGAACTGTTCCTCGACGAGAATGGCGAGAAGATTTCCAAGTCCAAGGGCAATGGCCTGACCATCGACCAGTGGCTGACCTATGGCAGCGAGGAAAGCCTGGGCTTCTACCTGTTCCGCGAACCCAAGAGCGCCAAGAGCCTGCATGCCGGGATCATCCCCCGTGCGGTCGATGAATACTGGCAGTTCCGCGAGAAGATCCCTTCGCAGCCGGTCGAGCAGCAGCTCGGCAATCCGGTGTGGCACCTGCTGCGCACCAACGGATATCAGGGCGGCGAGGGCGAGAGCTTGCCGGTAACTTTCGGCCTGCTGCTCAACCTCGTCGGGGTGATGGGCGCTCATGCCACGCGCGAGCAGGTGTGGACCTATCTCGGCAACTACGTTCACGATGCCGATCCGGCGCATCATCCCGCGCTCGACGCGCTGGTCGACAAGGCGCTGGCCTATAACCGCGATTTCGTCGCCCCGACGCTGAAGCGCCGCAAGCCGGACGCCAACGAAGGCGCGGCCCTGCTGGCGCTCGATGCCGAACTCGCCCGGCTGGGGGACGACGCCAGCGCCGAAGACCTGCAGAACCTCGTCTACGAGATCGGCAAGAATGCCGACTTCGGCTTCGAGAACCTGCGCGACTGGTTCAAGGCGCTGTACGAAACGCTGCTCGGCTCCAGCCAGGGGCCGCGCATGGGCAGCTTCATCGCGCTGTACGGCGTGGCGAACACGCGCAAACTGATCGCCGAAGCGCTGGGCTGACAGGGCTGTCGCTGTCCCGGGCCGGGTCCGGGACGGCAACACCTGTCTCTGCTAACGGCTCGCCGCAATCCAGCGGTCGATCTTCGCCTCCAGCACGGGCAGGGGCAGTGCGCCCGATCCCAGCACCTGTTCGTGGAACGCGCGGACGTCGAACTTCGGCCCCAGTGCCGTCTCGGCCTTGCGGCGCAGGCGCTGGATGGTCAGCGCGCCGATCTTGTAGCCCAGCGCCTGTCCCGGCCAGGCGATGTAGCGTTCCACTTCCGCCGTCGCATCGCTGCGGCCCATGCCCGAATTTGCTAGCATGTAGTCGATCGCTTGCTCGCGGCTCCAGCCCTTGGCGTGGATGCCGGTATCGACCACCAGCCGCATCGCCCGCAGCATCTCGTCATCCAGCGTGCCCCAGTGTGCCATCGGGTCCTTGTAGAACCCCATCTCGTAGCCCAGCGTCTCGGCATAGAGCGCCCAGCCTTCGACATAGGCGTTGTTGCCGCCGAAGCGCTGGAAATCGGGCAGCGCCGTGTTTTCCTGCGCAAGGCTGATCTGGAAGTGATGCCCCGGCGCGCCCTCGTGCAGATAGAGCGTGACGATGCCGGTCAGGAACCGGCTGGGGAGGTCATAGGTGTTGTAATAGAACGTGCCGGGCCGGGTCGCGTCGGGCGATCCCTGGTTGTAGCTGCCCCCTGCCTCGTACTTCTCGCGGTAGGCGGGATAGGGTTCGATCAGCAACTGCGTCTTGGGCACGGTGGAGAAGAACCGCGGCACCTGCGCGTCGACCGCGCGGGCGGTGGCGGCGAAGCCCTCCGACAGTTCGTCCGCCCGGGTCGGGTGAAAGCGCGGATCGCTGCGCATGGTGTCGAAGAATTCCCGCAGGGTGCCCTGCGGATAACCCAGATCCTTGCGAACCGCGTCCATCTCGCGCTGGATGCGCGCGACTTCGGACAGGCCCAGCCTGTGGACCTCCTCCGCGCCGAGGGGCAGGGTGGTATGCTCCTCGATCAGGCGGCGATAGACGGCCGGCCCGCCCTTCATGGCCGAAATGCCGGCAGCCTCGCGCGCGGCGGGCAGATATTCGGCGGACAGGAACTCGCGGAACCGGCGATAGGCGGGCAGGACTTCGCCAGTTACCGCCGCGCGCCATTCCATGCGCAGCGCGGCGCGGCGGTCTTCAGACACCCCCTCTGGCAGTTCGGCCAGCGGCGAGAGGAACGGCGATTCCTCGATCGGCTGGGCCAGCAGGGCGTCGATCTGGGCGATCATGTTGCGGGTGGTCAGCTTCGTCTCGACCACGCCACTGTCCATGCCCATACGGAACTGGCGGGTGGCATTGTCCAGCACCTGCGGGAAGGCGTGGAGCAGATCGAGGTTCTCGCGGTAATCCGCTTCGCTGGCATAGCTCAGTGGCCCGCCCTTCGCGATCAGCGCGGGGAATTCCACCTGCAGGCCGCCGAAATGGGTGAAGGGGCGCACGGCGGTGAGCGCCTGCATGTCGGGACGCAGCCACATCGCTTCCTCGCGTTTGGCGGCAAGGAACACGTCGTAGGAAATCTGCCGCTCCGCGCTGAGCCTGCGGCGGTCGATCGCGGACAGCGCGGCCAGGCTCTGGCTGACGGCGGAGCGGCGTGCGCGGGTCAGTTCCTCGGTGAACAGCAGGCGCAGCACGCGCGGATTGGCATCGCCGCCGCGATAGACCTGGCTGATCGGATCGAGCGCGTCCTCGCGCCGCTGGTCGTCCTCGAACAGCGCCATCAGCCGCTCGTCCTCGCTGGCGACCGTCACCCGCGCCTGGGCAGGGGCGGGCGCCTGCGCCGCCACGGCGAGACCCGTTGAGGCGGGCGCGACAACCAGCGCGGCAGCAGCCAGCAGGCTCTGCCGGAAAATCCTGTTCAAATCGATTACCCCCATTTGCGTGAGCGATACCACTTGGTGATGACGTATTTGACGCCGGCTTCCACCGGACGCCCGGCGTGCAGCGTTGCCTGGTTGAGCGAGCCATCGATGCCCGCATTGTTCCATACGATCAGCGCCCCGCGCTGCGGCGCGATCGAGATGCCGAGGTTGAGGAACTCGGTCGCCCCGCCTGCCTCGACATCATTGAGATAGGCCATGGCGGTGATGCCGCGCTGGCCGCCGCGCCGGGCCTCGTCCTTCCAGTACTTCGCCTTGGTCCAGAACCAGTCCATGTGTTCGCGAAATTCCTGGCCCGGCTCGTAGCGCTGGCCCTGGATCGTCTCGCCCCATTCGTGGGGAATGCCCAGCAGGTCGTCGATCCGCCGCTCGATCATCATCACGAAGGGATCGGTGGGATCGACGTCGCCCGAATAGGAGGTGCGCCAGCCGGTGCCATAGCCATCGGTCAGCAGGCCGGAGGGCTTGGCCCCGGCATCGACCAGCCCGATCAGCCGGTCGCACTCGGCGGGCGAGAGAAATTCCGCCACGGCCCAGATTTCCGCCGCCTCGACCGGGACTTTCTCCACGCTCGGATCGGCGGCCAGTCGCTCGCGCACCCGCGCGCCCAGGGCTTCCAGCGCCTTGCGGTCGGGATTGGGGCAGGGGGGATAGCTCATCGCGCCCTGCCTATCGGCACGGCCGCGCAGGGCCAAGTGTTTTGCGCTTGCAGGGCAGGCAACATCGGCTAATTCTCTCGCCCCATGACCAATAACACCCTGACTCCCGCCGCCTATTCGCGCGGCGCAGTCGTCCTGCACTGGCTCATCGCTGTGCTGATCATCGCCAACTTCCTGATCGCCGAACTGTCGGAGGACATGGCCAAGGAAGACCGGATGGCGATGATGGGCAACCACAAGGCGATCGGCCTGACGATCCTGGCACTCACGGTGCTGCGGATCGTATGGCGCTTCATGCGCCCCGCGCCGCCGCTGATCGAAACGCTGAAGGCGTGGGAAGCCGCGCTGGCGAAGGTGACCCACGGCCTGCTCTATTTCCTGATGCTGGCGATCCCGCTGTCGGGCTGGGGCCTGGTTTCGGGCAAGGGCAACCCGGTTTCGCTGTTCGGGCTGATCAATGTGCCCGCGCTGCCGGTCGGTCCCGACAAGGCGGTGAACGGCGTATTCCACGAACTGCACGAAGTGTTCGCGCAGGCCATGCTGGTGCTGTTCATCATTCACGTCGCCGCGGCGATCAAGCACATGGTGATCGACAAGGACGGCACCATGGCCCGCATGGCACCCTGGATGCGCCGCAAGGCCTGACCGCTCGCCAAAGCGAAGGAAAAGCCCCCGTCCTTGCGGACGGGGGCTTCTCGCTGCTCCTTCCGGCCTCGCTTACCAGAAGAAATCGTAGATCACGTCGACCACTTCGCCGGTGTAGGTATCGACCAGCAGCGCGTCGTCATAATAGCGGACCCAGCGATAGGGGCCGTAGGCATCCGGCAGGCGGTACTGCCAGGGATCGTTGATCCAGTAACGGTTGCTGTAGAACAGGTTGTCGAGGAACAACCCGATGCTCAGCCTGCGATACGAATAGCCGCGATAGGGTGAATAGTACGAACCCCAGCGATAGATCGACGGGTTGGTCCGGCGATAGCTGGACCAGTCATAGCGGTTGTTGCTGCGCCAGCCGTTGTTCCACCGGTTCCAGTTGCGCCCGTCGCGGTGGACATAGCGGTTGGTGTCGCGATAGCGGTTCTGGTTCGTGGCATTGCCGCCATTCCAGTAGGTGCCGCCGCGCCGATCACGATCACCCTCGCGCCACCGCTCGCCATCGCGGCGCTCGCGGTTGCCATCCCAGCGGTTGCTGTCTTGCCGGTCGTTATCGCGGCGTCCGGCTTCCTGGCCCTGCCGGCCGGTATTCCATTCGGCGCGGTTGCCGTTCCAGCGGCGGTCCTGGGTGGTCGATGGCTGTGAAGTGGTGCGATCCTGACGGCCGGGCTGCCCGGTGCGGGTATCGCTGCCACGGCGTTCGCCGTTCCACCCGCCGCGACGATCGCCGCGGTTCTGGTCGTTGCCGCTCCAGTTGGCGGGCGGGGCTGCCACGGGCGCGGTCTGGGCGGCGCCGCGGCCCTGCCAGCTTGCGCCATTGCCCTGCCAGCGCACCTGCGGGGCTTGCGGCATTTGTGCCTGCGGGACCTGTGCCTGCTGGGGCGCGGCCATGCGCTGCTGGGGCGCGCCCCAGGCGCGGCGGCCCTGGTCACCGCCGCCCTCGTTCGACCGCGCCGCGCGTTCGCGCCGCTGCTCGCCGCCGCTGGGGTTGATGTTGCCTGCGGCCTCGCCGCCGCGATTCCAGCCGCCACGGCGGCCGCCGTCCTGATCCTGCGCCAGAGCCGCGCTCGGGAGCGCCAGTGCCGCAAGGGCCAGCGCCATCGCGGTGCCGCGCCCGGTCTTGCCAGAAGTCCTGTTCGAAAGCTTGACGGCCATGGCCGTTCTCCATTCCTGCGCGCCGCACCATCGGCGGCGACCATGGAGCGATTCGTAGTCCTGTCGTGCTGTCGGCAGAGTGAATGGTCTGGCAAGGTTGCCGTTCAGCTTCGGCAGGATTTGCGTGAACGTAAGTCCCGCCGTGCCCACAACAAAAATCGCCGCGCCCGGTTCAGGCGCGGCGATCTGAATGAGTAACGGCCGAATGAACCAAGGCAGAGGACCGGCGCGGCCCCCTGACAGGTCAGGGCCGGGCGCTCAGCGCGTCAGCTTCTTGTAGGCAAGCCGGGTCGGGCGATCCGCCGCGTCGCCCAGGCGGCGGCGCTTGTCTTCCTCGTACATGGCGAAGTTGCCTTCGAACCATTCGACGTGGCTGTTGCCCTCGAACGCCAGGATGTGGGTGGCGAGGCGATCAAGGAAGAAGCGGTCGTGCGAGATGACCACGGCGCAGCCGGCGAAATTCTCGATCGCGTCTTCCAGCGCGGCGAGGGTTTCGACGTCGAGGTCGTTGGTCGGTTCGTCCAGCAGCAGCACGTTGCCGCCCTGCTTGAGCATCTTGGCCATGTGGACGCGGTTGCGTTCACCGCCCGAAAGCTTGCCGACGTTCTTCTGCTGGTCCGCGCCCTTGAAGTTGAACGCGCCGACATAGGCCCGGGTGCTCATCTCCTGCTTGTTGACGGTCATGTAGTCGTGCCCGCCGGAGATTTCCTGCCAGACGTTGTTGGCGGGGTTGAGGTCGTCGCGGCTCTGGTCGACATAGCCCAGGCGAACGGTGGAGCCGATCTCGATCGTGCCGCTGTCGGGCTGTTCCTGGCCGGTGATGATCCGGAACAGGGTGGACTTGCCCGCGCCGTTCGGCCCGATGATGCCGACAATGCCGCCCGGCGGCAGCATGAACGACAGGTCCTCGAACAGCAGCTTGTCGCCATAGGCCTTGGAGATGCCCTTGGCCTCGATCACCTTGCCGCCCAGGCGCTCTGGCACCTGGATGACGATCTGGGCCTTGCCGAGCGCGCGGTTGTCCTGCGCGTTCTGGAGTTCCTCGAACTTGCGGATACGCGCCTTGCTCTTGGTCTGGCGGGCGGCCGGGGTCTGGCGGATCCATTCGAGTTCGCGGGACAGGGCCTTCTGCTTGCCGCTTTCCTCGCGCTCTTCCTGTTCAAGGCGCTTGGCCTTCTTTTCCAGGTAGGTGGAATAGTTGCCCTCGTAGGGGAAGTACTTGCCCCGGTCGAGTTCGAGGATCCAGCCAACGACGTTGTCGAGGAAGTAGCGGTCGTGGGTGATCATCAGCACCGCGCCGGCATAGTCCTTGAGATGGTTTTCCAGCCATTCGACCGATTCCGCGTCGAGGTGGTTGGTCGGTTCGTCCAGCAGCAGGATGTCCGGCTTCTGGATCAGCAGGCGGGTCAGCGCGATGCGGCGCTTTTCACCGCCCGAGAGGCTGTCCACCGGCCAGTCGCCCGGCGGGCAGCGCAGGGCCTCCATCGCGACTTCAAGCTGGTTGTCGAGCGTCCAGCCGTCGACCGCGTCGATCTTGGCCTGCAGATCGCCCATTTCCTCCATCAGCGCGTCGAAATCGGTGTCGTCCTTGGGATCGCCCATTTCCGCGCTGATCGCGTTGAACCGGTCGACGAGATCCGCCGTGCCGCGCGCACCATCCTTGACGTTTTCGAGCACGGTCTTCGTGCGGTCAAGCTCGGGCTCCTGCTCGAGATAGCCGACCGTGATGTTCTCGCCCGGCCAGGCCTCGCCCGTGTAGTCCTTGTCGATCCCGGCCATGATCTTGATCAGGGTCGACTTGCCCGCGCCGTTCGGACCGACGATGCCGATCTTGGCGCCCTGGTAGAACTGCAGGTTGATGTTGCTCAGCACCGGCTTCTGCGCGCCGGGGAAGGTCTTGGTCATGTCCTTCATCACGAAGGCGTATTGGGCGGCCATCTGGGGAGTCCTCTTGGGGATAGGCTGGAACCGGAAAGTTGCCGCGCCTCTACAGGGCCGGGCCGTGCCAAGCAAGCATCACGCGGGGCAGCGGCGCCGAGAGGGCGGCCATTATACGTCCAGACGATTGGTTGCTCTCATGCAACAGGTCCGCAGCTATCGGTTCAGGCAGGTAGCGCGCGGTAAAGGGCGGCTGTAAGGGCCCGTTCGAGGGCGCAGCAGGACAATTCCCCGCGCCCGGACATGAGGAGAGTAAGATGAACTTCAGGGCCGCAGTGTTGCTCGTAGCCAGCACCTCCGCCTTTGCCTGGGCTCCGGCCCATGCGCAGGAATCCGCGCCGCAGGACGAAACCGCCGACGCGGGCGACATCGTCGTTACCGCGACCCGCCGCAGCGAAGTCCTCTCGGACGTTCCCATCGCCGTCTCGGCCGTCAGCGGCGAAACGCTTGAGCGCAGCGGCGCCAGCGACGTGCGCCAGCTGACCCAGGTGGCGCCCTCGCTGCTCGTTTCGGGCGCCACCAGCGAAGTCAACTTCACCGCCCGCATCCGCGGCATCGGCACTGTGGGCGAGAACGCCGGCCTTGAAAGCTCGGTCGGCCTGTTCATCGACGGCGTCTATCGCAGCCGCACGGGCGTGGGCCTGTCGGAACTGGGCGATATTGAACGGGTGGAAGTGCTGCGCGGCCCCCAGGGCACGCTGTTCGGCCGCAACTCTACCGCCGGCCTGATCAATATCGTCACCAAGGGTCCGGACTTCAAGGGCCTCAGGGTCAAGGGTTCGGCGACCTACGGCAACTATGATTTCTGGCGCCTCGACGGCGCGGTCAACGCTCCGCTGAGCGAGACGGTCGCCGCCCGCCTCGATGCCGTCTGGCAGAAGCGCGATGGCTTCATCAAGCAGCTGACCCCGGGCGAACCCGATGCCAACGATCGCAATCGCTGGCTGCTGCGCGGCCAGTTGCTGATCGAGCCTTCGGACGACCTCAAGCTGCGCCTGATCGCCGACTACAGCAAGCGGAACGAAAACTGCTGCGTCGGCGTGCTGCTGAACCCGGTGCGCAACCTCAGCCGCGCGGCTGACGGTTCGGTCGTGATCGGTGCCAACACCCTGCTGCCGCTGCTGCAGGCGTTCGGTGCGAACTATCAGGTTCCGCCCGCGGGCCAGAGCTTCGTGCGCACCACCGCCACCACCCCGGGCGTGCCCTATCGTTCGGACAGCAAGGACTGGGGCCTGTCGGGCGAACTGACCTGGGATCTGGGCGGCGCGACGCTGACCGCGATCACCGCCTACCGCGACTATCTGAACGAGATGGGCCAGGACGGCGATTTCCAGGCGATGGACATCCTGCGCCGGGCCGACCAGGATCGCCACTTCAAGCTGTTCACCCAGGAACTGCGGCTTCAGGGCGAAGCCTTCGATGGCCGGCTCGACTGGCTGGTCGGTGGCTATTACGCCAACGAAAAGCTGCTCGTCGATGACGACATCAAGTACGGCGCCGACTACGAACGCTATGCCAACTGCCTTGCTGCCTCGGCGCTGTCGGCTGCCAACGTGAACCTTGCCTCGGCCACCTGTTCCAACCTGCCGACCACCTCGTGGCCGGGCTTCCAGGGGCTGGCCGCGCTGACCGGCGCCGCACGCCTCAACGGCACGGGCGACAACAGCAGCTTCGACCAGTCGAGCGAGAACTGGGCGATCTTCACCCACAACACCTTCGACATCGTGCCCGACAAGCTGCAGCTGACCGTGGGTGCCCGCTACACCCACGAAACCAAGACTCTGACGGGCACCGCCGCCAACAACAACACGCTGTGCCCGGCGATCCTTCCCACTCCGTTCCAGAGCCTGGCCTCGATCGCCTGCGTCGTAAACGGCACCGCGCCGTCGCTCACCGCTGGCGCACCGGGCACCAAGTTCAGCGAAGGGCAGTGGACCGGCACCGCCGTGCTCAGCTTCAAGCCGACCGAGGATCTGCTGGTCTATGCCTCGGCCTCGAAGGGCTACAAGGCGGGTGGCTTCAACCTCGACACCTCGGCGTACGACCGGCCGTGCAGCACCACCGGTGGCAGCGCGGCGCAGAACGCGGCCTGCACCGCCACGCTGGCGCGTCCGGCCTTCACTCCGGGCAACGGCCGCGCCGAGGCGACCGACCTGCAGTTCGGCAGCGAAAAGGTCGATGCCTTCGAAGTGGGCATGAAGTTCAACGGCCGTGCGATCGACGTCAACGTGGCGGCGTTCTACCAGCGCTATTCGAACTATCAGCTCAACACCTACAACGGCGTGAACTTCGAAGTCACCAACATCCAGGCCTGCAAGGACAGCCTGGGCGGCGCTGATGCCGATGGTTCGGCCGCCACCGGTGCCTGCGCGGCCAACCGTCTGAAGCCGGGCGTGACCGCGAAGGGCTTCGAAATCGAAGCCTTCCTCAAGCCTGCCCGCTACTTCACGGTCAACATGGGCCTGACCTATGCGAAGACCGAATATGCCAAGGATCTGGTCGGCACGGCGGGCCGTCCGCTCTCGCCGGTGCTGTTCCAGCTGCCGGGCAACGCGGTGTCGAACGCGCCGGAATATGTCGTCACCGCCGGGCTCAGCTGGGCTCCGCCGGTCGGCGACAGCGGCATGAGCGCGCTGTTCTATCTCGACTCGCGCCTGCAGAGCGACACCAACACCGGTTCGGACCTGGACGTCGAAAAGATCCAGGATTCCTACGTGGTGGTGAACGGCCGCATCGGCCTCTACGGTCCGGACAAGCGCTGGGGCGTGGAGCTGTGGGGGCAGAACCTGCTCAACAAGCAGTACTACATGATCGGCGCCGACATGCCGCTGCAGGGCAGCGGCACCTACCGCGCGGTTGCGGCTCCGGCCTCGACCGGCCTGTCGGGCACGGCCAACCAGCTGTTCGTCGGCTTCGCTGGCGAACCGCGCACCTACGGCATCACCCTGCGCTTCAGCTACTGATCCGCACGGCTTAGCCAGGATAGGACGGGCCGGGGAGCGATCCCCGGCCCGTTCCCTTTGGGGTGCTCCGGCTTGGCAAGCCGTGAGCAGACGGCTAACCCGCCGCAATGAAGTTCGCCATTCCCGGCGCCGCACTTGGCGCACTCGCTTTCGTCCTCGCCAGCCCCGCAGTTGCCAAGCCCGTGGAGGGCAGCGGCGTCGCCTGGGACATCACCGAGGGCCTGACCACCGAGGTCGGCCAGCGCCTGGCCGGCACCGAGCGCGAAGCGGCGGCGCGCGACTGGGCTGTCGCCCGTCTCAAGGCGCTGGGCTTCGCCAACATCCGCGTCGAACCCTTCACCATCCCCGGCTGGGTGCGCGGAGCGGAGCGGGCGCAGCTGACCGCGCCTTTCCCTCACGACCTTGCCATCACCGCGCTGGGTTACAGCGCGCCGACCCCGGCGGGCGGGCTGACTGGCGAGCTGGTCTATTTCGCCAGCCTGGACGCGCTGAAGGCCGCTCCGGACGGGTCGCTGAAGGGCCGGATCGCCTTCATCGACCATGCGATGGTCGCATCGCAGGATGGCTCGGGCTATGGTCCCTATGGCCAGGCGCGGCGGCAGGGGCCGACGGTGGCCGCGGCCAAGGGCGCCGCCGCAGTGGTGATCCGCTCGATCGGCACCGACCTGCACCGCAACCCGCACACCGGCGCGACCAGTTGGCCCACCGGGACCACTCCGATCCCGGCCGGCGCCGTTTCCAATCCCGACGCCGACCTGATCGCCCGGATCGCGGCCAGGAAGGGGGGCAAGCCGATGACGCTGGCCCTGACCCTCGAAGGGCGCAGCGTTGGCCAGCTGCCCTCGGGCAACGTGATCGCCGAACTGCCGGGGCGCGAACCTTCGCTGCCGCCGGTGCTGGTCGCCTGCCATCTCGACAGCTGGGATATCGGCACCGGGGCGATTGACGATGCGGCCGGCTGCGGGATCATCACGGATGCGGCGCTGGCCGCCCAGCGCGGCGGCAAGCCGCTTCGCACCATCCGCGTGCTGTGGGCCGGGTCAGAGGAAATCGGCGTGTTCGGCGGCGCGGCCTATGCCGCCGCCCATGCCGGCGAACCCCATGCAGTTGCGTTGGAAAGCGACTTCGGAGCGGACCGGATCTGGCGTGTCGGCTTTGATTTCGCACCCGCCAATGCCCCCCTGGCCGATCGGATCGCCGCCGCGCTGGCGCCTTACGGGATCGTCCGCAAGGCCGCGAAGGCCGGGGGCGGGGCAGACATCGGCGCGATCGCCAAGGCGCAGAAGCTGGCCGTGATCGACCTCGACCAGGACGGCACCCGCTATTTCGATCTCCACCACACCCCCGACGATACGCTGGACAAGGTCGATCCGGCCCAGTTGGCGCAGAACGCGGCGGTCTGGGCGGAAGTGCTGAGGATCGTCGCGAACGAGGCGGGGCCGATCAGCGGCGCGGCGAACTGACCGCCCGCCACAACTGGGCGATCCCGCGCGGCACCAGGGCATAGCCCGCGAACCAGTGCGGCAGCAGCAGGAATCCCCAGTAGAAGTTGTCGGCCCGCGCGAACAGCGCCAGCATCAGCGCGTAACCGCCCAGCAGCAGCAGGGCGAAAGACCCGCCGCGTCCGACCAGCGCGCCCCAGCCGAGTGCGGGCAGCAGGCAGGCGATCACCGCCAGCGGCTGGGGCACGTTCTGCCACAGCGAGGTATTGGCCAGTGCCATCAGCACCCCGCGCAGCCCCTGTCCGCCGCTCCAGCCCGGTGAAGCAATGTCGCCGGGGCGCACCTCCGCCATGACCGCGCCGGCGTGCCAGGCCATGAACAGCGCAAATCCGGCCAGGACCGCGCCCCAGGCGGCCAGTTCCCGCCAGCGCCGCTCCCACAGGGCAAAGGCGGCGGCAAGCAGCGCGAAGGGCAGGGCCAGTTCGCGCAGCAGCAGCGCCGTAGCGACCAGGCCGACCGTCCACCCCCACCGCTCCGGCCGGGCCAGCCGCAGCGCCAACGCCAGCGACATCAGCAGACCTGCCCAAAGCTCGGTAAAACCCAGCAGCATGGGCACCAGCACCGCCGCGCCGCCCAGCGCCGCGCCTGCGGCGGTGCCAGTCCGCTCGGCGCGCGCCAGCGATCCCGGCAGGGCCTTGCTCCAGGCCAGCACGTTCGCCAGCACCAGCAGCAGCGCCGCGAACTGAAGCGCCGGCCAGCCCAGCTTTGCCGCTGCGACATAGAGCGTCGGCGGGCGCATCGTCACGAACGGCTTCAGTGGATAGCCATGTTCCCGCTGCAACTGCGCCGATGCCCGGTGGTAGGTCGCCCCCTCCCGCATCGCCGCCACCACATCGCGGTAGAGCTGCATGTCGGAATACTGCCCCGCCTTGGCCACGGCCGCAGTCTGGCCGGGTGCGCCGAGCAGCCATGCCGAGACGGAAAGAAACAGCACGATGACGGCAAGCGCGGCAAGGCGGGGAAGGCGGTCGAACATGGAAGGCAGCTTGCGGCAATCGGAACCGCGCGCAAGAGCGTGCCCCGCACTGTCCACGGCCGAAGTTCCAGCCTTCAAACAGGAAAATGGTCGGG
>Ga0116179_1000112_pt1 | contig 59616 bp, 47 predicted proteins | sample AD_UKC071_MetaG_FD_89751 | JGI IMG/M metagenome (GOLD analysis project Ga0116179, IMG submission 89751) | Active sludge microbial communities of municipal wastewater-treating anaerobic digesters from USA - AD_UKC071_MetaG | ecosystem: Engineered > Bioreactor > Anaerobic > Digestate | place: USA...
AGCCAGGCCTCACGCGGAACGATCGGACGGGCCTCGAACAGCCCGCTCTCGGCCAGTGCTCGCCGCTTGGGTATCAGCTCACTGATCACCCGATCCGCCTCCTGGATCGCACGCGGGATCGGCCCCTCGATGCGGATGTCAGAGCCTTCCTCGACCCCCAGCCGGGCGCCCGTGCCGCGTTCGGAGGTGAGAAAGCGAATCACGCGAATGTACGCCTCAGGGAACAGGTCTTGCGGACGCGGTGCGAACAGCAGATAGCCGGCGTTGGTGAGTTCGTCCTTCACGGTGACCAGACTCCGGGCGCGGAACAGCTTGAGATCGCTGGAAGCCCCGACACGCGACCGGTAGTTGTGGAGGAGCTTCCTGTCCAGATCGGCGATCCGCACACCGGGAACCGGCCGGCCATCGTATTGGCCCTGCCCCTTGTCGAACTCCAGTTCCTGACGAGCGGCGAACCCGAGCTTGCGCGACTCGTCCCCAACACGGAGGTACACGTCGCCGGCGCGAGTCTCGTGGACCATCTCACCGGGATCGACACGAATCACGAGGAGTGCGTCCACTTCGCCGGCGTCGTTGACGCAACCGACCTGCTCCACGTGTGCGCGCACAGGAGGGACGGTGAAGTCCAGGGCGGCTTGCCGGATGGCGTTCTGCTTCGACGCTTGGGCTCGGATCCCCTCCACTCGCCCGTCGGACAGTCCGATCACGATGACCCCGCCCTCGGCGTTGGCGAAGGCGGTGAGCGGCCTGTCGAGGTCCTGCGCCCGCACGCGAATCGACTTGCGATCGAACCACTGGTCCTCCGGCAACGCCAAGAGGCGCCGGCCGACATCCGACCGATCCGCCGCGAGTGCCGCATCCACCTGATTCGCCGTCATGCCTCTACTTTAAACTTCTTCATGTTCCATGCAAGTAGCGGTGCGGCTGCGCGCCCCGCACTCGCGCCGCCCAGCGGCATCGCTACTTGAAACTCTGGGCTTCAAGTAGCTTTCAAGTAGAGCCCGACCGATCGCATGCCAAGTCAGCGACCTCCAGTGCTTCGGGGCGAGGGCTACGACTTAGCCAGCGGCCTGTCGACATCTTCGCCGGACTGAACGACTCCGGGCTCTGCCATCAGCGCCATCCGGTCGGCGATGATCCGGTCGCGGCCTTCAGCGACGTGCTGGTAGACCAGCGCCGCCTTCGCCGTGAGTGCGGCGCGGTCTCGACAAGCTCGATCAGCCGCGATGAGCCGATCAGCTGCGATGTGCCGATCTGCCGGAATGGGCCGACCACCGGGAGCTCGGACAGCGGTGAGAGTTCGACCAACTGAAGGGCGGGCACCGGCTTCGGGGTGTTCTCACCGATCCACTCGGGAGTGCTTGCGCTACTGGCTGCCGGCATCGCCGCACTCGTGCTCCCAATCGCAGAGCGGACGCACCCAGCCGCACCCATGCTGCGACACGCAATCGGCTGGACGGTACTCCTGCTCGAACTCGTTCGCCGGGCCGCCTACCTCGCCACAGGTTCCTAGAGCGCCGAGATCCTGCCCCTGCACGTCTGCGCGTTCGCCACGCTCGCCGTCCTCATCGACTCCCGCTTCCCGAACAATCAATGGACGGGCGACTTCCTCTACGCGCTGGCGGGTGGGGCGCGCTGGACACCGACCTCTTCCCCGACTGGGCCAGCCGTCCCATCCTCAACATCTTCACCTGGCAGAGCTTCACCATCCACGCCCTGATCCTCGGTTACGTGCTCATGCGCATCGTCGCCGGCGACCTGGTTCCCGACGCCGGGAACCTGTGGCGGGTGGCCGTCATCACCATCGCCGGCGCCCTCCTCGGCCATCTCGCCAACCAGGCATGGGGCACCAACTTCTGGTTCCTCAACGTCGGCGCGCCCGATTCACCGCTGGAGGCGATCCAGTACGTCGCCGGGCCGTTCCATGTCCCCGGTGCTGATCGTGGCCATGCTCGCCGTCTGGACTCTCCTCCACCTGCCCTGGATGCTCCGCGGACGCGTCCCGCACCGGTAACGCTGCGGCTCGACTCCCGCAGCTACAGCGTTTCGATATCTCCGAATGACGACTTCTGCGCTGCCACCGACCCGTCCACCAGCTGAACCGATTCATCCGCATGCTGGCCACCTCCACCGACTCGAACGAGAAACGATGGTTACAGTTTCCTAACCAAGCTGCCAGGTCTACTGGGTTTCACCCGTTGCCGTGCTAGGTTTTCCAAGCCCATCATTGGGCGGCGAATCGTGATTGCGCCGTCTCGGCGAGGAGAAAGTAGGGCTGGATGTCCCAAGCCAGCGCGGTTGGTGGACGCGACGGTGCCGTCGATCAGGTCGCCGGCGCGGTCGCCGAGATAGCCGGCCGCACGCCGTGGCAGATCACCCGTGCGCGCCTCGCGAAGGACAAGGTCACCATGGTGGCCATGGGAGCGGCGCTGTTCTTCATCGTGCTCGCGCTGCTCGCCCCGGTGCTCACCCATTTCGGCCTGCTCGACCCCTACAGCAACCACACCGACCTGGTCGGCGGGCTCGGCTCCCTGCCGAAGGGCCCGCTCGGTGGCGTCTCGCCCGAGCACTGGATGGGTGTCGAGCCCGGCACCGGCCGCGACATCTTCTCCCGCGTGGTCTCGGGCCTCACCGTTTCGCTGATCGTGGCCACGCTGGCCGTGACCGTGTCGGTGATCCTGGGCACCGTGATCGGCATCGTCTCCGGCACCGCTGGCGGACGCGTCGACTGGCTCTTCTCGCGGATCACCGACTTCGTGCTGAGCTTCCCGCAGACTCTGATGCTGATCGCCCTCTCCACCATCGTGATCGACATGCTGCAGTCCGCGCTGAACATGGAACGCACGGTCCCGTCCATGATCTTCATGATCTTGGTGATGGGCTTCTTCGGCTGGCCGATCTTCGCCCGCGTGATCCGCGGCCAGGTGCTCTCGCTGAAGCAGCGCGAGTTCATCGAGGCCGCCCACTCGCTCGGCGCCGGCCGCGCCCGCATCTACTTCAAGGAACTGCTCCCGCACCTGTGGGCGCCGATCCTCGTCTACACCACGCTGGTCATGCCGCAGAACATCGCCACCGAAGCCGCGCTCGGCTTCCTCGGCGTCGGCATCCAGGCACCCACCCCGTCCTTCGGCTCGATCCTGAACGACTCCGTCCACTACGCCACGTCCGACCCGGCCTACTTCATCTTCCCGGGCGTCACGCTGTTCCTGGTGGTCCTTTCGTTCAACCTGCTCGGCGACGGACTGCGGGACGCCCTGGATCCGAAGGCCGACCGGCAGTGAACCCCACCACAGATTTCTCCCTAACACCGAACAAAGGAGAGCGCGAATGAAGCGCACACAAATAGTCGCCGGTGTGGCGACGACCCTGGCGTTGGGCCTGGCCCTAACCGCCTGCGGGTCCAGTCCCACGGCCACCTCTACCGCCGGCGGCGCCACTTCGGGTGCAGCAGCGGGCGGGGCAGCCGGCGGCACCCTGCACATCTTGTCCGGCACTGCCACCGAACACTGGGATCCGCAGCGCGTCTACGTGGGCGTGAACATTGAGTACGGCAACCGGATGTTCACCCGCACCCTGACGACCTTCGGCCCCGTGGCCAAGGACGGCGAGCCCGCCACCCTGATCGCGGACGCGGCCACCGACACCGGCACCGTGAGCGCGGACGGCAAGGAGTGGAAGTTCACCATCAAGGATGGCGTCAAGTGGGAGGACGGCCAGGCCGTCAAGTGCGAGGACTTCAAGTACGGCATCTCGCGCACCTTCGCTGTCGACGTGATCACCGGTGGCCCGAACTACGCCATCCAGTACCTCGACATCCCCAAGAACGACGATGGCTCCTCGAAGTACGCCGGCCCGTACAAGAAGACCGGCCAGGACCTCTACGACAAGGCCGTCACCTGTGACGGGAACACCATCACCTTCAAGATGGCCAAGCCGTCGGGCGACTTCAACATGGCCGCCACGATGACCGCCTTCGGCGCCTTCCGCGAGGACAAGGACCAGGGCGAGAAGTCCAACTACGCCATCTTCTCCAACGGTCCTTACAAGCTCGAGGGCAGCTGGACGGCCAACAAGGGCGCGACCTTCGTCCGCAACGAGAACTGGGATCCGGCCACGGACGGCTTCCGCAAGGCGTACCCGGACAAGATCGTCTGGGACGAGTCGCTGACCCAGGAGACCATGTACGAGCGCATCATCGCCGATCAGGGTGATGACAAGAACGCGATCGCCATGGACCAGGCCCCGGTGACCGCCATGGCCAACGTGACCAGCGCCGAAGGCCGCTACACCGTCGTGGCCTCGCCGTACACCCGCTACATGGTGCCGAACTACAAGTCCAAGGTGTTCAGCAATGACAAGGCCCGCGAGGCTCTGGCTCTGGCCACCGACCGCAGCGCCTACGTCACCGCAGCCGGTGGCGATCAGGTCGTGAAGGCGACCAACTCGCTGATCAACCCGGCCCTGCCGGCGTTCCCGAACACCCCGCTGCTGGCGGGCGAAAAGGGCGACGCGGCCAAGGCCAAGGAGGCTCTGCAGGCGTCCGGTCTCACCCTCCCGGTGAAGATCAACGTCGCGTACCGCAAGAACGACACCCTCGACAAGGCGTTCGCTGGGTTGAAGGCTGGTTGGGACGCGGCTGGCTTCCAGACCAACCTGATCGGCATTCCGGCCGAGCAGTACTACGGCACCCTGCAGTCGCCGGAATCCGCCACCAAGTACGACGCGTACTGGGCCGGCTGGGGCGCGGACTTCCCGTCCGCCTCCACGGTGATCCCGCAGCTGCTGGATTCCCGCAGCCAGATCAGCGCCGGTGGCCCCGGTCAGGACTACGGCTACTTCGATAACGACGAGTTCAACGCCGGTATCGACAAGGCCATGGCCCTCACCGGTGCGGAAGGCGACAAGGCCTGGGGCGCCCTCGACACCGAGGTCGTGACCAAGCACTTCGGCGTCATCCCGCTGATCAACGACCAGTTCGTGTTCGCTCACGGCAGCAATGTCGAAGGGGCCGTCGTGAACACCACGTTCACCGGCTACTACGACATCGCTAACGTCTCCGTCAAGAAGTGATCAAAGGGCTTGGGGGGCGCCTTTCGGCGCCCCCCAAGCTCCCCCAATAGGAGCGCTGTGTTCTACTACATCCTCAGGCGGCTGGCCTCGGCCGCGGCGATGATCGTCCTGATCACCGCGACCACTTTCGCGATCTTCTTCGCCTCGCCGATCGACCCCGCTCGCTACACCTGCGGTAAGAACTGCACTCCGACCATCCTCGAAGGCAATCGCAAGGCGCTGGGCTACGACCAGCCAGCCACCGTCCAGTACGTCAAGTTCATCTCCGGCCTGTTCGTGGGTCGTGACTTCCCCGACAACGAACAGCTCCGCACCGAGCACCCTGAGCAGATCGTCCACTGCCCCGCCCCGTGCCTCGGCTACTCGGCCAACCAGCACCGCACCATCAACGAGATGGTCGCCGAAGGCTGGCCGATCTCACTCTCGGTCGCCATCGGTGCGTTCACCTTGTGGATGCTGATCGGCGTCGGCGGCGGCCTGATCGCAGCGCTCAACAAGGGCCGATGGCCCGACCGGACGATCGTCGGCTCCGCCCTGATCGGCTTCTCGCTGCCCACCTTCTTCGTCGGCCTGGTGCTACTCACCTTCCCGGCCATCAAATGGGGCTGGGTCCCGATTCCCAACTTCGTGCCGTTCTTCGAGAACCCGTGGGAATGGGCCCGAAACCTGATCCTGCCGTGGATCACCCTCGCCTTCTTCTTCGCCGCCAGCTACGTGCGGCTGACCAGGGCATACATGATCGAAACCATGAGCGAGGACTACATCCGCACCGCGCGCGCCAAGGGCGTCGCCACCACCGCCGTGGTGATGCGACACGGGCTGCGCGCAGCACTCACCCCGATCGTCACCGCCGCCGGCCTCGACCTGGGCGGCCTGCTGGGCGGTGCGATCATCACAGAAAGCGTGTTTTCCTTGCATGGGCTCGGCTACCTCGCCGTCCGTTCGGTGACCAATATGGACCTGCCGACCATCGTGGCCATGGTGATGATCGTGGCGACCTTCATCGTGATCGCGAACCTGATCGTGGACGTCGCCTACAGCTTCATCGACCCGAGAGTGAAGCTCGTCTCATGACCGCCAAGTTCCTGCGCGTGAACGACCTACGGGTGCAGTTCCCTACCGACGACGGCGTCGTGAAGGCCGTGGACGGGTTGACGTTCGATCTGGAAAAGGGCAAAACCCTCGGTATCGTCGGCGAGTCCGGTTCGGGCAAGTCGGTGACATCGCTGGCGATCATGGGCCTGCACCGCGGTTCGAGCGCCAAACTCACCGGCGAGATCTGGCTGGATGATGAGGACCTGCTGAAGGTCTCGCACGAGGAGCTCCGCCGGCTGCGCGGGCGCAAGATGGCGATGATCTTCCAGGACCCGCTGTCGGCCATGCACCCCTACTACACGGTCGGCACCCAGTTGGCCGAAGCGCTGCTGGTGCACGAGAAGGTATCCAAGAAGGCCGCTCGCGCCACCGTGATCGACATGCTCGGGCGAGTTGGCATCCCGAATCCGGGACGCCGCGTCGACCAGTACCCGCACGAGTTCTCCGGCGGCATGCGGCAGCGCGCGATGATCGCGATGGCGCTGATCAACAACCCTGAGCTGCTGATCGCCGACGAGCCCACCACGGCCCTGGACGTGACCGTGCAGGCCCAGATCCTCGACTTGATGCGCGACCTGCAGGCCGAATTCGGCTCCGCGATCATCATGATCACCCACGACCTGGGCGTGGTGGCTGAGATCGCCGACGACGTCCTGGTGATGTACGGCGGCAAGTGCGTGGAGTACGCCGAGGTGGACGACGCCTTCCACCAGCCCGATCACCCCTACACCTGGGGCCTGCTCACCTCGATGCCCCGGCTCGACCGGGTCAAGTCCGAGCGCCTGGTGCCGGTGGCCGGCAACCCACCGTCGCTGATCAACATTCCGCCGGGCTGCGCCTTCCATCCACGCTGCGCCTTCCGCGAGTTCGCGCCATGCCCCTGCGACGAGGTCGTGCCCGAGCTGCTCGAGTCGTACCCCAAGCATGATTCGCGGTGCCACATCCCGGTCGCCACGCGCGCCGAGGTCTTCGCCGAACGCATCGCCCCCAGGTTGTAGGAGTAGCTGTGAGCCTGCTTGAAGTCACCGACCTGAAGAAGCACTTCCCTACCTATCAGCAGAAGCTGATCCGCACTGAAGGCGACCCGGTGAAGGCTGTGGACGGCCTCACCCTCAGCCTCGACGCGGGCGAGACGCTCGGTCTGGTGGGCGAGTCCGGCTGCGGCAAGTCGACCGCGGGACGCACCATCCTGCGGCTGCTCGACCCGACCGGCGGCAAGATCGTCTTCGAGGGCCAGGACGTCACCCACGCCGAGGGCCAAGGGTTGCGCAACCTGCGCCGAGACATGCAGATGGTTTTCCAGGATCCGTACGGATCGCTGAACCCAAGGCATCCGGTGGGTGCGATCATCGCCGCACCGTTCCAGATCCAGGGCGTGAAGCCCGAGGGCGGGGTGAAGCGAGCCGTCCAGGAGTTGATGGAGCGGGTCGGCCTGAACCCGGAGCATTACAACCGCTACCCGCACGAGTTCTCCGGCGGCCAGCGCCAGCGCATCGGCGTGGCCCGGGCGATCGCCCTAAAGCCGAAGCTGATTGTCTGCGACGAGCCGGTCTCAGCGCTGGACGTGTCCATCCAGGCGCAGGTGATCAACCTGTTGGAGGACATCCAGGCCGAGCAGAACCTGGCCTACGTGTTCATCGCGCACGACCTGAGCGTGGTGCGGCACATCTCCGACCGGGTCTTGGTGATGTACCTCGGCCGGCCGATGGAGATGGCTGACCGGGACGCGCTGTACGAGCGTCCGCTGCATCCCTACACGCAAGCGCTGATGTCGGCGGTGCCGGTGCCCGAGCCGCGTCGGGACCGCGAGCGGATCCTGCTCAAGGGCGACCTGCCCAGCCCGCAGAACCCGCCGTCCGGCTGCGTCTTCCGAACCCGCTGCCCGTACGCCACCGAGAAGTGCGCGGCCGAGGTGCCCATGCTGGTCGAGCGCGAGTATGGCCACCAGGTCGCCTGCCACTACCCCGCCGTCCGCCAGGTGCTGTAGGAGGGTTCCGACCTGCTTTTAGCGGGCTATTTAGCCGCTGCTGCGGTCCTTGCCGGGCCAAACCCGAGTTCGATTGGTTATCGGGCAGGAATTCGGCTTCAAAACCCATCCAACTCAGGTTGCGCCCTTCCACTCCCTTGGCGAGGGCTCCATAACCACCCGAAACCGGGTTGAACCGACCTAGATGCGGCTGGCGAGCCGATGTATCCGGCGATGGCACCCGCCGCCGCGATCTTTGCGGCCGTCACCTGAGCTGGCCGCGCAACTCCGCGACGCGGGCCGAGTCCGCAGCACCCGGCGACCACTGCTCGATAGCTGCGGCCGACGTGGCCATGCCCCACGCGACAGCGTCGGCGAAGTTGTGTCCGGCCTCCAGCCGGGCTACCAGTCCACCCATGAAAGCGTCACCGGCACCGATCGGGTTGCGCACCGCCACCGACAGTCCGGCCAGTCGGCCGGCCCCGTCCGCGGACGCCCACGCCAGCCCCGCCGCCCCGGCGGTGACCACGACCGCATCGATCCCGCGCTCACGCAGCCGGACGGCGGCCAGTTCGGCCCGGTCAAGCGCATCGGCGCCGACGTCCGTCCGCTCGACCGCAGTGGCGCCGGCGAGGATCGACTCCGCCTCGGCCAGGTTGGGCGTGATCAGGGCCGGACGCGACGCTCCGCCCAGTGCGGCTCGCATCCATTCCGGCCCGGTGTCCAGCGCAAGTCGACCACCGGCGTCCGCCACTGCGGCGACGAAGCCAGCCAGCGCCTTCGGCCCGACACCCGGCGGGAAGCTTCCCGAGCAGATCACCCACTCCTGCGGCTGCATCACTGCGCACACCGCGTCCGCGAACTCCTCCCAGCGGGTTGCGTCCACCGGGGCGCCGGGACCGTTCAGCACGGTCACGCGGCCGCTGTCCTCGATCAGGATGATCGACTCACGCACCTGGCCTGGATACGGGTGCGCGGTCACGTCCATGCCCTCGGCGCGAAGCGTGTCCAGATACCAGCCCGAGCCGTCCGTCGGCAGCAGGACGTGCACGCGCGGCTCAGCTTCGTTGGCCCGGCAGCCGCGCGCCGCAGAGACCGACTTGCCGGCCGGATACGCCTGATTGCCCTGGACGCGGTCGACCACACCCGGGGTGAGTGTCGCGAGCAGCACCAGCCGGTCGATGGTCGGATTGGGGCAGACCGCCAGCATGTGACCTCCTCTTCGCAACCCGAGTCCAGCAGTTTGCCGGCAGCCTCGCAAGCGGATCCCTGCTGCTGTGAGCAGACCGGCGCCGGGACGACCACGCGGGGTTCAGATTCAGGAACTCGGCTCAGCGCAATGGTGAATCCTCTGGTACCCGAAGACGGCGGAGTTTGTCTTCGGGAGATTCGCAGCGACTACCGCCGGAGGTGGGCGGAGTAGGCTGTGCTCGACTCCTGGAGGTACCCGATGACCGAGCCCAGCTCTGCCGTAAGCGCCACGCCGACTCCGGCACGGGCGATCGACCGCCCGCCCTGGCAGACGTGGGTGATTGGCCTTGTCGTCTTGGTGGTGAATCTGCTCAGACTCGTGGACGCGGTGTTCAGCCTCACCGGCAACGCGTGGTACTTCAAGCAGCTCGGGTACACCCGCGAGCAGATCGGCTACTTCACCGAGATTGGCTGGCTATCGGCTGCAGTCTGGGCGGTCGCCATCTTCACCGGCATCGCCGGAGCCCTGTTCCTGCTGGCCCGCAGACGCCTCGCTGTTCCAGTGCTGCTGATCGCCGCGATCGCCCAGGCTGTGCTCCTGGTGGTCGGCCTCACCCTTCTGAGCAGCTGGACCGCACTCGGCCCGGCCCTCACGACCTGGGGAGTGCTAATGCTGCTGGTAGTCGGGTTCGCAGCCGGCTGCGCCTGGCGGCTGGACCGGCGCGGCCGCCTGCGCTGAACCAGCCCGATCCGAGGCTCAGGTCGTCGCCAGCACGGTGCAGCCGGACGGGTCGAGCCGCACCGCCAGCACCGCCGGCGGTCGGCCGTGGGTGGTGATGTCCGGGGTGAGGACGCTCGCCGGCTGGCCGTCAGGGAGCTTCACGGTCAGCTCGGTGCCGCCGCGACGCGGTTGCGCGTCCAGCACCCTGACCTCGGTGCCGCTCAGATCGGACACCAGGCCGGACGGCCCGACCGCGACCGACCCGTCCGGCGTACCCGGCCAGCCCAGGGCGGACGCCGCCGACGGGTCAAGGAACGGCCCGTAGCCGAGGAAGCCGGCCACTTCCCGTCCGGCCGGATGACGCCACAGTGTCGCCGGATCGGCGAGCTGGAGCAGGTGGCCATCCGCGAGCACTGCGATCCGATCGGCGATCGCGAAGGCCTCATCCTGGTCGTGGGTAACGTAGAGCGCCGGCGTCCCAGTGGCGCGCAGCGTTGCGTCCAGCACGCCGACCAGGTGCTCGCGCAAGCCCCGATCGAGCGCCGACAGCGGCTCGTCGAGCAGCAGCAGCTTGGGATCGGCGGCCAGCGAGCGGGCCAGTGCCACCCGCTGGGCCTGGCCTCCGGAGAGCGCGGTGATTGGACGGGGCCCGTACCCGCCCAGGCCCACCAGTTCGAGCAGCTCCTCTACTCGCTCGGCCTTCGCCTGCTGGCTCCGTCGCGTCGGCCGGTCTCGGTCCTTCGCCAGCCCGTACCCGACATTCCCGGCCACCGACAGATGCGGGAAGAGCTGCCCGTCCTGGAACATCACCACGAATCCGCGCTTGTGCACTGGCACTTCGGCGAGATCGTCGCCGTCCCAGGAGACCGAGCCGCCGGCCAGTGGCTCCAATCCGGCGACTGCGCGCAACAGCGACGACTTACCCGATCCGGACGCGCCCAGCAATGCCACCACTTCACCCGGAGCGACGTCCAGCGAGACGCCGTCGACCGCCGTGACCGGGCCGTAGCGGACCACTGCGTCCGCCACCTGCAGACCACTCACCATGGGTTGACCTCCTTGGGCCCGATCCATTCCGCGACGGCCATGACGGCCGCGGTCAGCAGCGCCAGCACCACCGCTGCCGCCATGGCCATCCCGAAGTTGGCCGCGCCGGGGCGGCCGATCAGGCTGAAGATCACCACCGGCAGCGTTGGCCGGTCCGGACGCGCGAGGAATGAGGTGGCACCGAACTCGCCCAGCGAAGTGGCGAATGCGAAGCCGAGCGCCAGACCGAGCCCGCGCAGCGCGAACGGCAGGTCGATGGTGGCCACGATTCGGGCTGGGCTGGCGCCGAGGGTTGCCGCGGCCTCGTGCAGTCGCGGGTCGATCGCGCGGAGCGTGGGCAGCAGCGTCCGCACCACCAGCGGTAGCGCGACCATCGCCTGTGCGATCGGGATCAGCACCCAGCTCGAACGCAGATCGAGCGGTGGACGGTTCAGCGTGATCAGGAAGCCGAAGCCGACAGTCACCGCCGAAACCCCTAGTGGCAGCATGAAGATCGCATCCAGCGTGCGTAGCACTCGACGCCCGGGTGCAGATGCCGGTCGGCGCGAAAGCACATAGCTGACCAGTAGTCCGAGCACTAGGGCGAGCGCGGTCGCCGCTGCGGCGATGACCAGCGAATTGGCGAGCGCCTGCCACACGCTGACGGTCAGCTGACCGGCATTGCCGGCAAGAGCCTGGTAGTTGCCGAGCCCCAGTCCGTCCGCGGTGACGAAGGATCGCCAGACCAGCGATCCCAGCGGCAACAGCAAGAGGCCAAGCGCGACCGTGGCGGTGACCACGACCGCCGGCCAGTCGGACGCACGCAACGGCTTGTCGACCGGGTTGCCGGAGAGCCGCAGCGCCCGTTCCTGGCGAGCGCGGGTGATGTTCGCGACCAGGAGTGATGCGCTCACGATCACCAGTTGCAGGATCGACAGCGCTGCGGCGGCGGGCAGGTCGAGCAGCTGGGTGGTCTGGTACCAGATCTCGGTTTCGATGGTGCCGTAGGACGCTCCGCCGAGCACCAGCACCACCCCGAACGCGGAGGCACAGAACAGGAAGACCAGCGCAGCAGCGGACGCGATCGCCGGCGCGAGGGCGGGCAGGGTGACGGTGGCGAGCACCCGCGTCCGGCTGGCGCCGAGGGTGCGCGCGGCCTCCTCAGCCCGGGGGTCGAGCCGCGACCAGAGCGCACCCACCGTCCGCACCACCACGGAGTAGTTGAAGAACACCAGCGCGGCCACGATTCCGATGAACGACTCCTGCAGGCCGAGGAAGCCGAGCAGTCCGTGCGGGGCCAGCAGCGATTGGAAGGCCACACCCACTACGACGGTCGGCAGCACGAACGGGACGCTGACCGCCGCTCGCAACGCTCGGCGTCCGGGGAAGCGGCAACGGTAGAGCAGGTAGGCGCCGGGCAGCCCCAGCCCTAGTGAGAAGACGGTTCCGACGACCGCCTGGGCGAGGGTCTGGTAGACGATCCGCCAGGTTCTTGGGGCCGCGAGGACGGCTTGGACGCCAGCGAGGGTGAAGCCGGTCTCGTCAACAAACCCACGCGCGACCAGGGCAGCCACCGGCCACGCGAAGAACACCGCCAGGAAAGCGGCCGGAAGGACCGCCGCGGCCGTCCAGACCCAGGTGTGCCCGCCAAGGCCCGTAGCGCCCGTCCGCCCGAAAGCCCCCGTTCGCGCGGAACCCGACCCGACGCCCCGCCGCGACCCGGCTCCCGGCCCGACTCCGGCTCCCGGCCCGCCGGCCAGCCCCGACCCCACCCCCGGCCCGGACTCGGCTCCCGGCCCGGACTCGGGTCCCCGCCCCGACTCCGCGGCTTTGCTCCCGAAAGGGACCCTCGCTCCCGAATTATCGGGAGCGAGGGTCCCTTTCGGGAGCGAACCTTGGACGGGCGGGAGCGGACTCTGGACGGGCGGGAGCGAACTCTGTGCCGACGGACGCGAGTCCGAGCCCTGCGGACGCGAGTCCGGCGCCGGCTCGGTCACCCGATGACTGTCGCCGTCCATGCTTTGATCCATTCGTCCCGCCTGGCGGAAATCTCCGCGACCGGCACCTCGATGGGTGCGTCCACCTCCGCGGCGTGCTGCTGCCATTCCTCGGGCAGTGGGACGTCGGGCTTGACCGGGTGCATGTACATCGCTTCGGGCAGTTCGGCCTGCACTTCGTCGGACAGCAGGAAGTCGATGAACTTACGGGCGCCCATCTCGTTCTGTGCACCCGAGATCACGCCCGCGTACTCGACCTGGCGGAAGCAGGTCTGGGTGAGCGCGACCGTGGCCGGCTCATAGGCCGGTGAAGAGGCGTACGAGAGCACCAGCGGACGGTCGCCCTTGCCCGACGACCCGGAGAACTCGACGGTGTAGGCCTCCGTCCAGCCCTTGACTACCTTCAGCCCGTTGGCCTTCAGCGCCTTCCAGTAGTCCAGGTAGCCCTCGCCCTTGGCGCCGACGGTCGCGGCCAGGAAGGCCAGACCAGGCGAAGAAGATGCCGGGTTCGAGACCACGAGCAGGTCCTTGTACTCGGGCTTCAGCAGGTCGTCCAGGGTTTCCGGCACGGCCAGCGAGTTAGCCTTGAACCAGGCGGAGTCGGCGTTCAGGCAGACATCGCCGTAGTCGATTGGGGTCAGCGACGGTTTGTCGTCCGCTGCCAGCTTGGCTGCAGCGGGAGGCAACGCGGACGCGGCGTAGGGCGCCAGCACGCCCGCTTCGATAGCGCGCCCGGCGAAGGTGTTGTCGACGCCGAACACGACATCACCAAGCGGAGCGTCCTTGGTGAGGATGAGCTGATTCACCACCGTCCCGGCATCTCCGGGCGCCACGAACTTCACGTCGTAGCCGGATTCGGTCCTGAACTTGCCGATGGTCGCGTCGTCGAGCGTGAACGAGTCGTGAGTGATCACGGTGAGCGTCTTGCTCTCAGTGGGCGCGGACGCGGTCGCCTGACCCGTCCCGGCCGGCTGGACTGGTTTCACGGGCTGCCCGGCGCACCCAGCGATCAGCACTCCGGCAGCAACGGACGTTAGCACCGTAGTCAGAATTGACCGGTTGAATAGCACATTTCCTCCAATATCTCGGAGGGCCCGGGTTCCCCCGGGGAGATTTCCCGACTCCCTACGCCGGTGTTAACCGGATCAGGTTCGAGGGTCTGCGGCAGCCCGCACTCTCAGCGCCCGGCGGCGCTCCCCTGTCTTGGGTCAAGGGTACCGTGTCGCGATCTCGCAGCCGTGCATGCTCAGCGCAGCGGGCGCCGGTTCCGGTACGTCAACCGCCTTCGAATTCCCGACACTGCCTGAGTTGGGCCACGGACGCTCCCGACCCAGGTGACGCGATCTGGACCCGATCGGGCCTCACCAACCAGCTCACAGGCAGAAACCGGTCGTCACGGGTCGGAATCGCGTTACCACTCGCCCCACGCGCGCCCGGAAATCCCTAGTCTTGGGCACATGACTGCGCAGTCCGACGCCGCCGAGAAGATCAGGGCCGGCTACACCTTCGATACCCCGGCCATCGAGCTCGGCGTGTTGATGGTGGACGGGGCACCCGCCCCCGACGTGAAGATCCGGCTCTCCTTGTCGATGCTGAACCGGCACGGGTTGGTGGCCGGCGCGACCGGTACCGGCAAGACCCGCACCCTGCAACTGCTCGCGGAGCAGATCTCCGCAGCCGGGGTGAGCGTGTTCGCCGCCGACATCAAGGGCGACCTCTCGGGCATCGCGATCCCGGGAGAGCCAAGCGAGAAACTCCTTGCCAGGACGCAGAAGATCGGCCAGGACTGGCAGCCCGCCGGTTGCCCTACCGAGTTCTACGCGCTGGGCGGTCAGGGCACGGGTGTGCCGCTTCGGGCCACGGTGTCGAGCTTCGGACCGATCCTGCTGAGCAAGGTGCTGGGTCTCAACGAGACCCAGGAATCCTCCCTCGGGCTGGTCTTCCACTACGCCGACAGCCAGGGCCTGGCGCTGCTCGACCTCGCTGACCTGCGGGCGCTACTGACCCACCTGACCTCCGACGAGGGCAAGGCCGAGCTGAAGGAGATCGGCGGGCTGAGCTCGGCCACCGTCGGCGTGATCCTGCGCAGCCTGATCACCCTGCAGACGCAGGGCGCGGACGAGTTCTTCGGCGAACCCGAGTTCGACACCCGCGACCTGATCCGCACCGTCAACGGCAAAGGCGTGATCTCGCTTCTCGAACTGCCGAACCTGCAGGACCGGCCGCAGATCTTCTCCACCTTCCTGATGTGGCTGCTGGCCGACCTTTTCCACGACCTCCCCGAGATCGGCGATGTGGACGTACCCAAGCTCGTGTTCTTCTTCGATGAGGCACACCTGCTGTTCAACGGCGCGTCCAAGGCGTTCCTGGACGCGATCGCGCAGACCGTCCGCCTCATTCGGAGCAAGGGCGTCGGCATCTTCTTCGTCACCCAGTCGCCCACCGACGTGCCGGACGCGGTGCTGGCCCAGCTCGGCTCCCGGGTGCAGCACCAGCTGCGGGCCCACACCCCCAAGGACGCCAAGGCGCTGAAGGCCACCGTCGAGACCTATCCGAACAGCCAGTACGACCTGGCCGAGACCCTGCAGGCGCTGGGCATCGGCGAGGCGATCGTCACGGTGTTGAACCCGGACGGCGCTCCCACCCCGGTCGCGTGGACGCGAATGCGCGCTCCACAAGCCTCAATGGAGCCGATGCCGGCCGAGTGGCTCACCAAGGGCGTGGCCGCGTCCGCCATGATGGCGAAATACGGCCAGGCGATCAACCGCGAGTCGGCCTATGAACTGCTCACCCGGCGAATCGAGGAAGGCGCAGCCAAGGCCGCCGCGGAGAAGCAGGCAGCGCAGGACGCGAAGGCCCAAGAAGCAGCGCAGCGCGAGTACGACGCTGAAGCTCGACGTAGTACCCGGACGAGCACCCGGGCACCGTCGCGCTCAAATGCCAAGTCGGGTGTGGAGAAGGTGCTGGGCTCGCCGACCTTCTGGAATCAGGTAATTCGCGCCGGCAGCGAGGTCGTCCGCACGATGTGGGGCACCGCCAAACGCTGAACGACGCCTGGCTATCAGCTGATCCGGATACCCCAGATGCGCTTGGCGTAGGACGCCACCACCAGCATGTCCCCGTAGGCCGACACTGAAGCCTCGGTGTTCTTGCCCAAGCTGAGGGTGTTGAGATCCTCGCCGGTGTTGGGGTCGATCAGATGCAGCGTGCCCCCGGAGTCGCCGAAGACGACATAGGCATGGCCGTCAGAGCTGGTGATCTGGGTCGGCGAACTCCACGAGTAGCGCTTGAGGTGCCGCTTCCAGGCCAATTTGCCCGTCTTGCGATCGAGGGCGATCAGGTCGCCCTGCTTCTCCGACGTGGTCTTGGCGACGTTGAACAGCACCAGATCGGCGATCTCACCGGTGCCGAGCAGCGGTGTGGCCATCAGGCCGCCGTTGTTCGGCAGGCTGCGTTGAGCAGGAACGTCGTACTGCCAGACCAACTCGCCGGTGAGGGCATTGATCTTGCGCAGGTTGGTGATGAACTGGTCGGGGTCGGTGCGCTTGTCCACCTCGTTGCCCGCGTACAGGAACACGCCGCCGTCCGCGGTCTGCTCCAACACCAGCGACGCATCGGAGTCGTCGCCCAGCGCCCTCGCCCAGACCACGGTCAGCGTGTTGGCGTCCCAGCAGATCAGGTTGCCGTCGTTGTCCTGGGCAAACATCAGATTGCGGTAGGCGACCGCCGAGGACTCGATGCCGTATTTCTCGCTAACCGGGGTGCTGTACTGCAGCTTGGTCAGTTGCGGGTCGACACTGACCGTCTTGGCCTCGGCGTCGAACTTCGCGTTCAGCTTGGCCTTGTAGACCAGACCGTTCTCGGCCGGCGCGAAGAGCGTGTCGGAGGCTGCGTTCACCAGCGCAGACGAGTCGAAGGCGCCCCATCCTTGACGCGGCGCGCCATCGTCCTTGCCCGACCATCCCGCTACCTGCACGTTCTTGATCAGGTCAAAGACCCGGTACTGGAATGGGCAATCAACGCCGTTCATGTCGTCGAGGCCCTGGCCGGCGTACAGCAGCGGGTATCCCCGCGGATCGACCGAGCCCGTGCCCTTGTAGCCGCAGCCGGTGTCGATCGGCGGCTTGGTCTGCTTACCGGTGGCCAGGTCCAGCCGGTAGATCATCCCGGTGAAGGTTGGATAGATCACCTCGGTGAATTCAGGGTCGTTGGCGAACTCGTCGGCGTACCCCATCGCCTTGCGGGTTGCCTCGGGCCAGTTCACCAGCAGTGGCTGGCCGGTCCAGCCGGCACCCGGCCAATAGGAGTTGTCCCCGCGCACCTCACCGGTGTCCTGGGTCCACACCACCTGAAGCTTCTTATCCTTGACGTCAGGCGTGCCATACGCCCCGCCGTTGCGCGCGTTGTTGCCGCGAAAGGTCAGCACACCGGGCACATCGGTGTAGGTCTCCGGATCGCCGAAGGCCACCGGCTGATCGCCCTGATAGTCCTGGATCACCTGGTTGTCGGCGTCCAGCACCCGCCACTTGAAGTCGCCTGCGGCGTCGGTCATCGCGTTGGTGGTCCAGCCGTCCGCGTCCGCGGTGGCCGGACGGAAGGCCGGCACCTGGCTGAGCGAGATGGTCAGCTTGGCCGGGTCGGTCTCGGGATTGACCGAAGCGGACGCGGACGCCGTCGGCCGGTTGGGCCGCTCTCCCGGCGTCACCGGCCCGTCCGGCACCGCGCAGGCGGCCAGACCGAGGGAGACGGAGATGCCGAGCAGCGCGGCCAGGCCGCGGCGGGAGTTCTGGTTGTGGCTCATCGCGATCGAGTCTAGGCCCGGGCGTTGGTGGCCCGACTCAACCCCGCCCAGGTCACCGCAAAGTGGACCGTTTGGTGGCGTCCGGGCGCGAGACCGTCCACCTTGGGGTGGGGTGACTGCCGGAAGACGCCCCGATCAGCAGGACAAGGGACCGTTAGGGGCTGAACGTCAGCCGACGTGGCGTCCGGAGAGCAGCACGGCCTGGTACTGGGCGCGCTCGTAGGCCGACGCATCCCCTACCGAACCCACGCTCATCGAACCGCGCAGCTGGTCCACCCCGAGATAGTCGTGGTCAGCCAGCCAGGCGTCCGCCTCGGCCAGCATCTGGGTGATCGCCTCGGGCCCGCGGCGGAGCACGGCCGAAGTCGTGCACGCCACGTTCGCGCCAACCAGGAGCGCCTTGATGATCTCCTCACCGGAATGCACTCCAGACGTGCACGCCAGCGCTACTTCAGGCAGCTGACTACGCAGGATGCCGATCCAGCGGAGCGCGATCCGCTGGTCGTCAGGCTGCGAGAGATCGGCCTTCGCGAACAACTTGAGCCGGTCCAGATCCAGGTCGGGAGCATAGAAACGGTTGAACAGCACCAGGCCGTCGGCGCCCGCGTCCACCGCCAGCGAAGCGAACTTCGACATTGCCGAGTAGAACGGCGACAACTTCACCGCGAGCGGGATGTCGACGGCGATCTTCACCGCTTCGATCGCGGCCAGATGGTCCAGCTCGACCTCAGCAGCCGACTTCAACGGGTCGGCTGCCACCGAGTAGAGGTTGAGTTCGAGGGCGTCCGCGCCAGCGTCCGCCAACTCGGCGGCGTACCGCTGCCAAGAGCCGGGCCGGGTCGCGTTCAGGCTCGCGATCACGGGGATCTTCAGCTGCGCCTTCGCCTTCTGCACCAGCCGTCGATGCCGTCCCGAACCCAACTCGGGCTGCTCAATCTCGGGCAGCGGGCTGCCGGAGAACTCGGCGAAGCCGTCCCCCACCTCCAGCCGTTCGGCCAGTTCGGACTCCTCCGCGACCACGTCCTCCTCGAACAGCGACGGCAGCACCACTGCGGACGCGCCCGCGGCTTCCAGGGCCAACAACGAGTCGATCCGCCCGGTCAGCGGGGACGCGGACGCGATCAGCGGGCCGGACAGCGGCAGCCCGAGGTAGGTGGTGGCCAGACCGGAGCTCATGATTCCTCCTTGACGGCCGGCAGGACGCGTTCCACACCGGCCAGTTGCGAGTAATAGTGCCAGCGAACGTCGGCGTCCGCTTGGGCTAGCTGTGCCAATTCCTCGGCTCTTGACGGATTGGCCCGTCTAAGCATTGCGAACCGGGCCTCGCTCGACATGAAGTCAGCCACCGGGAGGGTGGGCGCCTTACTGTCCAGATGCAGCGGCTGGCCGTCGCCGGGACGGTAGCGATACAGCGGCCAATACCCGCTGGCTACGGCTTCCGCTTGATGGGTCATGGACGTGGCCATGTCGATGCCGTGCGCGATGCACGTCGAATAGGCGATCAGCAGGGACGGCCCCGGCCACGCCTGGGCCTCGAGCATCGCGCGGACCGTCTGCTGCTGGTTCGCTCCGATCGCCAACTGCGCGACATAGACGTCTCCGTAGGCCTGCGCCAACACGCCGAGATCCTTCTTCGGCGTGCCCTTCCCCGCCGTCGCGAACTTCGCCATCGCTGCGCGCGGGGTCGACTTGGACGCCTGCCCGCCGGTGTTGGAGTAGACCTCGGTGTCGAGCACCAGGATGTTCACGTTCCGGCCGCTACCGAGCACATGGTCGAGACCGCCGTAGCCGATGTCGTACGCCCAGCCGTCGCCGCCGACGATCCAGACCGACTTGTCCACCAGTTCGTCGGCGAGGCTGAGTAGCGCCCGGGTAGCCACGAGGGCACCCTCCATGGCATCCCGGCGAACGCCGGGATCATCCGCGGACGGAGAGCCCGGGGCAAGCCCGGGATGACGTGGGTCGCCGGGGTGACTTGGGTCCGCGGGGTGACTTGGGTCAGCGGGATGACTTGGGTCAGCGTGTGCGGCCAGGAGCTCCTTGAGTTCCACAACCCGCTCGCGCTGGGCGGCCAGGCCGGCCTCGTCGGACTGGTCGGCGGTCAGGATCGCGTCCGCCAACTCGGGGCCAACCACCTCGCGCAACTCGGCCAGCAAGCGCCGGGCCTCGGCGTGCTGCTTCTCCCAGGCGATCCGCATCCCGAGTCCGAACTCGGCGTTGTCCTCGAACAGCGAGTTCGACCAGGCCGGGCCCCGACCGTCCGCGTTCTTCGTGTACGGGGTAGTCGGCAGGTTGCCGCCGAAAATGGACGAGCAGCCGGTGGCGTTAGCCACGATCATCCGGTCGCCGAAGAGCTGGGTTAGCGTCTTCAGGTACGGCGTCTCGCCGCAGCCCGAGCAGGCCAGCGAGAACTCGAACAGCGGCTGCAGCTGGGCCACGCCCTTCACCTGGTCGTGGCGCACCTGCGTCCGATCGATCTCGGGCAGACCCAGGAAGAACTCGAAGCTCTCGCGCTCGACGTCGCGATGCTCGCGCGCGGGGGCCATGTTCAACGACTTGTGCTTGAGCTCGGACTTCGAGCGCGCCGGGCAGATGTCCACGCAGATGCCGCAACCGGTGCAGTCGTCAGGCGCCACCTGGACGATCAGCCGGCGTCCGGGAAGCTGGCGGTCCTTGTACTCCTTGTGCTTGAACCCAGTCGGAGCGTCCGCGAGATCGGCCGGGTCGGCCAGCTTGATCCGGATCGCAGTGTGCGGGCAGGTGATCGCACACTTGCCACAATCGATACACAGCGATTCGTCCCAGATCGGCAGCTCGGCCGCGAGCCCGCGCTTCTCCCACTTCGCGGTGCCGGTCGGCCAGGTGCCGTCCACCGGCAACGCGCTCACCGGCAGCAGGTCGCCCTGGCCGTGCAGCATCGCCGCGGTGACCTGGCGGATGAAGTCACCCGCCGCCTGTGGCAGCGGCGGCAGCCGGTGTTCGGTGCCGGACGCAACCGCCGGCACCACCAGCGGCGAAAGGGCGGCCAGCGCCGCATCGATGGCCTGGTAGTTCTTCTCCACGATCGTGCGTCCGCGGCGGCCGTAGGTCTCCTCGACCGACGCCTTGATCGCGGCCAGCGCCTCCTCGGTCGGCAGCACGCCGGACAGGTGGAAGAAGCACGGCTGCATCACGGTGTTGATCCGCCGGTGCAGCCCCGCGGCCTTCGCCACTGCCTCGGCGTCGATCACGTACGTGCGCAGCTGCTTGTCGATGATCAGTTGCTGCACCTCGATCGGCAGGTGCTCCCAGGTCTGCTCGCCGTGGGGCGAATTCAGCAACAGCGTGCCGCCGGGCTTGGCGACGTCGACTGTCTGCATCGCCTTCAGCAGTTCGAACTGGTGGACGGCAACGAAGTCGGCCTGGTCGATCAGGTACGTCGAACGGATCGGCGTGCTGCCGAAGCGCAGGTGCGAAACCGTCACCGCGCCCGACTTGCGCGAGTCGTAGACGAAGTAGCCCTGCGCATGGGCGTCCGGACGCGATCCAATGATCTTCACCGAGTTCTTCGCCGCGCCGACGGTGCCGTCCGAACCGAGCCCGAAGAACACTGCCGAGATGTGTTCGCTCGCGACGTGGAAGTCGGTGTCCGGAGCCAGCGACAGGTGGGTGACGTCGTCGTTGATGCCGACTGTGAACCGTGGCTTGGGGTTCGGCTTCGCCAATTCGTCGAAGACCGCTTTCGCCAGTTGTGGGGTGAATTCCTTGGACGAGAGCCCGTAGCGGCCGCCGATGACGGTTGGCGCCACCAGGTCATCCCGGCCCACCAGGTCATTCCGGCCCTCAACGTCATTCCGGCGAAAGCCGGGATCCCCGTCCGACGCCCGAGGATCGTGCAGGGATCCCGGGCCAAGCCCGGGATGACGAGGGCCCGCCGATGCCAGTGCGACCAGCACATCGGCGTGCAGCGGCTCGGCAGGCGCGCCGGGTTCCTTGGTCCGGTCCAGGACGGCGATCGAGCGGACGCTCCTCGGCAGCGCGGCCAGGAACGCCGCCACCGGGAACGGCCGGTACAACCGGACGGTGAGCATGCCCACCTTCTCGCCGCGGTGCACCAATTCCTCGACGGTCTCGGCAAGGCAGCCGGCCGAAGAACCCATCGCAACCACGACGCGTTCGGCGTCCGGAGCACCGTGGTAGTCGACCAGCGAGTAGCGGCGTCCGGTGTGTTCGGCCAGTTCGCCGAAGACTTCGGCCACCACGTCGGGCACTGCGAAGTGGAACGGGTTGGCGGCTTCGGCGGCCTGGAAGAACGTGTCCGGGTTCTCCGCTACACCCCGGATCATCGGCGCGTCCGGCGTCAGCCCACGCGAGCGGTGGGCGATCACGTCCGTCTCGCGCACCAACGCGCGCAGCACGTCGTCGCCCAGCAACTGGATGGTGTTCTCCTCGTGGCTGGTGCGGAAGCCGTCGAAGAAGTGAACGAACGGCACCCGCGTGCGCAGCGTGGCGGCGTGAGCCACCAGCGCGAAGTCGTGCGCCTCCTGCACCGAGGACGCGGACAGCATCGCCCAGCCGGTCATCCGTGCGCTCATCACGTCGGAGTGGTCGCCGAAGATGCTCAGCGCGTGCGTGGCGACCGTCCGCGCGGCAACGTGGATCACCACAGGCGTCAGCTCCCCGGCGATCTTGTACATGTTGGGCAGCATCAGCAGCAGCCCCTGGGACGCGGTGAAGGTCGTACCCAATGTCCCCTTCGTGACCGCGCCGTGCAGCGCCCCCGCAGCGCCGGCCTCCGACTGAAGCTCGACCACCTCGGGCACGCCGCCCCAAAGATTCGGCCGCCCGGCCGCCGACCAGGCGTCCGCCGACTCCCCCATCGCCGAGGACGGGGTGATCGGATAGATCGCGATCACTTCACTGAGCGCGTGCGCGACCCTGGCCGCGGCCTCGTTCCCGTCCAGAGTGGCGCGGACGGGCGCGGCCTCGCTGGACTCAGCCATCGGTACCGCGCTCCTCAGTCACCGCACCATTCTTGCGCCTCACAAGGGCTGACGACCCACCGTTCCAACGATCTGGGTGCGGTACTCCGGACTGCTGAAGCGGGCGTACTCGGCCTCGGCCGCGCGGATCCGGGCCGGCACATCCAGTCGCTCGGACGGCTCCTCGTTGCCCGGCGTCGTGATGAACTTCTGCAGCGCCTGCAGACCGGCGGAAGCGCGACCGGCGGCTGCGGTCTGCTTGGCGTCGAGGCGGGCGGCGTACCAGTCCGAGGCCAGCACCGAGTCGCGGCTGAACAGGGCGCGGAACTCGGGGCTGCCCAGGTCCCAGCCTTCGGCGGACGTGCCGTGAGCCATGATCTCCAGCAGCGCCTTGAGCGGCGGGATCGCCAACTCGATCGTGCCGTCGTCGAAGTAGGCCTGCGCGACCCGCTGATGCGTCGCCACGATCGTCGCCACCGATTCGGCGAAGATGTCCGCGTCCTGCAGTTCGGGACGCAGCATCTCGTCGGTGAAGACCGAGTGCGGGTGCAGGAAGATCCGGCCGAAGTACTTGCGGCTGAACGCCTGGGTCATCCGGTAGCCCAGCCGGCTGGCCAGCACGGTCTCACCCTCGTGCTCGAAATCCTCGATGCGTTCCAGGGCGCCCTCGGCAAGCAGATTGGCCGACGACCGCTCTGCGGCAGTCATCCGCGAGAACACCTCAGGCACCAGCATCGAGATGTCGTGGTTGACCCGGACGTACGGCCCGACGAACCCGGCGCAGGACACCCAGCCGTCGTAGCCGGTGAGCGCATAGGAGAGGAGGGCTGCGTTCAGGTCGACGATCGCCGGCATCGCGTTGAACGGGCCCTTGGTCATCGCCCCCTCGGAGCCGGCACCGGTGGTGGACGGCGACTTGCCGGTCATCGAAGAGATGAATTCCGCGAAGAGCTCCGGTAGTTCAAGGTAGTGCAGCGGACTGAACGCGCACAGCGGCGGCACCGGGCCCTCGGGCGGGTTGTTCCGGCGTCCGGCGGCGACGATGTCTACCGGCAGCGGCAGCGCGGCGTCCGTGGGCAGCTTGCGCACCAGGTGCGAAGCCAGGTCGGCGACCGCGGTGCCGAGTACGTTGGTGCGGTCGGGACGCTTCTGCAGGTAGCGCGGGTTCTTGCTCGGCTTGCCGTCCACCAGTCGTGGGCTGGCCGAGGAGACGAAGAACTTCGGCGACACCTCCGCCGGCTTGTCGGCGAAATCGCTGATCAGATTGCGCATCGGAGCGGTGAATTTGCTGAAGGCCACCGCGTCGTCGCGCATCTCGTCGGCGTCCGCCTTCGTCAGCGGCTGGAAGTTCGAGAGGAAAGTGCCGGGCGAGGCGATGTCGAGTTCGGCCTGCTTGTCGTAGCCGCGATGGATGGCGTCGTCCGGACGCTGGAACAGCAGCTCCTCGCAGTTCTCGACCAGCTTGTAGGAGCGGGTCTCGTCCAGACCGAGCATGTGCCCGCCGATCACCACGGACGCGGTGATGTCGTCCTCGGTCTGCACCTTCACGGCTGGGCTGAAATCGTGGCGCAGCCCGAAGAGTCGCCACGACCCGTCCGCATCGAAGCCGACCCGGAGCATGTTCACCATGATCTTGTCGCCGTCGAGGCGCAGGTTGTTGCCCCGGCGGCCGTTGATGATGCCGACGCTGAAGTGGCTGCGCCAGTCCTCGCCCCAGGCTGGGGTGTAGAACCGCTTCACCACGAAGACGAGTTCCTTGATGTGTTGCGGAATCTGCTCCAGCCAGGCGTTGTACTCCGGCGAGTACTCGCGCTCGGACGGGGTGAGCAGCTTGATCACGCTACCGATGGACCGATCGTCGGAGAGGATCGGACGCCGGTCGGTGCCGTTCTGGGTCGGGGCGGCGAAGCGATCGGAGAAGTCGTGCTCCAGGATGGCCTGCACATGGTCCATGTCCGCGTCGTAGTCGGGGGTGTAGGCCGCGCCGAAGATGAAAGCGTCGGTGATCGCCTTGGAGATTTCCGACTTGCCGCCGCCCGAGACCGTGGACGGCTTGTGGCAGCTGGTCGCGGTGGGAACCGTCCCGACCAGGCTCCACTGGGTGCGATCAGCGGCCTGCTGGGCCATCCGCACCTGGTAGCCGTCCGGGCTCAGGTAGACCTTGTCGGCGCGCAGCTTGAGCGAGCCCGGGTTGCCGTCCGCGTCCGTCCACGTGACCGTCATCGACCGCAGCGAGAAGTTCGCGTTCGGCGGTACCAGGACGATCTGCTCCTGCTGGCGGTCGAGCGCGTGGCCTTCGGGCTGCAACTCGAAGCGCTCCGGATTGCGTTCGACCACCTCGTCCAGGTTGTACTCGGAATCGCCGGGCGGGGTGACGGTGTATTCCTGGCCCAGGTTGTAGCTGGGGAAGACCAGGGCGCCGCCGGCGTGCTCCTCCTCGGCGTTGCCGAACAGGTTCGCCGAATACGAGATCTGGGTCTTGACTTCCTTCTTGCAGTAACCGAAGTAGTTGTCGGCGATCACCGTGACGATCACCCCACGGGCATCCCGAGCACAGACCTTGAACGCCTGCCCACCGTTGTACAAGTCGTCCTCATGCTCCCAGGCCACACCGTCGCGGCGCTGGCGTTCGGTCGCCTCGCTGATGTGCGGCAGCCCGAGCGACTTCTTGGTCACCTTGGTCAGGTGCGGAGCCAGGATCACCGCACCGGTATGACCCGTCCAGGTCTCCGGCAACAGGGACGCATCGTTCTCCGGCAGATACGGATCGCCACCATTGCCGAAGATGCCTTCCACGAAATCGAGGTTCGCGACCAGGCCGCCCGGCACGATGAATCGGGTCTCCATCCGCTTCTCCCGCACATAACCAGGCACCGCCGGCGCCACCAACGGACGCAGCTGCAGCGACACGAAACACGCCGCCGGGTTCTCCAGGTTCGCCGTGAACGGCAGGATCTTGTCGACCTCGGGCGGCTGGAAAGCCAGTTCCAGCAGCCGAGCGAACACCGCTTTCGGGACGGCGATCTTGTCATCCGGAATCGGCAGCCCACCCTCGGCGATGTGGAACACCCCGGCGGTCGTGCGCCGGTCATTGGCCGGGTTGTGCAGCACCCCGTTGGCCAGCCGGTAGCTGTGCAGCAGCGGCGAGCTGAACTCGTCCGCGTCATAGGGCAGCGACAACGCCCGGGCCAACCCCGGCTCATCCAGCACGAAGGTGCGCTTGGGCAGCTTCGGCTCAACCCCAGTCTCAGCCAAATAGTCGTCCAGCCAGCTCTGAATCCGCGCATCGGCCGCACACAACCGGTCGGCAAGCCGACGACTGAGTTCGCGCTGTCGGGCGATGATGGGCGCCACGAGCTTTGCCTGGCCGTCCTGCACCTCGGCTGGCAGCGGCAACCCCAGCTGGGCAAGTCGAAGGCTAATGGCGGCAGTTTCGGTCGAAGCCATGGGTTCATTGTCCCAAACGATTTAGCCTCACCAAACCCCGTCCAGCCCGAGCTATGCGGTCTTGACTGTGGCTGGATACACCGCGGACGGTGGGCTGAATCACAGTCAACGCGTCTCGCGTGGCTGACGTTGTCCACAGGCCGGCATTCATCCACATCCCGGTAGCCGGGCTGACGCGGAATCGTCGATCCTGCCGAAGATGCAGACGTGATCAGTCGAAGTGCCGTCCCGAGCACGCTCAGCCAAACCGCCGAACTCCAGGCCGGCATGCTCTCGCGAGCCCAGGTGCTGCGCGCCGGAATCAGTGATCGCGTGATCGCACGGCTGTGTCGGCAGCGCTGGCTGCAGGTCGCGCCCGGCGTGTACAGCGTGCGCGACGAACCGTCCTGGTTGGGTTGGGCCTGGGCGGGCCTGCTGATCGGCGGGCCAGGTTCGGTACTCGGCCTGGCCGCCGCTGGGCACCTGAACCAGCTGATGCCGGCACCGGATCAGCTGGCCATCTGGGTGGGCGAGCACCGCCAGGTGCGGACGCGTTGGCCCTGGCACTTCATTCGCGGTCAGCGCATCGGAGTCGGGTCCCCGCCCCGGACGGACCGTATCCGGACGATCCTCGACCTCGCTGCGGTTCAGCCGTCCGATGCCCTGCTCAACCTGCTGTCTGAGGCAGTCGGACGCCGGGGCGTGACGCCGTCCGTGGTGCTGGACGCGCTGGCGCAGTTGCCGCGACACCCCCGGCGGAAGCTGTTGATTGAGGTGCTCGGTGACGTGACTGCCGGCGTCCGCTCGCCATTGGAACGCCGTTTCCTGCGCGACGTCGAGCGCGCACATGGGCTGCCCGTCGCCGAACGGCAGGAATCACCCAGCGGACGGCATCAGGTGGACGCGTGGTACCGGGAGTTCGGAGTGGTTGCGGAACTGGACGGTCGCGCGTTCCACGAGGGACGGAACCGGTTCCGCGACTTCGAGCGGGACAACCGGCATGCACTGCTGAGCCTGACCACGCTGCGGTATGGCTGGAACGACACGATCAACAATCCCTGCTCGGTTGCCCGGCAACTCGTGGCCATGTTTCGGCTGCACGGCTGGACCCGCGTCCCCAAGTCGTGCCCGCGTTGCGCCAACCGGCCTTGGCCGTGACATCACCCACCGCGGACGGTGCGCTGAGTCACAGTCAACGCCGTTTCGGCGGAGTAGCCTCACGCCATGGAAACGTTGGGGCCGGCGATCGCCGAGATCGCGATCGGGTTGGCGTTCTGCTTCTTCGGCTACCCGGGCGCACGATTCGTGCTGGCGCTGTGGGGCGCGGTGCTCGGCTTCATCCTCGGCGTCGCCGGCTACGCGGTCGTGGTCGGCTGGCTGGGCTCGAACCTGGGCACCATCGCGCCGTGGATCGCTGGGGCCATCGGCGCCGTCATCCTTGCCGGGCTCGCGTTCGCGTTCTACTGGGTGAGCGTGCTGGTGGCGATGGGTTCGCTGGGCTGGGGGCTCGGGCAGGTGCTGGCCGCGTCACTGAACGTGCCCACTTGGCTGGCGGTCACCATCGCGGTGGTCGTCGCGGCCGGCCTGGTGATCATCGGCTGGACGCTCGATCTACCCCGGCTCCTGCTGATCGTGGTCACGGCCTTCATCGGGGCCGCCGGGATCGTGACCGGCGTCCAACTGCTGCTCGGCCAGCTGAACCCGTGGTACGCCGACCTCGGCCAAAGCCTCGCCACGGGCGCCAACCTGGTCTGGCCGGTCGCCTTCGTGCTGCTCGGCATCATCGGCGTCCTCGTCCAGTCCCGGCAGAGCTCGGGCAAGACGCTCCGCGCCGCCTACCACTGACCACCAGCACGGGCGATGAGCACGGGCAACTCAGCGCAGCGTCCCCAGCACCGCGGACGCGACCTGCTCGGCACTGCGCTCGGGGTGGAACACCAGCCACTCCAGCCCGGCCATCAGGGTGGCTCCGACGATCGCGGCCGCCTGCACCCCGGCCACGACCGGATCGACACCGGCTTCACGGGAGTCCTCGACCAGCGGTGACAGCGCGATCTCACGCCAGGTCTCGATCGAGTCCCGCCACGAGCGCTCCGTCCGGAACATCTCGGTCACCATCACCCGCGCCGACGACGCGTTCTCCTGCACCAGCAGCAACAGGGCCCGCACCACCGCTTCGCGCAACGCGTCCCCGGAGCGTTCCTGCTTCGCCTCGGCCAACGCGCCGGCCAGCCGCTCGCTGCTGCGGATCATGATCGCCTCGACCAGGCCCGACTTGGAGTCGAAGTTGTAGTAGATCGAGCCCTTCGCGATACCCGCCGCCGCGGCGATGTCGTCGATCGAAGTCGAGGTCACCCCCCGGGCGGCGAACAGTTCGGTGGCGGCGTCCATGATCGCGTCCCGGGTGCCCTGGCGCCGGGCCACCCGGCCGTCGGTCCGGCCGCTGACGGGTGTGGTCATGCTCGTCTCCTCAGATGCTCAGCGCCGGGTGCAGCCGCGACATCGTCCAAATCCGCTTCCGTGCGGACGCGAGCGACGTGGCCGCCAGCGACACCACGAAGATAGCGGCGAGCACGACGACGCTGCTCCAGAACCTGGTCTCGATGCCGCCGGTGATCGCCTCGCGCAGCCCGTTGACCACATAGGTCATCGGCAGGTACGGGCTGATCGCCTGCAGGAACGACGGCGTGGTCTGGATCGGATAGGTGCCGCCCGCCGAAGCCAGCTGCACCATCAGCAGCACGATGATCACCACCTTGCCGACCGCCGAGCCCAGGGTCACCTGGAAGAACTGCTGAAGCGAGAAGAACGCCGCGGCGGCGAGCATGGTGAAGGCGAACGTGGCCAGCAGGTTGGCCGGCGTCAGCCCGATCGCGAAATGCATCACCGCCAGCATGATCGCCACTTGTCCGAGCGACAGCAGCAGCGCCGAGTTCAGCGACCCCCAAGCCATCCGGAAGCCGTTCACCGAAGTCATCAATGCGCGGGTCTGCAGCGGACGCAGCAGCAGCCAGGTGATCAGCGCGCCCACCCACAGCGCCAGCGAGATGAAGAACGGTGCGAAGCCTTCGCCCCAGGAATCGGCCTCGTGGACGTGCGCGGTCGCGGTGTTGACCGGGGTGGCGATCGCGGTGGCCCGGCTCTCCTGCACCGCGGCGGAGTCGTCAGGGATTTCCTCGGCACCGTCGGCGAGCTTGGTGGCCAGCTCGTCCGCACCGGAGTGTGCGTCCGCCAGCCCGGACGCCAGCGCGGGCGTGTTCGCGGCGATCTCGCCGCTGCCGTCGCTCAACTTGGTGGCGCCATCGGCTGCCGTTTCCAGGCCGGCGGCGAGCGTCCTCGCCCCGCTGCGCAGCGCCTTGGCCCCACTGACCAGGCCATGTTCCGGATCGGCGTTGGTGAATCCGGACGCGAGCTGGGTCAACCCGGCCTGCAAGGCGGGAATGCCCTTGGCCGAGTCGGACGCGCCCGCGCTCATCGTCTGCAACGCGGTGGCCAGGCTGGACGCGCCCTGGCTGAGTTGCTGTGCCTGCACGAGCGTCGCCGGGTCAGCGAGCTTGGCGGCACCGGCATCGAGTTGCCCGGCAGCGGTGCTCAGCGCACGCTGGCCGGCGTCAAGCTTGGTGATCCCGGTGGCGACCGCGCCGCCGTCCGCGACCGCGCCGTTGAGCTGGGCGTAGCCGGCATTCAAGGTAGCCGCTCCGGTGGCCAGGCCGGCCGCGCCGGTGTGGACGCTGGCAATACCGGCGCTCACCTTGGCTGCCCCCGCCGCCAGCTCGGAGGCGTTGGCGTGCGCATCCTGCAGCTTGCCGCGAGCGCTGGAGAGGATGGCGGCGGCCGTCGCGGTGTCGCCGTCGTCGAGGGCCTGCTGTGCTTGGGCGAGCGCGTCGTCGAGCTGGCCCAGGCCGGCGGCCAGCTTGGTGTTGCCGCTCGCGATTGCGTCCGCGCCCTGGGCCAACGAGCCATCGGACGCGGTGGCCGCCGAGAGCTGCTTGGCCCCGGCGGCGAGATCCTTGCTGCCCTGGGCCAGCGGTCCGCCGGTCGCGGCGGCGACGGTCTGCCGCCACTGCTCCGCGCCGGTGACCCAGGTGCCGGCGCTGGAGGCGAAGCCGTCCGCGCCCTCGGCATAGGCGGTCGCTCCCTCGGCCAGCGAAGTAGCACCGCCGACCAGCGTCTTCACCCCGGCGGCCAGGGCGGGCGCGCCGGTGGTGGGGTCGGCGGCCTGCGCCAGGCCCGCCTGCAGCGCGGTCAGACCGGCCGCACCCGAACGCAACTGCTCGACACCGGCGCTCGCGTCCGAGATGCCCTGCACGTAGTCGCCGAGCTTGTCGGCGAGCGTGTGCGCGCCGGTGGAGAGGTCGCCGGTTCCGTCCGCCAGCTTCGCGGCACCGTCGGCCAGGTCGGACGCACCGACATTCAGGCGGTCGGCACCGTCGCTGGCCGTCGCCAGCCCGTCGGACAGTTCGAACGCACCATCCGAGGCCTTGGCGAAGCCGTTCCGGGCATCGCCGACGCCGACCAGCAGCGTGCTGACGGCTTCCTTCGAGACCTTCTCGGCCACCGCGTCGCGCACCTCGAGCATCGCCGAACGGCCGAGGGTGGAAGCCAGGAAGGAGTTCGAGTCGTCGTAGGTCACCTGGATATTGGCGGCTTTGGGGTCGGCTTCACCGAGCGAGGTGATCCGAGCGGAGAAATCCGCCGGGATGGTGACCGTGAAGTAGTAGCGGCCCGCGTCCATGCCGGCGAGCGCTTCGGCCTGGTCGACCTGAGCCCAGCCGATGGAGTCGTCGTCGACTAGCTGGTCGACCACGTCGTTGCCGAAATTGACGGTCTTGCCGTCGCCGTCGGTGCTGGGCTGATCCTGGTTGACCAATGCCACCGGCAGGTCGTTCATGCGGGTGGTCGGGTCCCAGAACGCCCAGACGTACATCGCGCCGTAGAGCAGCGGGATCAGTAGCATCACCGCCACGGCGGCGCGGGTGATGGGCAGGCGGGCGAACCGTTTCAGTTCGGTTCCGTGTGAGGTCCAGGCAAACATCTATTCTTCTGCGATTCGGGTTGATTTGGCCCGCCTTGTTCGCGGGCAAGTTGGGGCTGGCTGGGTTCAGCGGACGCTGGGCAGCGCGATGTGGTTGGGCAGGTCGGCCCAGCCGAGCCGGGAGAGGTCGCCGGCAGTGGACGCGGTCGCGATCACGGTGATTCCTTGCTCGGTCAGCGCACGCAGCGATTCCCAGAGACTTCGGCGGCTGTCCAGGTCGTGGAGGGAGTCGACATCGTCGATCACGACCACCTCGGGTGAGCTCAGCATGGCCAATGCCAACCGCAGCCGCAGGTTCTCGACCTCATCCAGTTCGTGGATCAGCTGGCGGGCGCGCGGCGCCGGATCGTCGCCGAAGACCGGCGCGCAGAGCTGCGCGATGCGCGCGTCGTCGGGTGTGCGGACGATCCGGTACCAGCGGGCCAGCCAGGCCTCGCGCTCCCGGACGGTGGCGGCGACGGTGACGTTCTCGTCCAGATCATCGAGGCCATGGATGCCGACCGCCGCGCTGCGCCGCTGCACCGACGGTGCCCGACGCGGCAACGGCCGGCCGAGAACGGTGAGCTCGGCGCCGCGATTGGGCCGCATCCGTCCGACCAGGGTGAGCAGCAGCGAGGTCTTGCCAGTGCCGGCCGCACCGGTGATCAGGTTGAGCGTGCCGGTTTCGATGGCCAGGTCGACCGGGCCGTAGATGCGGCCGCGGTTGCCGTCCAGCTGGAGGGCGGACGCGGCCACCGCGAGCGGGCGAGCAGCAACCAGCGGATCGGCCGGCGGCTGCGCGGTCTCGGTTTGGGGAAGCTGGGTCAGCAGGCTGCTCATGAACGGTTCCTTTCGTCACATCGAGAGTAGTTGAACTGACCGGTCATTACAAATACATGCCGTTCGCTCCAACTCATGGACACCCATCGCACTCCCTGGAGTCCGCACAGGATCGTGCGGGCTGGGACCGGCCACCAACGCGCAAACTGGACACTTCCAGCCGTTGTCGGCTGGAAGTGTCCAGTTTGAGTTGGGGCGGGGCCAGACCACAGGGTCGTCGACCCCGGCCGGGTCGCTTAGCTTGGCAGAAGGCTCAACTCCGGCCGGCGCCCGGCGTCCCGCTGGAGCCATTGCGCAACGCCATGAACCCGCGGACGCCCTGCCAGAGCGAGACCACCCCCATGCCGAGGATGAACCAGTCGAAGATGCTGGACTCGACGCTCATGAAGTAAAGGGCGGCGAAGATAGCCACCACTCCGGCACCGATGTACACCCAGGCCTCGGTCCGCTTGGACATGGTCTTCTTCATGCATCGCAGCCTAGACGAGTCGCGTAACCCCGCACGCACCGGGCACATCCTCTCGTGCGCACTGGGCTACGCAAACACGCCCTAGACGAGGGTGCGAGCCAGGGCGGGACGCGGGCCCCATAGCGTCCCGCCCCGGCCGGCACGTTCAGCGTCCGGCGGCCCGCAGGGTCTCGATCAGGGGTGAGGTCGGGCGACCGATCAGGCGGGCCAGCTCACCGTTCACCTCGCCCAGCTCGCCGGCGGCGATCGCCTCGTCCACGCCGACCGCGAAGCCGGCCATGCCCGCGTCCACGCCCGCTTGCGCCAGCACGTCCGCCTTCTGCAGCGCCGAAACGTGCCGCACCTCGATGTCGCGTCCCAGCACGGACGCGAGGTCGGCGGCCAGATCCTCCTGCGTCCAGGCGACATCGCCGGTGAGCGTGATCGTGCCCGCGTCCAGCGGTCCGGCGAGCACCACCGCAGCGGCTTCGGCGAGTTCGCTGCGGGCAGCACTGGCCACCCGTCCGTCGCCGGCGGCGGTAAGCAGCACCCCGGTCTCGGCGACCGCCTCGAGTTCGCGCAGGTAGTTCTCGTGGTACCAGCCGTTGCGCAGGATCACGTGCGGCAGACCGGACGCAGCCAGCGCCTCCTCGGTGGCCTTGTGCTCGGGCGCGACCGGATTGACGGACGCCTGCACGTGCGGCGCACTGGTGTAGACGAGCTTGCCAACGCCGGCCTTGAGCGCGGCATCGATGACCGCCCGGTGCTGGGCGGCCCGCCGGCCGAGCGCATTGCCGGAGACGAGCAGCAGCGCGTCCACGTCGGCAAGGGCTTCGGCGAGCGCGTCCGGCTGGTCGAAGTCGAAGTGACGCACCTGCACGCCGAGCGCGGCAAGCTGGCCGGCACGATCGACGTCGCGGACGAGCGCCACCACCTGTTCGGCGGGCGTGCCGCGCCGCAGCAGATGCGTGATCGCGAGTCCGCCGAGATGGCCGGTGGCGCCGGTGACGGCAATGGTCATGTTTTCCTCCGAAGTTGCTTACGATTGGTTAGCAGTATGCCCGTACTATACTTCGGTTAGCAACTCACGCAAGGGGAAGTCATGGATCGGCCATTCGACGTCTTCAGCGCGCACTGCCCGTCCCGCGACCTCGTGGAGCACGTGACCAACCGGTGGTCTTCGCTGGTGCTGGTTGCCCTGCTCGACAATCCCCGCCGGTTCGCCGAGACCGCCCGCACGGTTGACGGGATCAGCGACCGCATGCTCTCGCGGACGCTCACTACCCTCGTCGAAGACGGCTTGGTCACTCGCACCGAGGTCGCCGGCCAGCACGTCGAGTACGACCTGACCCCAGCCGGACGCCGGGTCGCCGCGGCTCTGCGCGGCGTGGTCGACGCCGTCTATGAGGTCATGCCGACCGTGCTGAGTGCTCGCCACGGCTAGCGTGAATCCACGGGCCTGAGCGGGGTTCAACAAGCTCGACCAGCCGAATTAGTGGATCCGGGCTTGCCTGTTGCCGTAGGCATCGATTCGCCAACAACCGGAAGCAATTCACCGGACGATCTGCCGGGTGGGCGCGGAGTACTTCCTCGCCAACTCGAGCTTCGAGTACTTCCCGGAGCCCCGCTGTGGCGTTCGATCGACCTGGTCGACTGGTCGCCGGCGCCATCGGCATCGATCCCGACCTCGCCTGGGACGAGGACGGCACCTGTTATCTGACCTGGTGCAGCTTCGCGCACGACGGCGGGATCGCCCAGGCCAGGTGGGACCGTTCGCACTGACCTTCAGCCAAGCAACGGCGCCGTCGAGCGAGGTCACCCTGGTGATTGCGGCCGGGCCGGCACCAGGGGCCGACGCACTGGGAAGCAACCTAGGACCGGACGAGGTTCAACTCGGCTATCGCTCCGGCGGGGCGCTGGTGGCGCTCACCCGGCTGGATGGCCGCTACTTCAGCCCCGAGGTGGCCGGCGGTTTCACCGGAAGGGCGCCGGGACGCTGGTGCAGGCCGCGAGGAGCGAGGTTAGGAGACCGATCGCGCCGAACAGCGCAAGCCTGGGGTGGGCAACATCCAGTCAGCCCAACCGGAGTGGTGGTGAGAGCGTCGGGCCGGGAGCGCCTCTCGGCGCGTGGCCGCTCGTAGCGGCGAATGTTGGAGCCCGGGGCTACCGCGGCCCGACGCCTGATCGAGGATAGGCGTCCCCCGCCGCTCCCCCAAATCTTGAACGGATAGGGGACGGTTCCTTTCTCGTTCAAGTTATCCGGGACGCGTCTTGCGGTCGCGGGCTCGACACGGGCGGGCCCAGCTCGGGGACGGTCTGTGGACAAGCTGAACGGAAAAGGAACCGTCCCCTTCTCCTTCACTCCAGGGCGCCAGCGCGCCAGAGTCGGGCGCAGGCGGTGAGGTCCTCGGCCATGGTTTGCAGGCGTCCGGCCTGCTGGACGGCAGCCGCGCCTGCGGTGACGTCCGCGCGTCCGGACGAGACCACGTGGCAGAACGCCGCGGCGCGCTCCAGCGCCACCGCGAAGTCGCCGGCGAACACGCCGCGCAGGATCTCGTCCGCCACTCGCTGCACCTCGTCCGGACCGGGCGGGTCGACGCCGGCCACCGCGTGGTTCGGTTCGGTGAAGCGGACGCCGGCCGCGTACTCGCGCGCAGCCTCATGCGGCTTCGTGAGCACCCACTCCCGCAGCAGGTAAAGCCGCCAGAGCGCACCGGGCAGCGTCCGCGCCGGACGCGAGGACCAGATCTCTGCCAGCGTCGACAGGCCCACCTCCTCAGTGAGCGTCACCAATCGGGCCGTGACCGCGGGGTCGTCGGCGGCGCGTCCGGTGTGCAGCAGCACCGCCGCGGTCTCGTGCGCAGCGTGCAGGTCAGCGAACGGGTCGGACGGCTCCCCCAGCGCCTCCAGGGCCGCGGGCTCCCGGAAGCTCGGCCGGCGGGGTTTGCGGGCTTCATTCACCCGGCAAGGGTAGTTCGAATCCGAGGGTCGGGGGTCGGGGCCCGGACTGTTAGAGGTCGTTGCCGGCGTATGAGCAGTTGAAGCTCTTGTTGGCCAGCGGGAAGTCGGGGACGATCGTGTCCGCCAACGCCACGCCCAGCGCGGGCCAGGTGCAGAAGGACGGGTCGACAACCTTCACTCTGGCGAGCGTGCCGTCGTCGTTGACCTCGACCCGGTGGACGAGGGTTCCGCGCCAGGCCTCGACGACGCCCAGGCCGGCGGACGCGGTCGCGGTGGTCTGGATAGCCCGGACGGCTCGCGGTGGGGTGGAGATTTCGGCCTGCGCCGGGATGACGGACGAGGCCAGCCGAGCAGCGAGATCGGCGATCACGGCAGCGGAAACTGCGAACTCCTCGGCGCGCACTTCGAAGCGGGCGCGGACGTCACCGGTCTCGCGCTGCACCACCCGGAACGCGTCACCCAGCGAGACGAACGGCTGGTGCACCCGGGCATCGATGCCAAGACCGGACGCCCGCGCCACGTAGCCCAACACCCCGAGCTGCGCGGCCTGGTCGGACGGCAGAACCGCGGTCCGGTCCAGGCGGTCGGCCACCAGACTGTGCCCGGTCGAGATCTCGGCAAGCTCAGCCACTTCAGCAGCCATGGACGCGAGCAGGTCCAGGTCAGGTTCGGCGAGCAGCCAGGCACCACCCAGCCGGATCGCGCCGCGCAGCAATCGATGACCGGTGAGCCGGGCATTGTGCCGTAGCAGGCGCTCGCGGAGGCGTCCGGCATGGGCGTTGATGATGCCGAACCCGACATCGTTCACGATCGCGCCGAGGTCGTTGACGTGGTTGTACAGCCGCTCGCATTCCAGCAGCAGCGCCCGCACCACCCGGTCGCGCTCGGGCACGACGATGCCCAGCGCGTCCTCGACCGCCATCGCGTAGGCCAGGCTGTGTCCAACCGCGGTGTCGCCGCTGATCCGCTCGGCGAGCGCGATCCCGTCCGCGACTGGACGTCCTTCGAAGAGCTTCTCCACGCCGCGATGGACGAACCACAACCGCTGGTACATCCGGACGATGGTCTCGCCGACCACGGAGAAGCGGAAATGCCCCGGCTCGATCAGTCCGGCGTGCACCGGCCCGACCGGGATCTCGTAGATTCCCTTGCCGGCGACTTCGACGAACGGGAAGCCGGCGGCACCGTCGAAGACCGGACGCGGGTCGGCGTCCGCCAGCATCGGGTGGTAGCCCGTCGGCCAGTGCGCGTGCCGCACCAGGCGATAGGGCTGCGGATGGTCCCGCGGCACAATGCCGAACAGGTCCCGCAACTCACGCTCGAAGCGTCCGGCCGGGTAGGACAGGCCGGCCAAGGTGGGCAGCCAGGCGTCGTCGCGCGGCACCCGCACGACCACCTCCACCCGCTCATTCGCGGCGCCGAGCAGCACGTACACCACGCGGAAGTCATCGGTCGGACGGTCCTCGTGGCCGGCCACCAGCGCCAGACGCAGCCCTCGCGCGAGCTGGGACGCGACCGCGTCCGGCAACTCCTCGCGGGTGACAGCTGTGGCCGCGGGTTCGATCAGGCGCGTCATTGGGCACCTCCCAGGGCAGCGACGGCTGCGGTGAGCGGGCCGAGTAGTGGCCAGGCAAACCCGAGCACGGTGGTCGCGGTGAGGGCTAGGGCGATCGGGAGGCTGATTCGTTGAGGTGGTGAAATTGCAGAGGTGTCGGGGGCCCGTCGTGTCACCGGGACCGTTTGAGGGTGGCCTGCCGGCACTCCCACAGTCATCGAAAGGACGTGGCGGGCGATGCCGGCGAAGACGATCAGCAGGAGCGCGCAGGCGATCAGCATCGGCCACAACAGGCCGCTCTGGAAACCGGCCACGAGGATGCCGACCTCGGTGAAGAAGGTCACGAACGGCGGGAAGCCGAGCAGAGCGGCGGAGCCGAGCAGGAACGGTCCCGCGAGATCAGGACGCAGGCGCAGCAGGTTCCGTACGTCCGCCACCCGATGGCTGCCGACGTAGTCGAGGATGCGTCCGGCAACCACGAACATGGCCGACTTCACCAAGCCGTGGCCAAGCATGTGCAACAGCACCGCGGCGATCGCCAGCGGACCACCGGCGGCGGCGCCCAGAGCCAGCAGGCCCATGTGCTCAATACTGCTGTAGGCGAGCAGGCGCTTGTAGTCGCGCTGGGTGAGCACCAGTCCGGCGGTCACGGCCAACGACAGCAACCCCGCGACCAGCAGGAGACCGCGCATCAGTTCCGGGCCGACGGCCGCGTCCGTGATCGCCTGGATCCGCAGGATCACATAGAACGCCACCGACAACAGCACCCCTGACATCAGCCCGCTGACCGGGGCGGGCGCCTGGCTGTGCGCGTCCGGCAGCCAGGAGTGCATGGGCGCCAGCCCGGCCTTGGTGGCGAAGCCCAGCACCGCCAGCGCGCCGGCTGCCTTCGCCAGGGTCGGGTCGAGCGCGTCCGCGTGTTGTAGCAGCAGCACCCAGGAGACGGTCGCTTCGCCGGACGTGAGGCTCGCCGCCGACAGCAGCGTGATGCCGAGGAATGCGATCGCCACACCGACCGCGCCGAGCACGACGTATTTCCAGGCGGCCTCCAGCGAATCCCGTCCGCCCTGGGACGCGACCAGGAAAGCTGTGGTGATCGTGGTCAACTCGATGGCCACCCACATCAGGCCAATGTTGTCCGCCACGACCGCGAGGGTCATCGCGGCCAGGAACAGGCAGAGCAGCGCCGCGAATGAGCCGCTGGCAAGGATTGGGTCAGTCGTCGGGCGCAGGGCGGCTCCATCGGTCGCGCTGAGAGATCCCGGCCTACGCCGGGATGACGGTTGAACCGGGTTCGATGACGGCGGTACCGGGCTCACCGAACGATCCATCCCACCCCAGAGCGCGACCACGGCTACGGCGCCGACGACCACCAGCATCCAGGCGCTCAGGGCGTCCACGCGTAGCAGTCCGGACGCAGTCGCCACTGGCCCCGACAACCCAACCAGCCACACGAGCGTGATCCCACCAACCAGCAGCAGCACCGCGGCGATGACGGGCAACCAGCGCGTCCACGCCGACCGACGCAAGCCGTAGCTCACTCCAGCTAGGAACAACGGCAGCAGGAGCAGCAACCAGATCCAGACAGCCATCAGTCGTGCAACTCCTTCAGCTCGGAGATGTCGACATGGCCGTGCACCGCCTGCATCCGCACCACCAGGACGCCGAGAATCAATACCACCAGTAGTACATCGAGGGACGCGCCGAGCTCGACCGTCAGCGGCAGCCCGCCGGAAGTCAGGAAAGACACCGTGGCGATGCCGTTGTCCAGCACCAGGAATCCGATCAGCTGGGTGACCGCCGAGCGGCGGATCAGCAGTTGCCAGAAGCCCAGCAGCACCAGGGCGAACCCCACCGGTACTGCGTGCGCAGCCGCGTCCGAACCGATGCCGAAGAGCGAACCGGTCACGACGTAGGCGAGCATGGTCAGGGCGGCCGCGACGATCAGTTCGACCGCGGTGTTCACCAGCGCGGCCCGCTCGCGGGTCTCGCCGATCAACCGGGCCGACCGCAGCATCGCCCAGGGCAGCACGATCGCCTTCACCACCAGCACCAACGCCGCGACGAAGAGCGCCCCCGGTTCGCCAACGTGGAACCCGACCGTGAGCACCAGCCCGGCCAGCGCCACGCCCTGGGCAGCAAGCAGTCCGATCGACCGCACCAGCGAGCGTCCCCAGACCTGCAGGACGGCGGTCAGGAGAAGCAGTCCGGTGGTCAGGGCGATCAGCTGCGGATACAGCTCGGACGTCATCAGCGCACCCCCTCAGAACACCAGGTAGGCGGCGCTGACCGAAAGGAACGCCAGAACGAAGGAGCCGGCGAGCAGTTCCGGCACCCGGAACAGCCGCAGCTTGGCCAGGAACACCTCGACGGCCGCCAGCAGGGCGCCGGCGAGCAGCAGCTTCACCGCGCCGGTCGCGACCCCCACCAGCAACCCGACCAACGATGCGTCCGGCGCCACCCCGAACGGCACCGCGAGGTTGGCCACCAGCCCGAGCAGCGCGGTCAGCCGCAGCCAGGAGCCGAACTCGAGCCAGCCGAGGTCGCGTCCGCCGGACTCGAGGATCATCGCCTCGTGCACCATCGTCAGTTCCAGGTGCGTGGACGGGTTGTCGACGGGCAGGCGTCCGGTCTCGGCGATGACGACCACGACCAGCGCGACGATCGCGAGCAGGCTCACCGGGTTGAGCAGGGACGCCGGGTCGGCGCTGCGGGCCGCGACGATCACCGAAAGCACCGAAGACCCGACCGGACCGCTGATCGCGTAGATGCTCAGCAGCACTGTCGGTTCCACCAGCGCGGCGATCACCATGTGCCGGCTCGAGCCCATGCCGCCGAAGGCGGTCCCGGATTCCAGGCCGAGCAGGGCCAGCGCCACCGTCCCGAGCAGCAGCACCGACACCACCACGAACAGGTCGCCCGGCACGCTGGGCAGCGCGAGCGTGCTGACCAGCGGCACCAATGCGCTAAGCACCAGGCTGGACGCCATCAGCAGCACCGGGGCCGCGCTCAGCACCGGGGTCGAGCCCGGAGCGCGCAGCGGCTCCTTGGCGAGCAGCTTGAGCACGTCCCGCCACGGCTGCCCGATGCCGCCGCCGCTGCGGCCCTCCAGCCGCGCGCGAACCGTCCGCATCACGCCGATCAGTACCGGCGTGATGGCGAGCGCAAACGCCAGGTGGACGAGTACCACCAAGATCGCGGTCATCGCGCCACCCACAGCAGGACCAGCACCAGCGCGGCGAACGAGAAGCCGATGTAGCGGTGGATGCTGCCGTTCTGCAGCTTGCGGGCGAAGTCGCCGAAGCGTCGAACGCCGCGCGCGGCCGGCAGGTAGAGCCGGTCCTCGATCACGTCGACGGTCTCCTGGGTGAAGGCCATCTCCTCGACCAGCAGCGGGGCGCCGTCGGCGCGGACGACGTCCACCGACCGGCTGGCTCGCAGCGACCCACGGAAGACCCGGACCAGCGGCTCGGAGTAGCTGGTCGCGTTGTACTCCATTCGCGGGCTGGTGCGCTCGCCGCCACAACCCCAGGTCAGGTCGACGTCGCGGCGCGGCGCGCGCCGCGCAATCGCGAAGTTCACCGCGACCAGTGGGACGAGCACCGCCCCGGTCAGGAGCGTGAGTGCGAGCGGGTGCAGCAGGACACCGAAGCCGCCAAGCGCCAACCCGGTGGCACCGACTGTGCCGACGCCGCCGGCGTTGACCGCGGTGGCCAGTGCTTCAGCGAGCGGGCCCGGCACCAGGCCGAGGCCGACCACGACGACCGCCCCGAAGACCAGGGCCGCCCGCATGGTTGGACCGACCTCGTGGGCGTCCGCTGCTGCCGGGGTGCGCGGGCGGGCGAGAAAGCCGATGCCGAACGCCTTGACGAAGGTGAGCAGGCCAAGCCCGATCGTCAGTGCGACCACGCCCATCGTGATCGGCAGCACCACCGCGATCAGCCGGTCCACCTGCGAGTTCGCGTGCACCAGCGCCTGCAGCAACGCCCACTCGGCCACGAAACCGGACGTGACCGGCAGCGCGGCGGCCGACAGCGCGCCCACGCCGAAGGCGGACGCCGTCCACGGCATTCGGGCGGCCAGGCCGCCGAGCAGGTCAAGATCGCGCTCGCCGGTGGCGTGCAGTACCGCGCCGGCCCCGAGGAACAGGACGGTCTTGAAAGCGGCGTGGCTAACCGCGAGCAGCAACGCGGCCAGCATCGCGACGTCGCCGGCACCGGTCTGGCCGGAATCGCGCAGCAGCAGTCCGACCCCGATCGCGGTGACGATCAGGCCGATGTTCTCGGTGGTCGAGTAGGCCAGCAGCCGCTTCAGGTCGGACTGGACGGCGGCCTGCAGAATCCCGTAGAGAGCGGACGCCGCACCCACCACGACCAGCACGATCGCCCACCAGCGCGGGCCCATCGGCAGCAGCCGCAGCACCACCAGCAGAACGCCGTAGACACCCATCTTGACCATGGCCGCGCTCATCGCAGCGGAGACGTGGCTCGGCGCCTCCGGATGGGCGCGAGGCAGCCAGATGTGCACCGGCACCAGCCCGGCCTTGGTGGCGAAACCGGCGATGAGTAGGAGGAATGCACCACTGGCCAGGGGCTCGTTGATACTTGTTGCCGCGATTCGGGACCATGTCGTGCCGCCCGAAGCGGCGATCACTACCCCGAAACCGGCAACCAACAGCAGGAAGCTGAGGTGGGTCATGACCGCGTACCAGAGGGTCGCGCGGCGGACGGGCTCGCGGGCGGCGTGGTCGGCGAGCAGCAGCACCGTGGACCCGCCGGCCATGAGTTCCCAGGCCAGCAGGAACGTCAGTGCGTCCCCAGCGGACGGAACCAACTGCATGCCGAGGGCGAAGGCGGCGAAGGCCGTCCAACCGGTGCGGGAGGCGACCGGGCCGTGGGCGTAGCCGATGCCGAAGACCGCGGCGACCGCGACCACCACGCCGACGATCGCGAGGAAGAAGCCGCCGAGCCGGTCGGGGGCGAGCGTGAGCGGATCAATCGCGTCGAAGCCCGGCAGCGCGAGCGGGACTCGCAAGCCGGCGCCCTGGACGCCGAGCAGGGCCGTCACTCCGGTCGCGGCGCCGACGACGCCGAGGGCGGCCACGCCGATGCCGGCGGCGAGGTTGCGGTGCCCGACCGGTGCGAACACTGCGAGCAGGATTGCAGCCGCGGCGAGGCAAAGCTGGGCGAACAGGCCCGCGTCCACGAGGTTCATCGGCCGGTCACCGCGCGAAGGGCGGCCACGATAGCCGCCGGCGGCGGCGGACAGCCGGGCACGTGCACGTCCACCTCGACGAAGTCGTCGACCGAACCGGCCACGGCGTAGGAGCCGGCGAACAGTCCGCAGCCGCGGGTGCAATCGCCGATGGAGACGACCACGCGAGGGTTCGGCACGGCCCCGACAGTGTTGACCAGCGGCTCGGCCATGTTCTGGGTGACCACACCGGTCACGGCCACCACGTCCGCGTGCCGGGGGGACGCGACCAGCCGCGCGCCGACGCGCTCGGCGTCGTAGACCGGGCCGAATGCGGCCGCGATCTCGATTTCACAGCCGTTGCACGAGCCGGCGTCCACGTGGCGCACCTGGGCGCTGCCGCGAAGCGCGCGCGGTGGCTTGAAGCCTTCACGTACCTGAATCTCGGGACTGGCGTCGGTCTCGGCTTGGGCTGGTAGCGGCTCAGCGATCCGGCCGGTGCGGGCGATGAGCTTCAGCAGCCGGGTGGTACTCATGCGCGCGCAGCACCGCTGGCCGAAGCCTCGGCGTCCAGGTCGGCGCGCAGCTGGGCCTGGTCAGCCAGCAGTTCACCGAGAGCTACGCGTGCGGTAGCGAGCACGTCGCCGATCGCCGGGATCAGCAGTGAGTAGAGCACCTCGCCGCCGTCCCGCCGCTGCCGGACGAGGCCCGCGCGACGGAGCACGGCAAGCTGCTGCGACAACGCACTGGGTTCGGTGTGCATGTTCGCGAGCAGTTCATAGACCGGACGCTCGCCTTCGGCCAGCAACTCGAGCACGCGGATCCGGATGGGATGGCTGAGGGTGCGGAAGAGCTCGGCCTTCGCTTCGTGGCGAGGCAGGGGCATGCAGACTCCTCGAATTGCTAACTTCTGCATGTACGTTACAGCAACGACGCCCACTCAGGCCGCGTTGCTCAACAATCCTGACGGGAATCGGACCGCCGAGAGGGCCGTAGCCGCCCATAGCCACTACAGACACGCACCGGGCCAAATCACGTCACGCTCGAAGACGAAAACCGCGCCGAGCGGGACCACCGTGTCGTGATCTAGGCAAGATCGGGCCCGGCTTGGCGCTGAACGCAACCCGGACGCCACCATGGCTGCGAGATCACGTCACGGCTGCGGTCTCGACCGGCTCGACCACCAGGCTGGAGCCGCCAACAGACTGGAGCCGCCAACCCAGACTTCGCTCCCGAATGGGACCCTTGCTCCCGATAATTCGGGAGCGCGAGTCCCATTCGGGAGCGAAGTGCAGCTGGGCAGGAACCTCTGCGTGCTGCCCGGCATTGCCGGCCGGTAGCGGACGAGCCGGGGCGGACGGGCGGTCAGGTGGAGAGCAGCCAGTCGACGGCCTGGCGAGCGGTCCAGCCGTCCGGGTGCAGAGCCAGCAAGGCTTGAGCGCCGCTGAGGTCCTGACCGAGGGTGACCGCGGGCTCCTCGACGTAGCCGCCGCGGCGCACCTGCCCCAGCCCGATGTTGGCCATCAGCGCGTTGCACAGGCACTTGCGGCCGCCGGTGTCCTCGTCCGCACCGCCCTTGCGCGCGTACATGTGCACCGGCTCGGACGCGCAGCGGTAGGCGATCTTGCCGTCCGCACGCTCGACGGGCGAGCGCAGGTAGCCCAGGTCGCAGATCCGCTCCCGGGCCGCGTAGTTGGCGTCCTCGGAAAGGGTGTCGCTCAGCTCGGCGACCTTGAACGGGAACCCGGTCGGCGATGCGCGGGGGTCGTTGCGCACGACCAGGGTCTCGTCCGCGAGTTGCGCCACCAGCCGCCCGCGCAGATCTTCAGTCAGTCCGGATTCACTGGCCATCGCGAACAGCGTCCCGATCTGGACGCCGGCCGCACCGGCCGCGCGGGCCTCGGCCACCATCTGGGGGGACGCGTACGCGCCGGCCAGCCAGAACGGCACCCCCAGGGCAGCCACCTTCTCCAGATCGGCGTCGTCCTTCGGCCCGTAGATCGGCTCCCCCGCCTCGTCCAGGGTCAGCTTTCCGCGCGGCGGCGCGCTGTGCCCGCCAGCGCGTGGGCCCTCGACGACGAACCCGTCCGGACGAATCTCCGGATCCTTGTTCAGGTACGTCGCCAGCACGTGCAGTGAGACGATCGCCAGGAACTTCGGCCGCCGCAGCTTGGGCAGCTCAGCACCGAGGTACATCACCGGGTCGAGCGCGGCGCGATGCACCCGAGTGGCGCCGACGACGTCGATGGTCAGGTGGCCGGTGCGCCCGGCGGCGTACTCGGTGAGCAGTCGCGGAATCTCGCGCGGCACGCCGGCGCCCATGATCACGTAGTCGACGTCGGCGAGCATCGCACCGAGGATGGCGGACGCGTTCGCGGTCTGCACCTTCTCCAGCATGTTGATGCCGACCAGCCCGGACTGGGCCTCCTTCGCCAGCCACACCTCGGTGAAGTTGCCCACCAGGCTGAGTTCGATGGCGGCCTTCCCGGGAGCGATCGTCAGCGTGGGGTGCGGACGGTAGGGCGCGCCGTCGGGGCGCCCACCCTCGATGAAGTAGGCGTCCAGGATTCGCTGCGCCATCGCCGGCGACGGGAAGTGCGCCATCGCGCGACGCCGATGACCGCCGGGGTCGCCGTCCTGCAGGACGCGGGCCAGCACCCCGTCCAGAGCGGTGCCGGAAACCACGCCGAGCTGTCCGGCAAGGGATACCTCGCGGGCAAGCTGCCAGGAAGAGACCGCTATGCCCATGCCGCCCTGAATAACGATCGGGAGGGCTGAGGAGGTTTGCATTACCTTACGATACCGTAGGTTACGGCTTCGTAGGTAGTCGGCTGCTGATACGAAACCAGCTAGTGCTGAATTGCGCGCGCCTGGCGCTTGTTCGCGATCAGGCTGGTGGTGATCACGATGGCCAGGATGCCGACGATCACCCCCAGCGAGAACAGCGTGTCCACCTCGGGCACCCACGACCAGATGCCGTGCGCCCAGTGCATCACGAGCTTGGCGCCGATGAACGCGAGGATCGCGGCCAGGCCGTAGCCGAGATGCACCAGCGCACCCAACGCGCCTTCAAGCACAAAGTAGAGCGCACGCAGGCCCAGCAGGGCGAAGGCGTTGGTGACGAACACCAGATAGGCGTCCCCCGTGATGCCGAAGACCGCAGGCACTGAATCGACCGCGAACACCACGTCCGTAGCCAGGATCGCCAGCGTGGCCAGCGCCAGGGGCGTGAGGGCGCGCTTGCCGTCCTCGACCACAATCATCCGCGGGCCGCGGTAGCCGTCCGTTACCGGCCAGAACCGCCGCACCAGGCGGACGATGCGCAACTCGCCCGGATTCACTTCCTCCTCGGCGGGATTCATCGTGTCCCGCAGCACCTTCACCGCGGTGGCCAGCAGGATCGCGCCGAACAGCAGGAACGTCCACGCGAAGTTCGCCAGCATGGCCGCGCCGAGGGCGATGAACACGCCGCGCAGCACCAGGGCACCGGCGACACCGATCAACAACACCCTCTGCTGCAGTTCACGGGGTACCGCGAACGAGCTGAGCAGCAACATGAACACGAACAGGTTGTCGACGCTGAGCGACTTCTCCACCAGATAGCCGGCGTAGAACTCCAGGCCGCGCTCGGACCCGAAGGTCGTCCAGATCCAGACGCCGAAGGCGAGCGGCAGCGCGATGTAGAACGCCGACCAGCCGACCGCCTCCTTCATCGACACCTCGTGCGGACGCCGGGTGATCACGAAGTCGAGCACGAACAGTGCCAGCACGGCAGCGATGGTGATCCACCAGATTTCGGGCGATCCGATGGCGATTTCGAGTACGGGCAAGGTCATTGGGCCTCCTCACGGCAATGCCGGTGAGGTCTCCTTCACCGTCTCCGGCCCAGCTGCGAGAACGCGATTGCGCGTTCGTAATGACCGCCAACTGACTGGGAAGTACTCCCCTCACCGAAATCGTAGAGCAGGTTTAGTAATGTCGACAAACCGCTAAGTGCAGTGGAATTGCGTAGCCCGACACTGGCGCGGAAAGGAACCGTCCCCAACTCATCCGCTGCCTAGTGAAGTTGAGATTGTGACGCAGAAAGGAACCGTCCCCCGCAACGATGAGTTCCTCGACCGGTGCCGAGAGCCAGACCTGCGTCCCCTGCTTCAGCGCGACCGCAAGGAAGGAGGACGCCAGGGCCGCGCCCATGCCGACGGCCTTGCGCCGCCGGGCCGCGCTGCCGATGGCGCGGAACACCACCTGCGCGCCGCGCACCAGGCCGGCCGGGGTCGACCAGGCCCGGGACAGCAGCCAGAAGTCGTCGGTCTTGACTGGCATCGGGACGCCGTCCTGGCCCGCGAAGTGGCCCACCACTCGCCGATCTCGCGAACGTCGAAAGGCTCCACCTCGATCGCACGGCCGATCTTGCCGCCGGGACGTTCGGGGTAGTAATCCGGGTAGTCCTTGGCGCGGGCGAATTTCATGCCGAGCCGCTCGGCGAGGTTCACGAACCCGGCGACCCCGTCGACGAAGGCCTCCTTGCGGACGCGGGACGTCGCCGGTCCGGCATCGCCGACCGTCGCTTCCAGATAGGCGAGGGCGTCTTCGCGGGAGTCGCCGGCGCCGGCGCGCTGCATCAGCGGGTTGTTCGGCAGCCACAGGCCCCCGCCGGACATGGCGCTGCTGCCGCCCCAGCGGGGAGTGCTCTCAAGCATCAGCACCTTCAGCCCGGCGTCGGCAGCGGTTATCGCAGCAGCGAAAGCCGCCCCGCCGGTTCCGCCCACCACTACGTCGAATACCTGATCCCACTGCTCGCTTATGACCGGCCTCCAACCAACCGGACAACCTTGTCCGGTTCTAGACTGCCAGCATGCCAAGGACCGTGCGCGCGAGCAATAGGGGCCCGGCCGCAGCTGCGGCCAATCGGGAGGCGATCCTCACCTCCGCCCGGGAACTGCTGGCCGAGCAGGGTTTCCAGGTGCCGTTGAGTGCGATCGCGCGCCGCGCCGGGGTCGGTCAAGGCGTGCTCTACCGGCATTTCCCCACCCGCCTCGACCTGGCCTACGCCGTGTTCGAGGAAGACTTCCAGGAACTCGAAAATCTCGCTGCAGGCGCGGACGGGGATCCGTTCGGCCGGCTCTGGCAGCGGCTGCTCGCCCTGACCATCGAGTCGACCGCCTTCATCGAGATGGTGGTCGTGGCGCGGCACGAGATCCCCGACGACCTGGGCAACCAGCGGCTGGAGGCGATCCTGGCAGACCCCCTCGCGTCCGCTCAGGCCGAGGGCCGCGTGGACGCAAGCTGGACGATCGCCGACCTGGTGCTGATCCTGACCATGCTCTACGGCGCCGCCAGCTCAGCGCTCGACCAGGCCGAGGCCACTCGCAAAGCCAGTCGCGCCCTGGAGCTCCTGGGCCTGCCCGGCTTCTGAATCTCCGGGGACGGTTCCTTTGCACGGCGTCAGACTGTGGCTGCGCGCACCGCCGACGGTGGACTGAGCCACAGTCAAGCGGTCCGTGCCGTAATCCCTCGCCAATACGGACGGAGCGTGCACCAAATGATGGCGCAGGCGTCAGGTCGCGCGACGCACCAGCATCGGACGGGCTGGGACGCACAGCGCGGCCACGATCGCGGCCAAAGCCGGGATGCCTAGTACCAGGCCGGCCATCAGCAGCCAGGGGAAGTCGACCACCGGGGGCATGAACCCGTCCGTACGTCCGGTCACCGAGGTGGCCAGCGGCACCGCGACCACCGCACCGATCCCGCAGCCCAGCGTCGTCCCGATCACACCGAGCAGCACTGCCTGCGTCGCGGCCAGCCGCCGGCTCAACCCAGGCCCGGCGCCGATCGCTGCGAACGTCCCGAGGAAGGGCCGCAGTTCGATCGTAGACATCACCGTCGCGATCACCGCGGCCACCACGGCCAGCAGCACCAAGGTCGCGGTCACACCCCACAGCACGGGCTGCGGTTGCGACTGGTACCCCCGCTCGACCGAGAGCGAGAGCGCGTTGCCCCACGGCGTGATCGCCTGCTTCAGCCGAGCCTCCAGCTCCGGCGAGATCGCGCCGCGCGGGTCAACGATGCGCAGTTCATTCGAGCGGGAAACCCAGCCGAGGTTTGCCGCGCTTTCGCTGCTGATCAGCGCACCATTCCCTTGCACGGACGCGCCCCGCTCGATCACCGCCCAGGCAACTGGGGACGCCGGCACCTCGACCAGCTCGAACTGGGTGGGGCCCGACTCCGGGATGGTCGCGTAAGCAAAGGTGATCGCACCGTTGACGATCTGGTGCTCGGCCCAGTTTGCTTCGCCGTCGCCCAGGTTGGGATGCGTGTCGGTGGCCACTAATAGCTTGCCGGCCGCCAGTTCCTTCCGCTGGGACGCGTCCAGTCCGAACAACTCGGTCAGTTCATCCACCTTGGCGATCAGGATGCCTTGGCCGTACCAGCCACCATCGCTGCTCAGCGAGGCGCAGGCGCCGGCTTCAGCGGGGAGATCGTCGGTGGTGCAGCCCGGACGCAGCGCCGCGAAGCTCTGGGGGTCTTCGGGATCCGACCCGCGTCCATCGGCCTGCCCGACCTGGTAGGTGCGCAACACCGGGTCGATATCGGCAATCACCTGGCGCAGACCGGCCGCGGATTCACCACCGAAATAGAGGCTGGCCTGCCCCAGCGGCATCGACGGCTGGTAACGGCGGGCCGCGTCCGCTTCGAAGCTGAGCACGAGCGTCCAGACCGTGCCGAGAATCAGCCCGCCGGCCAGGATCGCAGCCACGGTGGACGTTGCCCGGCCGCGCTGCCGGGAGGTGTCCCGAAGCGCCATTCGGACGCCCATCGGCGCACCGCCGGCCAGCCGCGCGGCTACCCCAAGCAATGCCGGGACGCAGAGCAGCACCCCGATCAGCACCGCCAATGCGGAAACCGTCCAGAGCAGGAACCGCCATTCCGGAGCCACCAGCATCGCCAGCCACACGCCGACCAGCCCGGCCCCGACCAGCACCCCGCCGAGCACCGGCGCGCCCTTGCGCACGGGTGCGGAACGGAGGCTGCCGCGCAGGCTGCCAACCAGATCGAGCCGGGCCAATCCTCGGGCGGTGACCAGTGCCGCGGCGACGGCGGTCAGGGTGCCGAGCGCCAGCACGCCGGCCAACTGCGTCCACGGCACTTCCAGCGGACCGTGCAGTTCGGTGGGCTCGGACGCCATTCGCTGCCACACCAGGACCCCGACCCCAGCGCCCAGCGCAGCGCCGAGCGTCGCCCCGGAAACGCCCAGCAGCAGCGCCTGGCCCAGCGCCGAGCGGCGCAACTGCGCGATGCTCGCCCCGTTGGACGCGGCCAGCGCCAGGCCGCGCCGCTGCCGGGCGGCACCGATGGCGAACGCCGGGCCAACCACCAGCGCGACTTCGATCATCGCGGCCAGGATCACCATCCAGGTCAGAAAGGGCCCGCCGAGTTCACTGGGGTGGAACTCCTGGCCGCTCGGCGGATCGGCGGCGATGCCACGACTGGCGGTCTCGAAACCGTAGCCGGCCAGGTTCTGCGCCTCGGTCCAGGCCAGCGGGGTGCCGGCGGCCACGAAGAAGCTGATCCGATCGGCGTCAGCTTCGGGCAGGCCGACCAACTCGACCAGGCCGTCGAGGTGCGCGTCCGCGATGCCGACGATGGTGACCGTCCGGGCAACGCCGTCGCGCACCAGCGTCACGGTCCCGGACGCGGGTAGCCCGGCCGCCATCCCGTTCGGTGTGACCAACGCCTCGCTCGACGTCTGCGGGTTGCGGCCCGAGATGAGCTTGAACATGGACTCGCCCGACTCTGGATCGATCCCGAGCAGGGTGGTAGTCACCTGACCCTTGCCGAATTCGAGGTAGGTCTCGGTGACCGCGACCGCCGGGCGTCCGATCAGTGCGGCGACCGCGTCCTGATGCTCGGCGACGGTGTTGCCCCAGCCGGGAATGGGCCGAGGCTCGACGTCTTTGCCACCGCTGGACGCCGTGCCGTAGCCGTCCCAGGAGGCCTGGAAACCGTACCCAACCTGGGTGAGCACACTGTGCGCGGTCCCAAGCTTGAGGTCGAGCCGCTCGGCAGCCGAGATGGTGTTGGACGCGACCACCACCAGCAGCGCAGCGATGACGCCAATCGGAAGGACAATCATCAGCCACACGAACAAGCTGCGCCCCCAGTCGCGACGGACGTCGCGGCGCGCCATCCGCAGGGCCATCGCCCAGCCGTTGCGCCATTGCCGCAGCCGACTCGTCCGCACCTCGGCGCGGCGGGCCGCGCTCATCGGATCGCTCGGGCGGGTTCGCGGACGGCGCTGCCGTCTACGACTACACCGTCGCGAAGGTAGACCACCCGGTCGGCCCAGGCGGCGTGGCGCGGTTCGTGGGTGACCAGCAGCCCGGCTGCGCCCGCGTCGCACCGCGCGCGCAGCACCGACAGGACGTCTTCACCGGTGACCGAATCCAGCGCACCGGTCGGCTCATCGGCCAGCACCAACCGACGCTCCCCGATCAGCGCCCGCGCGATCGCGACCCGCTGCTGCTGGCCGCCGGAAAGCTGGTCGGGGAAGCGGTCAGCGAGCCTGCCCAGGCCGAGTTCCTTGAGCACCGCGCGGGCCTCCTGCCGGGCCGCGACGACGTGTTGGCCGTCCAACTCGAGTGGCAGTCCGATGTTCTCGGCAGCGGTGAGGGACGGGATCAGGTTGTAGTCCTGGAACACCACGCCCACGCGACGGCGGCGCAGTCGCGCCAACTCGTCCGGCTTCAGCGCAGAGAGCCGCTGACCCGAGATCTCCACCTCGCCGCTAGTCGGACGGTCGAGCGCGCCGGCCAGGTTGAGCAGCGTGGACTTCCCGCTGCCCGAAGGTCCCATCACCGCCACCAACTCGCCGGGATGGACATCTAGCGACACTTCGCGCAGCGCATGGACGGCGGTCTCGCCGCTGCCGTGCACCCGGGTGACCTCAGTGAGCCGCAGGATCGGCGCGCTCATGCTCGGGCCTCGTTGTCGTCGCGGCTTGAGTCGGCCGGTTGCGTGATCAGATCCCGGCCTGCGCCGGGATGACGGTGGCGGACGTCCGCTTGCTCCTCGACCTCGACGAACGGCGCGGGACGGCCGTATCGGGCGACACTGGCCTCGACCTGATCGAGCCAACGGATCTCGGCTTCGGCGGCGAACAGCTGGTGCTCGACGACGAGCAGCCAGGCGAGATCGGTAGCAGGGTCAACCGATTGCTTCAGCCGGGTGAGCTGTTGCAGGCGATGCATGGTAGCGGCACGCTGCGTCTGGGCGACCTCGGCGGAATCCACACCAGGGCTCGTGATCGCGATGGCAAGTTTGATCACGAGTTCCTCCCGCGGAGTCACCTCGCGATCGACCGGAGATCGCCACCACCGTTCGACCGCTTCGAGCCCGGCGTTGGTGAGCCGGTAGGCGATCCGACCCTCGACATCGGGCTCGCCGGCCACGACCAGACCGTCGCGTTCCAGCCGGTCGAGGGTGGTGTAGACCTGTCCGATGTTCACCGGCCAGGTGCCGCCGGTGCGCGCCTCGAAAGCCGACTTCAGCGCGGCGCCATAACTCGCACCCTCGGCAAGCAACGCCAGCAGTCCGTACTTGACCGACATGTCCGCTCCTACATACTCAGTATTAGCCCTCGCAGGAGAATGTATACCGAGTATGTGTGGGCCGCGTGCAGGTGGCTCACTCGCTGGAACCCACCTCGGCTAACCGGAAAGACCTGCGGAAACGCCGGCGGACGCAGTCGCGCCGGATTCATCGACTGGTCTTAGTACGCGCACGCTCGACTGGCGGACGCCGGCTCGAGCGGCCCGGCTGGCGGGCTTCGGGGTCGGGCTGATGGACGCCGAACACGTTGCCCTCGGTGTCGAGGAAGTAGCCCTGCCACGCCATGCCCGGAAGGGCCGCCTTCGGCACGGCCACGGTGCCACCGGCGGCGAGGATCTTGCCCGAGGTCTCGTCGAAATCGCCCGAGCCGAGGGTGAGGACGCCGCCCTGGACGGGCGCGCCCGGAGCCGGGTTCGGGCCCTGGCGCTGCATGATCGCCCCGTTGATCCCGGGCTCGTCCTCGGTGCCGGTGGTGCCGCCGAAGTATGGCATGCCGGCGTGGTCGCTCCAGTCGTCGGTCGTCCAATCGAACACCGCCTGGTAGAAGGCGACCGCTCGCGGGACGTATTCGGCATGGATCTCGAAGTGGATCACCCTGCTCATCTGGAAGCCCCGCCTGATCGGCCAGCGCCATCACCGGCACCAACCCTGCTGACGACACAAGATTCGGATCATCGAACGCAACCCTGGTCGCCTTCAGACTGTGAGAAAACAACACCCGACGCATGCCCTTCGTGACCGATCGATTTGGAACCCTAGACAAGTCCAACCTCCCAGTCACAAGGGCATCCGCACTTCGCGCCACGCCCAACCCACCCACCTGATCGGTGGATCGAGCTAAGCCCAGATCCACCGATCGCGCTGAGAGATCCCGGCCTCCGCCGGGATGACGGTGGAACAGCGCCGAGTTTGACGAAGCGACAAGCTCGACCATCCGAATCGGTGGATCCGGGCTACGGCGCGGGGAAGACGTCCGGATCGGGTTCCTTCACCAGCGGCGGATCCGGCACCTGCGGTGGCTTCGGCTCGTCCGGCTGGTCCCGATCGTGGTCGCCCCAACCACCACAACCCCATTGATGGTGACCGGGCCGCTCGCATTGTCCACCGCCACCACCGCCGGGATCGAGTTCGGGATCCGGCTCAGTTGTCCCTCCGGGCTCCGTAGGGGACGGACTCGGTTCCGTGGGCGAAGGGGTGGGTTCGGTGGGCGGCACGGTGGGTTCCGTGGGCGACGGGCTGGGGCTCTCGCTCGGCGGCGATGGTTCCGACGGGGTGGGCGAAGGCTCCAGTTCGATCTCGGGGCTCGGCGTGACCACCGGCTCCGTGGGCACGGACGGGCTGGCCGGCGGCGTGGGCGGCACTGCCGCGGTCGGCGCCGTGGACGTCGGGACCACGGCGGGCGGAGTTGCGGACGGGGTCGGCGAGACCTTGGGTTCGGGCTTGGGCTTCTCCCCGTCCGACTTGCGCTCGCTGGCCGAACTCGACCCGGCGGTGGGCGTCGGGCTCGCGGTCGGCACCGCCGGAGTCGGATCCGGATGCGGCTCGGAGCTGACGGGCGGAGCCGGATCGGTCTTGTCCGGAGGCGGCGGCACGCTCACCTTCGCCGGCGGCTCAACCGCCGGTGGGACGACTGCCGCAGCCGCGGCCGCAGCCTCGCTCGAGGAACCCCTCCATACCCCGGAGGCGGCTGTGGCCGGGACGGCCAGCAACAACACCAGCACCAACGCCGCGGCGATCCCTACGGTCGGGTTGGACGTGGTCAGGTTCTTCAGCTTCGCGAACCCGGTGACCGGCACCGCACCGGCGCCCGCGGTGGCGGACAGCGCTGCCGCCAGCGCGATCCCGCTCGAACCCGCCCCGACCAGGGCGATCCCAAGGGTCGACCCGATCCGGGCCGCCCTCGCCCCGATCCCGGCGCACCTTCGGCAATCGTCCAGGTGTCCCTGAACCCGTTCAGCGTGGTTGGCGCTGAGTCCGGAGCGGACGAAGGCGCCGATCCGCGTCAGCGTCCAGCGACATTCCGGATTGGCGGATTCGGCGGGCACCTGGGTCTGGATCCAGGCCTGGCGCAGGCCTTCGCGCGCCCGGTAGCAGAGTGCCGCCGCGGCATTGTCAGAAAGGCCGGTCAACTCGGCGATCTCGGACGCGCTGCGCCCCTCGACCTCCGACCACCACAACGCTTCCTGCCAGCGGGTGGGCAGCGAGGCGAAGGTGCGCTGAATGAGCTCGCGATTCGCCAGCCCCATCAGGATCGGGTCGGGATCGACCTCCTCGATGTATTCCTCGATGCTGTCGGTGGCCGACTCGTGCGACCTCCGTCCCCAGGTGCGCGCGGTATTCCGCAGCGTGGTCAGCAGGTAGGGCCGGAAGGCGTCGTTCGGCCCACCACCGTTACTGATCGCCAGGTAGACCCGGGCGAAGGATTCGGCGACCAGATCATCGGGGTCGACGGAGTTGGTGAACGACCGAGCCACGCCGCCGGCCATCTTTGCGTGCCGCCGCCAGAGCACGCCGAACGCTTCACGGTTGCCGGCGCGCGTCTGCGCTACCAGCCCGGCATCATCCAGATCCTCGTCCCCGCGGACGACAAGGTCCGGCACTTCACGGGACGGATTCAAGTTCGAGACCCCCACTTGAGGCCGGCGCCCATTCCCCAATGAACAGCCGACACCACAGGTGAGTCCCAATCCTAAACCAACGAGCGCTCCGGCCCAAAGAGGGGCTGACCGGGTCGCGCACCAGGTCAGCCCCTCTCCGAGAATTCGCCGCCGTCCCCTCCCAGGCAGCGGCGTCATCCCGCTGCAGCCAGAATCCAACCTGGCTACATAGGAATAGAGGTGACAATCGCCGGTTCATGACGCCATTTCCGAAGACGTCCTCGGATTCGGTGCCGGGGCAGCCTTGGGTTACTGCTGCCTTCGTCGTTCTGGCTGTCGGGCCCGCTGGCGCGGCGTAGGCTCTGCCGATGACCGAGAGACGGACGAAAACTGCAGACCGCGTACCGCACCTGCCGCCCGTCCGCTTGGGCCAACTGACCGAAGGCACCGCTGACCTGTTCGCCGGCGACGAGGACCTGGACGGGTTCAGTTTCGCCGGACTCCGCTTCGACGAGCTGGTTTGGACGGGCCGTCGGCGGCTCGGCTCCAGCCGTGTGGACGGCGCGACCGCGCGCAGCTGGCGAGCGCCCGAGGCCCTGTTCAGCGGATCGGTCCTCACCGGGCTGGACGTGCTCACCCTCACTGCGGACGGCTCGGGCTGGCGACAGGTGGAACTGCTGGAGAGCCGGGTCGGCTCACTGGAACTCTTCGGGAGCACGCTTCGATCCGTCCACTTCATCGGCTGCCGGATCGGCTACGCCAACCTGCGCGACACCCACCTAACCGACGTCGCGTTCACTGACTGCGTGATCGACGACCTCGACCTGATGCGCGCCACTGCCACGCGCGTCGCGCTCACGGGCACCCGGCTGCGGCGGCTGGAACTGACCGGCGCCAAGCTGGCCGACTTCGACCTGCGCGGCGCTCAGCTCGCCGAGGTGAGCGGTATCGAGGGCCTCCGCGGCGCGATCATCTCGACCGAACAACTAGTCGATCTGGCGCCGATCCTGGCCGCCCGCCTCGGCATCATCGTGCCCTAACCCCTTCAGGGGACCAAGTGGCCGGCAGCCCGGTACAGCTCGTACCACTCCGGACGGGTCAACTCGACGTCGGCGCCAAGGGCAGCAGCGGCCACCCGCTCGGGCGTGGTGGTGCCGAGCACCACCTGGATCCTGGCCGGATGGCGGGTGATCCAGGCGACCGCGATCGCTTCGGTCGGCACCTCGTACTTGGCCGCTAGCCGGTCGATCACCGTGTTCAACTCGGGGAAGCCGCGGTTGCCCAGGAAGACGCCATTGAAGAACCCCGCCTGGAACGGTGACCAGGCCTGGACGGTGAGGTCGTGCAGGCGGCAGTAGTCGAGCACGCCGAGGTCGCGGCTGATCGACTGGTCCAGGTCGGCCATGTTCATCGCGACGCCCTGGGCCACGATCGGCGCGTGCGTGATCGATAACTGCAACTGGTTGGCCACCAAGGGCTGCCGGACGTAGCGGCGCAGCAGCTCGATCTGGTTGGGGGTGTGATTGGAGACACCGAAGTGCCGCACCTTGCCTGCGTCCGCCAGTTCGTCGAACGCGCGGGCGACCTCCTCGGGTTCGACCAACGCGTCCGGACGGTGCAGCAGCAGGACATCAAGGTAGTCGGTGCGCAGCGCAGCCAGCGAACCCTCGACGGCGTCGATGATGTGCGCGTAGGAGAAGTCGAAATACGGACCGTTCTTCACAATGCCGGCCTTACTCTGCAGCACGACGCTCTCGCGCTCGGCCGAGCTGAGCTGCAGCGCCTCGGCGAAGCGGGTCTCGCAGCCGTGCGCGTCCCCGTCCCCGTAGATGTCGGCGTGGTCGAAGTAGCTGATCCCGGACGCGAGCGCGGCCTCGTACCAGGCGCGCACTTCCGCGTCCGACTTGTCCTGGATGCGCATCACGCCGGCCACCACAGCCGGAACCTGCAACTCGGTGCTGCCTAGGGCGAACGTCTTCATGGGGCTCCTCGCGGGCTGTGGACTACTTGAACGGAAAAGGAACCGTCCCCTTTCCGTTCACCTTCCTACCCCCGGACGGCACAGCGCAACAATCCTCAGCCAGGCTTGCGGGCCACAAAGGTGTGCAGGATGCCGCGTTGCCAGCCGGACGCGGTGCGATGCGCGACTTCCGCGAACCCTGCCGCCTCGAGCCGATCACCGAACCGTTGCCGATCATCGAAGTCCAGCACGCTGCGCCACAGGTAGCGGTAGAGCCCAGGGTTGCGGTCGGCGACCAGACCGAGCGGAATGATCACCAGCCAGCTGACCAGGTGCCAGCGCAGCGTGGCCCAACGATCGCCGGCCACCGAGTAGTCCTGAACCACCACCCAGCCGCCGGGCGCGAGCAGTTCGTACACCTCGGCCAGCGCGCGGTCGCGTCCGGCTTCGGGGACGTTGCGGAACAGGTAGGCGGTGAACACCCCGTCCCAGGAGCCCGGCTCGAGGTCGGCTACGTCGAGTGCGCCGGCCACGGCTTCGGCGAAGCGGACGCCGTCCGGCCAGCTCTTGCGGATCGCCTGGGCGAGCATGCCTGCGGACGCGTCCAGTCCGAGGACGGACGGCTGCCCCGGCAGAGCAGCGAGCAGAGCCCGGGTGGAGGCGCCGGAGCCGCAGGCCAGATCGATGACCTTCGGCGCACCGCTCGGCCCGATGCGCCCGGCCAGGGCGCCCGCCGCACGGCGCAACTCGGCGTGATAACCCGGGTTCAGTCCGACGAGCAGGTCATAGCGGGACGCGCCCCGGTCGAACATCCGCGACAGGGCCGAAGGCTGCATCCGCAGATGCTAGCGGTAATCGCCACCGGAAGGTCGCTCAGGCTCCGACAGGTTCAGCCAACAGTTGGCGGTCAGGCCTCAGGAGTGGGCTCCTTCACCACCATCGCGAGGCCGCCGAAAGCCGGCAGATCGACGGTGAACCCGCCAAGATCGTCCACGGACGCAACCTTGCGGCGGGTGGCCAGGTCGATCACGCGTCCGACCGGGATGTGCTCGGACTGCACCCGTCCGCTGATCTTCTCCGCGCCGAAGTTCAGCGCAGTGATCTGGATGGCCCCCGACTCCAGCCGGTTGACCAGCACCAGCATGCTCTTCACTGCGACCTCCGGCACGTCCAGCAGGGTGCCGGTGGCGAGGCCGTGGCGCTTGCGGATCTTCAGGATGCCCGCCAACCGGGACGCGAACGACGTCGGGCTGGCCAGCTGATCGGGCAGGGGTCCGTACAACGCGGTGGCGATCGGCATCCCCGAGCTCGACCGCTTGGCTTCCGGCTGCTCGCCGAGCAGGTCGTAGGCCCCGCGCTCGATCCAGCGCGTGTCGCCGCCGCTGATCAGCCTTCGCACCTTGGCTCGATCCAGCGGCAACGCCCCAACCAGATCCCAGCCCGACAGCGCGAATACCCCCGGCTGCCAGGCGTTGTACATCGACAGCAACAGGTGGGCGTTGGCGATGCGGCGCGCGTCCGCGTCCGTGATCGTCTCGAGATCGGTGATGCCGAGGCTGGCGGCGATGACCGAAGCCGTGGTGCACGCGATGCCGTTCTGCACGAAGGTCGCGTTGTAGGGGGCCGAATCCCCGGTCAGCTTCGCGCGCATCGCCTCGCGGACGTGTTCGGCCAGTTCGGCGCCGGTGTAGTCCACACCACCAAGGGTGTAGGCATCGTCGCGGTGCCGCGCGGCGAAATGGACGAGTTCGTAGGTCAGCTCGTCGTGGTTCTGCAGCGCGTGCACGAGGGACGCCTGGTCGATCCCGAGCTGCAGGGCCTCGCGCAACACCAGCCGCAGGAATTCAGTATCTCCGGTGCAGAGCGCGAATTGATAGGCCGGACGGGTGACGAAGTCGTAGGAGAGATCCGAGCCGACGGCACTGGTGTGCAGGATGTCGTCCATCGCAAGGTTCAGCTCCTGAAGGTGAACCCGCCCACCTTGCGCACCATCGACCCGATCAACTGGTTCGCAGCCTGCGAGAGCGGATGCCCCTCCGACCAGCCCGGCGCCTGGTCGAGTGATTTCTCCACTCCAAGGAAGCCGTTGGCGTCGAGTCGCAGGCCACCCGAACCGAGGTCGAGCAGCGAGTGCAGCGCGTCCCCCATCACCAGGCGCATGCCGGCGAAAGTCGGGTCGAGCCAGTTGATGGACGGCTGGCCCTCCTTGAAGTAGTGCAGGTAGACCCAGCGACGCTGGACACCCTTCCAGTCATAGATCGGCGGGGTCACCGACCAGTTGGTCTCCTTGACCCCGGGTTCGTAGAAGATCACCCGCTGCAATTCACCGATGATGTAACCCGCCTCAGCCAACGCACGCTCGGCGTCGGCGGTCAGGTTGACCGAGTCCAGGCCTTCGGGGACGTCGGGCAGCAGATCCCACGCCTCCTCGGGGATGTTGACCATGTGGTAGATGCCTGGGTAGTCAAGGTAATTCAGTTCGGCCAGCCGGAAGTCGGCGCCCTTGCCGGTGTGCGCTGGAACGATGTCGTCGATGATGGTGCCACGTCGGCGCGCAGCGTTCGCACTCATCTCTCGGAATTCATCCTCGGTGCCGAACACTGGATCGATCTGCATGCTGATCCGATCAAAGTGACCGTCCACGCTCGGTGTGGGCAACCAACCCGAGATGCCACCGGCAAGCTTGAGCGGCCCGGTGTGGATCGCGTCGATGCCGATCTCGGCGAACGCGGCCCACAGCTCCTGCGCGCCGAGCGCGCCGAGGAAGGACTGCCCCGGGCGGGTGATCAGCGAGAGCGGGTAGGCCGTGAACCAAACCGACGCCTGCTGAACGGCTGCTCGCGGATCCGGATGCGCGTACGGGCTGGCCCACATTTCATGGTGACCGGCCAGCTGGCGGCCGAGCACCGTCGCATCGTGCAGCATCGACTGCTGCTCCAGCCAGGCGATGTAGGCCGGGTTGCGTCCGTCCGGCTCGAACGGCGGCGGCGCCACCGCGAGGGTGCCTCCACGGCGCTGCGCCTTCGGCCGCAGTCGCTCCGGACGCGCTGGGTAGAGCTGCTGGTCGTAGCTGATCTCGGGCAGCTGGTCCTCTTCGGGGGCCTCGGCCGGTTCGGTGTCGATGCTCACCGCGACAATCTATTCGTCGTCACCCACCCAGGACGAGAGCGCACCACGCGTTTCGG
>Ga0116179_1000117_pt1 | contig 58661 bp, 52 predicted proteins | sample AD_UKC071_MetaG_FD_89751 | JGI IMG/M metagenome (GOLD analysis project Ga0116179, IMG submission 89751) | Active sludge microbial communities of municipal wastewater-treating anaerobic digesters from USA - AD_UKC071_MetaG | ecosystem: Engineered > Bioreactor > Anaerobic > Digestate | place: USA...
CATCTCACGCATGTAGTGCTGAACCCTCTTTCGGTTGGCCCGGTACCCCTGACTCTTCAGCATCGCGGCTATCTTCCGGGATCCCCATGAAGGGTGATCGTAGTGAAGCCGGTCGATGGCACGCATCACCACCTGAGGCCCATGCCTAGCGCAGTCCTCTCTGATGTCAACGGAGTCCCTGGTGCTGATCTGAATCGGCAGGAGCGCCAGTCGTTTAGCCACGTGGTTGATCACCTGCCGAGGTCCGAGAGGTTCCACCGAGGAGGCTTGTCCATTTCGATCGGTCGCCTTCTCCTCGTTAACAGCAGCAGCCTCGTTGCTATCAGGTCTGCTAGTGTCGGTCGCTGTGGTACTTACCACTCTAGGTACTACTGTTGCTGCTGAAGGTGAAGGTGAAGGTACGATTTCCCGTGACTTTGCGCGACCCTTCGCGATTTCTCGCGACTCTTCGCGAGAATCAAGCCAGGGAGCGTCCGTAGGCGCGGGAATCAGCGACCTGTCCTCATTACGTTTACTGTGGTGTATGTAGGGCTGGTACTTGTAGAACTTCTCCGGCTCAATGGCCATATACCGACGGCCGTCGACCTCGTATAGGTGGACTAGGCTATGCTTCGCGTAGAGCTGTATCGCCTGCTCGATATCCGCTGCCTTGTAGGGGAATCCAGGGAAGACATCCAGTTTGATCTGAACCGCAGAGGCGACCATACGCCCCCAGTCGTCGAAGTTCGGAATGAACCATGGCCACATAAGTGCGGCTATAGGACTCTCCTCAGCGATGGCAGCCAGGCTTTCATCCGAACTCATATCAGTTGTGACGTATCGCTTCCGAGCCATCATTCTTCCTCCTAGAGCGACATGGTATCGGCAACCGTGTTGCCTCCCATAGCTATCCCCTGAAGGGGAGGGCCTGCCCTTCAGGGGTGGGGTTCATCGTCCTGTCCTCTGTACTAGAACGGAAGGTTCTCCAGGTCGATGTCGCCGAGGTCACCCAGCGGGTCCTCCTCGGCCGCCTTCTCCGCCTGCTCGGCCTCGATTTGCTCCCAGGCTTTCTGCCACGTCCCACTACTGAACAGCTCGCAGAGCTGCTTGTAGAGCTTGGAGCCGCTACGCACCTTGTCCCAGCGCATGTGGAGCTCGCCATCCTGTTCGTCGATGAGCCCCGGCTTGATCTTGGATATCACCAGATTGACTACCTCACCGCTTGCCCCGGCCTTGTTGGCGATGGAGTAGAACCGCTTGATCTCGACCTCGCTGACTGCGCCTGCACTCGAAGGTTTCGCAATCTCTTTCTTCTCAGCAGGAGCTCCGTCCGACAGCCAGGCCTGAATCTCCTGAGCCAGCTCCTTGCCGGGCAGCTTGATCACTCGATCGGTAAGCGCCCTGCACCTAGTCTTGGTGATAACCATCGAGTGATCTAGGTCCATTTCGCCGAAGATGTCAAACTCGTATTCGACCCCTTCCCGTGTGATTGGAGCCATGCCGACTTTCCTAATCTCGGTCTTGCCTCTCTCGTTCTCCGCCTGTATGTAGTCCATCTTAGACCTCATGGTGGCGAAGATGTGAAGTTTGGCACTGTGAATTGCCTCGATGAAGGCGTTGTGAAGCGGGGTGACGTCAGCCCACCCGGCCCACTTGTTGCCTCCCTTGTTTTTCTTGGCATACATTTCGGACAGCTCAAGACATCCGTTCTTTCCGCTCCACTCATGTGAGATGGAATCAATTACGAGCCCATCATAGCCGCCGATCTGAGCCGCCTTTATCGCCTGGATGTAGTTGTTGGGGTGGAAATCGTCTAGTTCGAGAACATCGAAGTCAAACTCATCGGCGTACTTGCTTGCCGATCCATGTTCCGTGTCTATGACAGCGACCTTCTTGCACATTGCTGTTGCAAGTAGGAGTGCCGTATATGTCTTCCCCGATCCGGCCGGACCGGAAATCGCAACTCGTGCCTGGGCTTCCTTCTTAGTCGCCTTCCTGAACGCCATGCTCATTGACTTACCTCCTTTCTCTCTTCAGGCCTGGAGGTTACAGAGGCTTAACGTAGAGCACATCCGGTCTCGGCGTGGCCTTCAGAGCCTCTGCCGGGATGAGCTCGCCATCGGACAGGACACAGCTGCCGTCGTCCAGAACCTTTGCCACCTGTTTCTTGAGCTCCGCCCACTTGGGTGACTCCTTGACCTGCACGTAGTCGCTGCGGTCGTTGGACTTGAGCCACTCAACCAGAACCTCATCGTTGCGCTCGAACTCTGGCTGTTGAGCTCTGAATCCGACAGTTCCTGACGGAGTAGCGAAAGACCGCTTCTTGCTGCCAACCAACAGCTTAGTTACGAAGGGTTTCATCATCTCGATCAAACCCGCTTTGTTCTTCTCGGTCTCTTCCTTGACCCGTCTGATGTACTCCTGGAGCCGCAGAATCTGTCGCTCTGCGCACTCGATCCGCTTGTTAGCGAAATCATCAATCTGGTTCACCTTGCGGACCGCCCAGTCGAGCTTATCCAGACTGTCTATCTCAAAACGTCCAGATTCCCCTTGAGTCTCAGTGTCGATATCGCCATCGAGGACCTCTTGGATCTCAATCTCAGGTACCAACTGAGCATTGATTCGCCGTGCCTCCCCTACTGAAGAGACGCCAGACTGTGTCAAGCACTGGGCCAGCGACTCGCAGGGTTCTCCGGACATGCACTCATGAGCGCACATGGTCAGTCACTCCCTCCAGTGCAGGTTGCAGCTTCTGCTTCAGCTTCATCTGCCTTGTAGCGGCTTTGGCAGCTTGTCGCCGCGCTCGATAAGTCAACGCTGTATATGTAGGACCAGCGTCGACTGCCGCCTGGTACGCTTCCCGAATGTCGACGGTCTGTGCGAAGACAATCTCCTTGTCGCCGTCGCCAGATCGGCCGGGGCCAAAGCGATTGACCAGTCCGTAGGCCTCATATCGGCCGTCTCTGAACCTAAGACTCACCCGCATCGAGTATCCGAGCCCGATCCCTTCTGAAGGGTATCGCCAGTTCACTCCGAGATCAATCTCGCCACCAGCTTGCAGGAGCTTTCTTCTCCTCGTCCACTCGTCGTCTGAGGCATCGAGGTCTTTGTCGAACACACCACCGCCGCTGAACGTGTAGCAGACCGATCCCATACCGCGCTTGACGCTCACTGGATCGGTGAGCCTTCGCCCACAACGGGCGCAGTTCGTTACGCCTCTCACTGACTCTATGATCGCATCAATCTTCTCTTGGTTCTGTTGCTCGAGCGCATTCATCGCTCGTTACCTCCTTGTGCCTCCGCCCTACCCTGTGGTAGAATGGAAGCAGGTTAATGGTTTTCGGTAGAGCCTCCTGAAGTGTCGCCTTCAGGGGGCTCAGTCTTTGTCCACGATCTGGACTGTATCACCAACAGCTTGTCCTCTGAGCTCATGCATGATCGTCTTGATAGCCGATGGTATCTCACGCCACATCACCCGAATGACCAGAATCCATCCGACGCCTAAAAGGAACCACCCTACCTTTGCGAGCTCTGTCGTCCCGCTGCTCATTCTTCAGATCCGCCTCCCTCACTGGCGCTACCGATATCCAGAGTGTGGTCGTAGGTCGCTTCAAGAGTACTAGCCTGTCCACGGTATCACCTCCGATCTAACTGGCTTGCTTAGCCTGGGACTCATCGCGCTCGCACTCCTCGAGGTCCGGCTCCCGGCGGTCCTGCGTATCCCACCTCCGGAGGACGATCTGGAGAGCCTTGACCATGCGGTCCATATCTGGGCTGTAGACTGCCTTGAACTCGACCTGTGGTCGTCGTGGCATTTCCGCCGGTCCTCCTCTCGTCCAGTCTCTGAGAGCTCCGTAGTCACGCCGCCTTGCCCTGCTGCCGCTGTATCACTGAAGCTATGTTCACTCCCGATGAAGCTGCCGCAAGAACTAACCCTTCGATGGCTTGTCCAAGTGCAATATGTATCTCTAGGATCTCCTCGAGAGCTGGGAGCTCGTCTTGGGTTACTCGTCCATCCGATGCGATCGACACGAGAGTCTCCATCGTCCGGAGCATCTGGTTCTGTTGATGTTGCAGCCGCAGCACCGACGTTGGGAGATCCATCTCCAGAACGTCAGCCTTCGTGGCCTGCCCGATTGGGCAGAGCTCACGGCAGTACCGGGCACACAGAGATGGTTGCTGGTAGACCTCCGAGGCCCTGAGTATCACGTCTGGTGGCGGGAGCACGCTGCCTTCCTCGTAGCGGACCAATGTCCGAACACCGACGCCGATCCGATCGGCTGCCTCCTCCTGGGTCATTGGTCTGTTTCCGCCTTTGGCTGTCATGTGTCTTGCCTCTTTGAGCACTTTGTCACCTCCTTCCAGTCAGAAATGGCATGGGAGCGTTTGCCTTAAGCTGCTAACCTAGAGATGGGATATCTACTACGCGCTGAGCTCGCTGGTGGCACACGTCTCTGTATGACTCAACGAATCGGGCCAGATCGCATCGACCGGTACCTTGTAGTAAGCCGCTATCCGCAACGCCACTCTTAACGAGGGGACTGCGCCTCCCTCGATCTTGGCGTAGTGGCTTCGAGATATGCCCACGGCCGTAGCCACCATCTCCTGCGTTCGCTCACCCCTAAGAGAGACAAGTCGGTGGTTGGTTTTGTGGCTTTTCACAACTGTCACCCCTCTCAATGTGGCGATAAGGAACTATCACACTTTAGAGTATGTTCCTATACGGAACATGTCAATACCCATTTGTGGCTATTAGGCACCAATGTTCCTAACCGCCACGCATTCAGCTATACTCATAGTAGGGATTGGGGGTTCATTGATGTTTCCAGAACGGCTCAAGAGCCTGAGAAACCAGAAAGGCGTAACGCAGGATGAGGTTGCGAACGCATTGGGCGTCTCCCGTGCCACCGTTGCCGGGTACGAATCCGGAAAGAAGAGAGAGCCGGACTATGAGACACTTAGGAAAATCGCCGACTACTTCAGCGTCTCCACCGATTACCTCCTCGGCCGCACCGATGACCCTACCCCACCTTCAGACGAGCATCTCACACCCGAGGAATATGACAGACGAGTCGTCGCAGCGCTCTCCAGATCCGATGGATACGGCGAGCCTCTGACTAAGGAGGAGATCGACGACATCCTCAAGTACATACGATGGACTCGTGAGAAGCACCGGATGGAGAAAGAAAAGAAGCGCGACAGCTAGAACCCTCTCCATGATCTGCTCACGCCAGGTGATACATAGGTGACTCAGCTGGAGAGAATCTGGGCATTCGCCGACAAGCACTGCATCGTCAACTGGTACGACTTCAGCTCCAGCAGGATCAATGGAATATACCACAGAGTTGATGGCCAGGGATTCATCGGTCTCTCCAACACGATCTCCAACAGACCCACTCTCATCAAATGCACTCTGGCTGAAGAACTCGGACACCACTATACACTCCAGAGCGGCAACTATGTGATGCCCTGCTTCTCGTATGCAGACCAATGCGGCCTGGGTCGTTGCGAGAAGCGGGCGTTGCGCTGGGCTGCTGACTACCTCATCGACGACTACGAGTTCATTCACGTAGGACAAGCCCTGGCTAAACAGGAATGCCTAGATGAGATCACAGCGCTGGCATCCATCTTTGATGTGACGCCGATGATTGTGCAGGCGAAAATGGAGGCACTAGAAACGAGAGGGATGCTGTAGATCTGCTAATTCTCGCATTACTGATGGATCAGCTCAAGCAGACTACTAACCGACCTAGTGTCAATCCAGACACTCAATCAGGAGGTGTAGATATGAGGAAAGCAGTCACACTAGGAGTCTTGGCTGTCGTAGCGGTCCTTATCAGCGGGTGCTATTCCACTCACCACGGGATCATCCTAGATGACGATCTTAATGCGTACCTGGCAGTTGGTTTCACTGTGGATCCGTATACTGTCGGCACCAATGAACTGCAAGACTTGTCGTCTCGAGTCGCACTGTTATTCCCCGAGCTGGCTGGAAGAATAAATGTTGCCGAAGGCAGCGTGACCATTATGCCTGGAGGGCCAGTACCTATTCATGACTTGCCGTTCGTAGAGATGTCTGAATCCGACAGCGGGACCAGAATCTCGATTGCCTTACCTGCACTGGTAACGGCAACGGACTACAAAGACGAACCCAAAGGTGCTGATATGGAGTTGATTGTTGCTAGTAGCAGGAGGATTGTTGACGCAAACACATTCGACATCGGCGACCTGCCGGACGGCCTGTGTCTAGCATCCTGGAAACTGACGGCCAAGCAGCTTTCGAAGCCCGTCACCCTTTGGATTGTGGTCGAATAGCCATCCCGAGCGACGTATTCACTGTAGAACTTCGGGGAGTAGGTAGGGGAAATTGGGGGCACTAGAGGTGCAAGGGATGCTGTAGGTTCAGGATATTCCACACACAGCATTCTGATGAGTAGTACAGGCCAAGAGAGATGGTTCGAAGAGTCGAGTCCGACTCACCGATCTACGTTTGGATTGGAGGCACTACGATGCGACTGGCATTCCTTGCAGCTGTAATCCTAGTCGTTCTAGCAATCCCAATTGCGACGATCGCCGATGACAGCGTTAGCGTCGTTAGCGTTGATGATCTCATTGAGGATATCGTCTCCGGTCGACTAGCCGATGAAGGTTATTCTGTGAATCAGAGAGTCCTTATGCAGTTACTGAACACCCTCCCTACAATGCTTCGATACGGATATACCATTGAAGGTCTTGATCCTATGTGGCCGACTAGATACTATCGGCCAGGAAGGGCCGGGCTGGACTGGCTAGAACCCTTGACCAACTACGCGACTCAGATGTGGACACTGGGATGTGAGTTCAACATACCAGAATACCGAGTGTGCTGGCCCTTGATATACTGTTACGACTGGCCAACGCTTACTGTTTGGGGCCAACTAGCATTGGACGGAGCCCTACGCGAGGTAGAAAACCTCAGAGGATGGCACTTTAACCCAATCAGTGGAGATTATGAGTACGTGGTTGGCGTCCACCAAAGACTAGTCATAAACAAGATATTAGCCGCCAGATTGTGCTTCCAGTCAACTGGAGCATTCATAGAATGGCTGATGGCCAATAAACCTGTTCTCGACTTGTTTGTACGCGAACTAGGCTTCATCGAGATGATCAATACAGCTCAGTCACGTTTGGATAATCTTATAGGATCTGAGGTTCCCATGAATGCGACACCACGTGACTTAGGGGCGTATCTGGTTCTAGTCTTAGCTCAGGAGAGTGTCGAGTTTGCCTCCAACCCTACCCAGTATCGAGATTGGATTACTGTGAACGAGCTCCTGCTCAGAGAGTGTCTTGGCGACGAGATCTTTGGAGACCTCCTGGGCTACGCTGATGTCTTCTCTCAGTGGGACTACTGCGGCTTGCGTTACGAGGAGCTAGACGAGGGCTTCGATCCGATCCGCTACGTACTGGACTACGTCAAGGAGCCGCCTCTAGAGGCGCTAGTGTTGTCGCCTAACTGAGATGCACGTGGCCAAAGCCAACGTAGGTGGGCAGTTACGACGGGTCAGGTGCTGCCCATACGAAAACGGAGTCGCTTGAGGCGAGGAAGGCATGATCATGTGGAAACGCGCTGTACTGGTGCTGGTAATGTCAGTGCTTATGGTGCAGGGTATGGTAAGGGCAGAAGAGGAAGTACCTCCTACACTTCAGACGCCGAAAAACACAGTGGAATCCCTCAGCATTTTTGCCCTGCTGCAAAGAGTCGAGGAACTGGAGGAGCGAATTGCGACCCTCGAAGCAGCACGGATGAGTGAATGGACACAGTGGCGGGATTCCGAACTCCGCATTACCGCGTATCACAACTGCGAGGAAGCACTTAGTGAAAAGCTTATGAAGACATCCTTGAAGGCTTTCTACTCCCCCGATTACGTGAACGTCCTCATGGGGACAGGTCAAGAAAGCACCCTTACTGTGTATGTCGATAGCAAGACACAGCCTACGTGGAGTGTGCATCTTGGGCAAGGGCGATTCAGTGTATCGGACCGCGAAGTGAGACTAGCATACCAAGAAGCTGCTGACTACGTGTTCGAGACTATGATAGACCCTTCTCTACCGACTACCTATAAGTATCCGTCCGAATCCGAGGAGCCGACAGACGTCATCTTTGTGATCCACTTCACCATACAAGGATACGCAGTCGGCACCTGGACTAATGGCACAATGAAGCTGGCGGGTGAGTAGACGTGGTGTCACCACCAAGCCACGAGCCCGTGAGACTAGAACCAAGAGAGGTGCAGAAACAGGTGCGTTCATCACTCTGGAGGAACCGATTGGACCGATGAGGACGGAAGCAGCTTCCGCTGGTTTCTGCGAGCCGGAGTTCTTCCCTGGAACTCGTTACCCGCGGATTCAGATGCTAACCATCTAGGAGCTCCTCTCTGGCAAGAGACTTGAGTATCCCCGGGTAGCCCCGGAGGCCGCGTTCAAGAGGGCTGAGAGGAAGAGCAAGGAACTGCAGAGCAGGCAGAAGGAGTTGTGGTAGGAGTGATTGGGTGTTGATTCTTGTGCAATGGCTGGTCAGTGGATGAAGGAATCGTCGCTCATAACCCGACCAGACCCCGAACCATTGTCGGCGAATCAGTGACCAAGTGCTTCTTCCAGGAAAGGAGTGTCTATATGTATGGACAGGATTCTGGAGATCGTAACGGTTCTCTCGTTCGTGTATGCCTTGTATCAGGGACGCGAGATGCGGCGTGTCGCCAGCTTCTTCCGAGATCAGTCATGGTCGATGTATTACCAGACCTATCGCGTGATGCAACAGCTGCAAAGGATCGCTAAAGAGCCCGACAACCGCGATCTCGTGGTCATGCTTTCAAATAAGGGTGATGCGTTTGGTCAGAGTCTGCTTGAGGACACGGTGAGGTTGATTAAGCGATTCGCACCCCGATATGATGAGGAGATCATCGACGAGTGGATTAAAACCAAACGGATCTGGGATCCTGGCCATCGCGACCTGTTTTTTAGGATCACCGATTTCAGACCCCGAAAGCGCCGACGAAGTAGCCGTATAGCTGACGAGCAGCGAGAGGTCAGACGGATCGCCGACGAATCCACTAGCCAGACGAGGGAGACAACCGTGGAAACAGTCTCTCACCCCCGAGTCCCAACGCGAGAGTAGGCTCGTGCGAGGGTGTCACTACTGACCTCTCAGCTGAAGGCGAGGTGATCGTAATGCCAGAAGATAGTGCGCAACACATAGCGGACGACCCCGATTTCCGGGCCAGAGTCGATCTTCCGGTCCTCCGGGACATCGCCCGGAAGTTTTTATCATTGGCAGACGAGGTTGGCCATAGATCGACCGAATACCGAGACGATGCCCACTTTGATCTCATGGTCCTGGTGTTCTTCTCAAAGCAGTCTGAGCATCTGGAGTCTCTACTCGCGTTGACGGAATCGCATCCCAGTAGAGACACCGCATTAGTCGCTCGGAGTATGCTGGAGGGACTAGCGCAATTGCTTTGGGCCCACCAACAGCCGGAGGAGCGCGCTAAACGCTGGAAGGCGTATGCGTTCGTAGCTGACTGGCGACTGCTACGCCAGAAAGACGAGGCTGGCGAACGGACGGATCCTCATACAAGGAACTTCATCCAGGAGGGTCTACAGAGATACGGGGATCTGTTTCTGACCAAGAAGGCAAAGCTCGCTAAGCAGGATAGGCAACCTCTTCCTTCCGATCCATATCACGAAACCTGGACCGGCAAGACCGGCGCAGCGCTGATTCGAGAAACGATGGGTCAGCGACTCTATGACGTCGCTTACAGGCATTTCGTGGACTGGCATCACTGGAACCACCATGGCATTCTCTCCCCACTGTCCAGACTGGACAATGGCCTGGCCTACTCGCGGCACTCCCCCAAAACGGCAGCGTCGTCCTTGGCTCTAGGCATCTCAATCATGGAGGAGACAATGAGGATCGCCGATAAGCAGCTCCAACTGGGGATCTCAGATCGCATAGACTGCCTGAACGAGGATTACCGCCGACAACTATCCCATCTGTGGAACAAGACCGAAGAGAACGGCTAACGGCTATGGTTACTGCTGCACTAGAAACGAAGACCGCATCAGCAGCTGGGATTGGTGCGCTGAGTGAAAGCGAGGCAGATGAACATGGGGAACACTACAGCCCATCGACACCTATGGCTATCTGTATTAGCATTGGCGATCATGCTCGCTGCGCCAACTGCCTCAGCCGCCCTCGCAGTCCACTTCATCGACGTGGGCCAAGGCGACGCTGTACTGATTGAATGCGACGATTATGACCAGTGGGCGCTGATCGATTCGGGTGACCGATTCAAGGATCAAGTCGCAAAGCTCAGATCGTATCTTGAGGGTCAGGATGTCGAGGCCGTCCACATGCTCGTGGCTACTCACCCTCACGCCGACCACATCGGCGGGATGTCTATGGTGCTTCAGGAGTTCACTGTGCTCCTGGTGGCTGATAGCGGTTATGAGGCCACGTCGGCACTGTAGAGGAATTACGGAGAGCTCCTGACGGCCTCAGCTATTCCTGTGATCTTCCCGAGGCGTGGCGACGTGATACGACTCGGCAACCTGGAACTCTACGTGCTTCATCCAAGCGATCCAGTTGACCGGTATGCGAACACGAACAACTCCTCGGTTGTCATTAGGCTTGAGTATGGCGACGTCTCATTCCTTTTCACAGGCGACGTGGAGGCCTTGGGCGAGTCGGAGATGCTCTCAGAGCTCGGTAGCAGCGCCTCTGAGCTACTAGACATAGACATACTTAAGGTCGCCCACCATGGGAGCAAAACGAGCTCCTCAGAGGCTTTCCTGAGCGTGGTGACTCCTGAAGTAGCAGTGATCTCCGTCGGCGAAGGCAACCGCTACGGTCTCCCTGATGAAGAGACTCTCGATGCCCTTGCTGAAGTCGGAGCCGAGGTCTACAGGACTGACCATCATGGTACAGTGGTCGTCTGGACAGACGGTTCGCAGTACTCAGTCACTACAGAACGGGGTGTAGAATCAGCACTTCACTGATCGGCCTGGAGGAACCCAACTATGAGAGGTCATATCCGCAAACGAGGAGAAAACAGCTGGGAGCTCAGATGGTACGTTGGACGAGGTCCTGACGGGAAGAAGCGGTACAAGACCAAGACCGTCCGATCGCCGCGCAAATCGGACGCTCAAAAGGAGCTCAACCGTGTACTCGCAGAAACAGCGAGAGGCGCATATGTCGAACCATCAAAGATGACGTTGGCGGAATATGCCCAGCAGTGGCTTGCTGGCATCAAAGGGTCAGTCAAGCCCCGCACGTGGGATTGGTACGAAATGATCATGCGGGTGCATATCATTCCCCACCTCGGCCATCTATCACTGTCGCAGCTCACACCGATGTACGTGCAAACTGCTTATAGAGAACTACGGGAGTCAGGGGCAAGCGCCTCGACTGTGAACGGTTACCATCGGGTGTTGCGGGCCGCGTTAAACCAGGCTGTTAGATGGGAGCTTCTGCACCGTAATCCAGTAGTCGGCGTGGACAAGCCCAGGAGAAGCAGGCGTGAGATGGAAGTGCTAACTAACCAACAGGTTGGCCGACTCCTGGAAGTGGCCCGATCGCGAGACACGTACCCGCTTTACTTAGCCGCTGTGACCACAGGACTGCGTGAGGGCGAGCTTCTTGGCCTCAGATGGCGAGACATAGACCTTGCCAGAAAGACTATCACGGTGACCGGAACTCTGGACAGGGACGCAGGGCGAATCGACAGCCCGAAGACTGAGTCGAGCGCTCGGACGATACCAATACCCACTGAGTTAGTTGAGGAGCTCCGAAAGATGCCTCGCCGCTCGGAGCTTGTGTTCACCACGCCAACTGGTCAGCCAATCAACCATTCAAACCTGCACAGGCAATTCAAGTCGCTCCTGAAGAAGGCTGGCCTTCCAAGCATCAGGTTCCACGACTTGAGGCACACTCATGCTACTCTGCTACTCCAGGCTGGCGTACACCCGAAGATCGTTCAGGAACGTCTCGGGCACAGCAGTATCAGTATGACGATGGACATCTACTCCCACGTCTTTCCTCATATGCAGAGTCAGGCGTCCGACCAAATCAGCGAGATTCTGAACATCAGAAAATAGGCAAAATCGCAAGCGTTCTAGCTGGCACTTTGGAAAAGGAGTAGCAATAGAGTAGCAATTGGGTGTTCTGGCGGACGTGTGATCAAATCGGAGGCACAAAGAAACCCAGCACTAGCTGGGTTGATAAATGGCGCACCCGGAGGGACTCGAACCCCCGACACCCAGATCCGAAGTCTGGTGCTCTAATCCGCTGAGCTACGGGTGCATATTGATGAAACACCATTCTACCTGCCCGCTAGATTATATCACACCGTAGGGAGGATCACAACAGCTTCCTAGGGCGAGTCATTCGCCTGGATGAACTCACGCCTGGATGAGCTCACACTGGTAGTGTTCCTGATGCGTAAGTGGCATCCACCACAAGATGAGATTTTTCCTCGTCATTTGCAAGAAACCACATATACAACTAGAACCTTATGTGTATAGAGCCGTCCAAACTCAATCGCGCCGCATGCGAGATCGGGTTTCTAGACGATCTCGAACTGGCCCACGAGCGACTTCAACTCCGCAGCCATCTGAGATAGATCTTCGGCAGATGATGCCATATCCTCAGTAGCTGCACTCTGTTTCTCAGCCGATGCTGCGGCCTCTTGTGCGCTTGCCGCGTTCTGTTCTCCTATCGAAGCGATAGACTCAATGGCCCTTATTACCTCATCGCTGCCGGAGGCCATCTCCTCAGCCAGCGAGCTGTTTTCCTCAGTAATAGCAGCGAGACGAGTCATAGCCCCTCGCACATCCTCTGCCGCCTGGTTCAAGTCTCCCACGATGGCCATGACCTGGGCCAGCTCGTTACGAGCCGATCCGGCCACTTTCTCGATTTCAGCCAAGACACCGCTAGCCTCATCTGCAAGTCGAGCACCCTCATCTATCTGTTCGTTGCTCTCCTGGACGGACTCAACTGTTCGTACGATCGAGGCCAACAGCTGATTGACTATCTGAGAGATCTCTTCGGTTGACTGTGACGAGCGTTCAGCCAGACGTCTTACCTCATCTGCCACGACTGCAAATCCGCGACCTGCCTCACCGGCTCGAGCGGCTTCTATGGCCGCATTCAGGGCTAGGAGGTTGGTCTGGTCTGCGATATCGTTGATAACGGAAACGATTTCGCCGATCTGCTTCGAGCCGGTTTCCAATTCTGCTACACACGCAAGGGTCTTTGACGCAGTTGTACGGATCTGCTCCATCGCTTCTTTAACCCTGGTAACGGACTCATTGCCAGCAGACGCGAACTGCTGGTTTTTCTCAGCGCCCTTCTGCCTCCCCAGGAGCACTTCAACAGCTTTGACTAGGTTGTCAGTCATCTTCTCAACCGCATCACTCGTTTTCGCGACCTCAGCAGATGACTCCTGAGCTCCCTGAGCCACCTGCCTAATGGCTGTCAAGAGCTGCTGCATTTGATCCCTGGCGTGGATGCTGTCCTTGCTCTGATACTCCACTCCTTGGGCAACCTGTGAGATCATCAACGCCACCTGGTTTGCAGCCTCTGCCTGCTGTTTACCTGCGGCAGCAAGCCGCCTCGAACTCTCCTCTACGGTTTCGCTAAATTGCCTGACCTGCCTGATAGCCGAACTGAGCTTGTCAGCAAGAGCGTTGAAACAGCTGGCAAGCTCACCGAGTTCATCCTTAGATGTCACGACTACCCGCTTAGTGAGATCAGCCCGTTCTTGAGCCATGACTTTGAGTATGTCTGTTGCAGTCTTGACCGGCACAGTAATTCTACGAGTCAGAACAATTCCAGCCGCGATGCCGACGGCTACCATCAATGCAGAAAGAACGGCGATCACTACTTTCGCTTGACTGGATCGCCCTTCTATCTCTGTGGATATGCTGTCTATCTGGTCCTGTCCATACTCGATAAGGGCACCAATAGCATCCTGGAGCGACATTCTAGACTCTCGAATGCGCCCGAGCACTATGTGCGCGTCTTCGCCGCTCATCTGGCCAGCACCGAGTGCACTGGTTGCCTCTTGCTGAAAGGCTCTCGCCTTCTGCTCCACATCTGCGAGCAGTGTCTTAGCCTCGGACGACTTGATCAGACCGGCTAACGACTCAAGCGCTTCGTCTATCTTCTCGCGGTTCGCCTCATACTCGTCGACATAGATGCGGTCCTGAGTTGACAAGTAAGCCGCGACCGACAGCCCTTGTTGCTGTATTCGAGCATCCAAGTATCGGGCCAGCTCCAGCCCCACTTGAATCCTCCCGCTAAGATCATCATACTTCGCCAGGCTGTCAGTGAGCGAATAGTAGCTCACCACAGAGACGACCATGAGCAACAAGAGAACCAATCCGATGCCGACAGCGAGTTTCTTTCCAACTGTGAGGTTCATTTGGACACGCTCCTACTTGATCTGGTTTGCTCGTTTCTAGACGCATCCTTTCACCTCGGTGAGAGGGTCGCTCCTGGTGGACACGCCTACTCCGCTCTCTTCGTACTATAATGGTAATTTCCCGCAATTGTCAAACGAGTCTCAAACCCACACGAGAAGGATAAGTAGGGATATCAGTGCTTATATTCCTATAAACCGGTCGGACGGAGCTTTTTGGGCAGCTAGAATAGCCCGCAGCACCCGTGCACTGCGTAGTCTAAAACAGCTGCGAGTCTCATTGCTGAGCTGTAGCAGAGGCTTGTCCGGCGTCATATCGGCACGTAGGGAGGCAGTGCGTGGCATGGCCAGATCAACGACAAACTGCCGCAGCTTCATAACAACAGGCGTGGTTGTCGTAGACTGCAGTCAGGGGCGCCCTGACTCCAAGCGGCTTCTCAAAGCACGAGTCGCTGCTTCAAGGCTCGCTCGCGAGTTGGCTCGCACAGAGTGTCGCCTCAGGTTCCCTACCAGCTCCCCGAAGCCAATAAAGATCCTTAGCACATCGGCAGTCAAGAAGGGGCGTAGGCTGAAGGTCGCAGTTACGGTCATGTGGAGGTGCGTTGGCAGACACAGCCGCCCACGCCCGTATCCATGCCCGCACTCATACTGGTGCCCATATCTTTACCCAAACTGTAGGTCATGTCCTAGACGCCGAGCCTGTCCCTGGTTTGCCGGTCTGAGACTCAACACTTTGGCGTGGACAGCTGCTCTACACCTCAAGGCATATGAGAGGCGTCAACGACGTCTTGAGCGATCAAGGATTCGACCTGCTTGGCAGTCGTGCTAAAGCTCGCGCTCGAGTCTGAGCTCACCACGGCAGAGCTGAACCTACTCATCTCAAGCAACGCACGCCTCTTGGCGTCTCCGGCCAGGAGAATTGGTTGGCAATCTACGATGTAGCACGGCAATACATCCACTCTGATGATGCGCCCGCCGGATAGGCGCGTAGTGCGGTCCTTGGATATCGTAAAACGCAGTATGACGCTGTCCTGCGTTCCAGGCTGACGCTGGTCAAAGATGAAGTTGCCTAGGGAGTATGCCGTAACCCAGCAATCGCCGAATGCAAGGCCCTGCAAGACATGTGGATGATGCCCCAACACGAGGTTGGCGCCTGCAGCTGTTGCTACCTCTGCGAAATGCTGCTGAGTCTGATTGGGATAATGCTTGTACTCCTCCCCCCAGTGACATGAGACCACGACGAAGTCCGAGTCAGCTTTCGCTCTAGCTACGTCCTCTACAAGCACATCCTCCCTCAGTGGAGCCACCCCGGGCCTTGACTCTGTGGCATCGACGTCCCTGTTGTCCTTGGTATAGCAAAACCAGAGCTCCGTGTACGCCAAGAACGCTATCCGCAAACCGTTCGACTCGATGACCTTGTGGCGTCTGGCTGCAGCCTCGTTTGCTCCGGCACCGACGTGATGAATCCCGGCTGCATCCAGGTATTCGAGAGTATCATACAAGGCGATATAGTCGTAGTCCAATATGTGGTTGTTGGCGATTGAGACCACATCCAAACCGGAGTAACGCAAAGCTTTCATGACATCCGGGTACGCCCTGAACATGTTGAGCGGGTTTCCTCTGCTGCTTATCGGCGTTTCTAGATTGGCAAAAGCGATGTCCGCGGAGCTTAGTACCTGTTGAGTCCCTTCAAACGGATGGGTTAGGCCGTGCCTGTTCATTGCCTGCCGAACCCCTCGATCGAGCATTATGTCTCCCACTGCCACAAGAGTCACTGCTTTCGATCCCAAGAGGCTGTCGTCGACCTGCTGTATGTGGTCTAGAAACGCACGTAGGACTCGGGTATGCCCAAACCGCCTCCGTATCCAAGTTTGCAGGCGGCCAAGAAGAGACTGCCCGATCGGTTCCAGCACACAGACCGTGGAAACTATACATCCATCTCTCACGACTGCATCTCCGATTACCCTCACAGGATTCACGCCCGGGGCGATTGCAGACAGAGGTACCAGCCCCATGCCAAACGGCTCAAGCCGCAAGTAATCCACAAACTCGACGTGATTGGCAAACTGCTGATGGACAACGCTCGCACTGGGCCTGCCAGATTGGCCGATCCTTTGCTGCGCCGCGCCAATTGAGACCATGCTCTCAGCCGGATTGTGATCATACGTTGCAAGCTTGATCTCTCCCGTCCAACCGGGCTCGAGCCCGGCCCAATCACTGATCTCCCCTTCCATCACCATCCGCAACGCCTCGATACTCACGACCTGAATAGGGTTGAAAACACTTACCACGGGCGTGAACTTGGCATACAACAACCCGGTTACAGTCAACCCAGTGCCGGTGGCTCTCTCTAGCCCGGGCCGCAGCTGCTGTACGCTCGTCTCAGGGAGAATCCAGGCGTGCAGTCTGGACAACCCGCTCGATCGCTCGCGAACGAATCCGCCTGCCGCTTCGCGTCGAAGTGCGTCGGTTGCTTCGTCATACGATTCACGTTGCCCCTCTCCCCGCCGCATCTCATCTGTCGTTTCAGCCAGCGACGCGAAATCAGAGTCGCTTACGACGAAGAACTCGATCTCTGCAGCTGGGTAGAGATTTTGGAAACTGGAGTAGTACGGGAGCAGGTAGTAAGAAAGCGATTCCGGAACTCCGATCTCGACCCTGCCCACAACACGGCCCTCAAGCGCGGCTACAGCCAGTCCTGCTGCGAAGAACACCACCGTTGACAGAGCAACCGCGTTTACTCGCGAGCGCCTTAGCAACAAGATCACAAGAAGCACCCCTTGAGATCAGATGGATCTTACGGCCACCCCTCTGTTATCGTCCGTGTATAGCCGCCGTCCGTATATCGATATTGCTCCAGTGCCCGCCACATGTCACGAATGCTGTCTGCACTCATCGAACTCGGTCACAGAGCGGTGACCCGCCCCACCTGTCTCGACATGTTTGGTTGCGCGTTGGGAACAAAAAGGATATATCAGTCATGACGGAGAATACTCTGTTGAACCACCAAACCAGTCTCTTCCAACAACGAGAGGTTACCCGGGGCGATTGCATGGAATTGATCAATCGAAGGTACCAAGTAATCGACATCGCACATGATGGTTCGTCAAGCCTGTGCTACTTGGTTGAGGATCTCCTCCAAGAAGGCAGAGAAGCGGTGCTTCGGCTCATAAGGCCCGAAGCAGTTTCGGGGAAGGCGATAGACTACCTAAAGCGTGAGCTGCCTGCACTCAAGAACATCGCACACCCGGGTTTGGTGAGGATCTTCGATTTCGGGATCGTGCAATCAATTGACGGCCGCAGTGCGCTCTCACTGCAATATTACCTGGCTCACGAGCGTATTCCGCCCTACAGGAGCGTTCTAGAGGAATACGCAGGCAAGGACACAGAGAGCATTGTCAAGGCCATCGTTGATCTATGCCACGCCCTTGGCCATCTCCATGATAACGGATATATATATGGTTGCCTGGACGAGAATACTGTCTCAGTAGTGGATGGACACGACGGCCCTACTGTCAAGCTGACCCGTTGCGTACTTAACGCCGAAGCCGAAAAGGGCATCTTTAAACCTTATGAGGTCGACCCGCAGTTTGCCTCCCCCGAGCAGATCCGCAATGACCCAGTCGGCCCTGCCTCTGACCTTTACTCGCTTGGCGTATTGCTGCTTTATATGTTGACGCGAGAGGATCCAGACACCGTAACTGTATCAGCTGCACTTGCAAAGCATCGTGAGAGCCAGGGCCTCGAGCCGTTCAGCCCGTTGATCGATCGCCTCATAGCCCCGATTGAGGAGCGATACACTGACACCCGGCAAGTAATAGCCCACATCAACGCCATAATGAGCTCTGACTTCCCCTTATTCACAAAAAGCACTAGGGACAGAGTCGTGGCCAATACCAAGCTGGTTGGCCGCGATCATGAACTGGACAAGCTCAACGAGTGGAAGGTCAGGGTGCTCAAGAAAAACCGACGCCCGTCATTGACATTGGTCGACGGCACTATGGGCATTGGCAAGACCCGCCTCCTCCGCGAGCTGTGTTTTCATATGGAGCTTGAGAGGATTCGAGTGTTCACTGTCAGCTTCTCAGAAGCTCGTCAGATCGCGTTTGAGCCGGTTACCCAGTTTATCCGAAGCATAGTTCCACTTGCGAGCGTCGAAAGCCTAAAGAAGTACGGGCCTGAGCTGATCAAGGTTGTGCCCGACATTCTGAGCGGCTACGACATCCAACCCACTCCTGCCCTTTCTGCAGAAAGAGAGATGCTGAGACTCTGTGACCGCTTGGCGAACTTCATACTCGACACCTTCGACAAACAACGGGTAGTCGTGGTTTTTGACAATGCTCAATGGGCAGATCGGCAGAGCCTTCAGCTGATAGAGCATATGCTCAGCAGTCCTAAGGCCGTCGCCTTGTGGCTAATCCTGACCTACCGGTCCGAAGAAGTCGACGGCAAGCCTCTGCAAGGCCTGCTCGAGCGGTGGCACTCTTCTGCGGAAACAACACGGCTAACCCTGTCGCCTTTCACGCCGGAGGCCACGTACGAGTTAGTAGTGCAGTTGCTCGGCAACAGTCCGATCTTGTCCCGGTTCTCAGCCCGCATTCATCGAGAGACTGAGGGAAATCCGTTGCTCATAAAGGACGTTGTAAACGCTCTTCATTCACACGGGCACCTATACACAGACGACGAAGGGCACTGGCGCACTGACTTTGATATAGATGGTGACACCTTCAAGTGGCCTGTGCCAAGCAATGTATATGAGGCAGCTCTGAATCAAGTCGCAGGTCTACCAGACGACTCTCGGGCTGTTCTTGAGACCTTGTCAGTGTTCATGTCTGCGGCACCACTCGAGACAGTTCAAGAGGTCTGCGACATCCCTCGAGACCGACTCATCCGCATCCTCAATGAGCTCATATCTCTGCAGCTCATTGACGAGAGAGATGACGATCGAGGGTACACATACGAAATCCGCTTGAGATGCGTAAAGCGAGAACTCTACGACTTTATGGAAGAGCCGCGCAAGCAGGAGCTTCATAATAAGGTTGCAAGAGCGCTCGAGTGCTCACCAAATAAGGATGGCACTGACCTACGCCACGAGCTGGTGTTTCATCTCAAGAAAGCGGGAGAACTACAGCTCGCATTCGAGTCGGCCTTGTCGACTGCACAGAGCCTTCAGGAGATCGGGATTGACTCCCGCTCTCAGGTGTTTCTCACCGAGGCTTATGAGATAGCCAAGAGACTCGGTGACGATTCACAGACGACTCAAATCCTGTTTTTGTTGAGCGAGACCTATGAGCGTCTGGGGTTGTATGAAAAGGCACTTAACGCCTATCGTGAAACGCTTGAACTCGCGTCCAAGACGAACGACGTCAGAGCCAAGGCCCTTGCCAAACAAGGTATCGGTCTGCTTCAGGTGAGGATGAACAACATAGAAGCCGCCTCTGATTCCCTCTACGAAGCCCTGGATCTCGCGAAGTCGATTGGATGCACAGAGGCAGTCCTCAGGGCCACATACAGCCTTTGCGTAATGATGCTGAGCAAGCAGAGGTACGATGAGATAGTCGAGCTGGCGTCCAAATGCCTCGCCTCTTATCCTGACAACGAGTTTCTCCATATACGAGGACTGCTCGAAAATCTGATCGGCGCTTGCTATGATGCAAAAGGACAAAGTGACGAGGCCCTAGTGCGGTTCAAGGAGAGCATCAGGCTGTTTAACCTCTCAGGCAGGTATTGGGAAGCCGCCCGGCCCATCAACAACATCGGCAACATCTACAATGACTACATGCGCATGCCCGAAAAGGCCAGAAGCTACTACCAGCAGGCAATCGATATCGTAAAAAAGTACGGCCAGCCTGCAATCATAGAGACTCTGCTAAACAACATCGGCGAGACATACAGGGCGCAGGATGATCACTCAAAGGCGCTTGAGTATTACCGCGAAGCTGAGAAACTGTCTCTCGAATCAGGCAGGCTTCTGCCTCTGTTGGTGTGCAGAGTCAACATGATCTACTCATGTCTGTTTCTTGGTGAATACAGCATGAGCTGTGAATATCTAAGGCTTACTCAAGCGGCAATCGAAGAGCGTGGTGACGATTTTGGCAAGTACGCAGGTGCATTTTACAATCACGCCGCGACGCTGTTCTATGTCCTTGGCGACTTCGATAAGGCGTCTTACTACCTCAGTGCCGGCAATCAGACGCAGGTAGATGCCGGATCACGTCGTCACCTCCATCTGTATAGACAAGCTCTTGGGCTCTGTGTAAATCATGCAAAGACCGGAACTCTGGATCTTACCGAGGTAGAGGCGGTAATCGCAGATCACGAAAAAACCGTGTATGTCAAAGACTTCAGGCACTGGCTTCATGTTCTGGCAGGCCTCCTGATCGACGCAGGAGAGTTGGAGAGGGCGGCGTCTCTCGTCTCCGAGAGCGAGAGGCTCACGAGCAGGTACGACACATCTAAGCTGTCGGCTGAACTCCTCCTTTTGCAAGGACGGCTGTCGCAGGGCGACTCTGCTGTCAGGCTGATCTGCCGCTCAATCGAGCGCTGTAAGTCTATTATAGATCCCATGCTTGAGTTCGAGGCCAACAAGGCTCTTGGCGACGCCCTGTACTCTCAAGGCGACTTGCTGCGAGCAGCGGCCGCATATGCCTCAGCTGCAGATCTGCTGTACCGCTTGGCAAGAAACGTTCCGCAGGAATACCAACGGACGTTCATTCTGTCGCACAACAGGCAAACAGTGCGTGAGCGCCTGTTAGCCATCAGAAGATCCATATTGGAAAGCGAGTGCGGATTAACCCTCAGCGAAGAGGGCCGCGACCTCCACAAAGAGTCTGACACTCTGACAAGCTTTTTTGGCTTTATGGAGCTGTTCAAGAGGCTTTCGAATGAGGCGGCGTGTAGCTTGGTTATGCCGAGTGCAGGGGTTGTGGAATGGGTCGTCGATCTCCTCGACGAGATGCTTGACAGCCCGCGGTCAAACCACCAGTACAACGTCGAGAGGATTCTGTCCGTTCTTGCTGAGATAGCAGCTGCGGACACTGCATGCGTGATAGAAGAAGACAATGGAGACGTGATACCCACATACTGGGTAGGCACTGCTCCAGTGGCGGCAGAGTTGCGGCCAATACTTGACCAGGCAAGATCGCAGTCCAGAGGCATTCTCATCAAAGAAGAGCCGGGAGACAAGCACCTTCGTGCCGATCTTGGGCTTCCTGAACACATCAGGGCTGTGATATGCATTCCGCTTTTCGAAGGGGGAATCGAAGATTCCTCGTTTAAGCCTGACCAGCGGCGGTCACGTCCTCGGTTGACCAGGAGCATACTAGGGTACTTGTACCTGTCGTCGTCATCGGCATTTAGTCCGTTCAACGAACACACTTTCCGGGTGTGCCAGGGCCTTGCTGCAGTCATCAGGATTCTAATAGAAAACCGCCACCTCCGGCTCATATCCTCGATCGACAAAGTCTCAGGAGTGTACACGCGCAAGTACTTCGAGCAGGCCATAGCCAATGAACTGCATAAAGCAGCGCGCGAGCAGTATCCGTTGTCGCTGATCATGATTGACGTCGATGAGTTCAAGAACGTCAACGACACCTACGGGCATCAGAGAGGAGATGAGATCCTAAGGGACATAGGCAGGATCCTCCTCGAAAACATCAGGCCGCAGGACATCTGTTGCCGCTATGGCGGTGAGGAATTCGCAATCTTGCTGCCTGATACTTCTGAAGCCGAAGCTGCTGTCGTGGCAGAACGCCTTCGCACAGCTGTCGAATCAGCCAAGCTAATGGGAACAAGCATGCCCTTGACCATCAGCCTGGGCATTGCGTCATACCCCACGCACGGCGAATGGCAAGACGAACTCGTCACTCGTGCCGACCAAGCACTTTATCAGGCAAAACAACTGGGCAAGAACAACACCATCGTCTGGGATCACTCAATAAGCGGCACTGCCAAACGGATGGACAGGCTCGCCGGGATAGTCACAGGAAACACAGTTCAAGACCAGCGCAATGTCCTCGCAATTATTGAGATGATTGAGCTCATTCACCAGCCGATCAAGAGAGAAGAAAAGATACATATTATCTTGGGCAGAGTCATCAGTGTACTCAGCGCCCAACTGTGCTCTCTAGTGTTGGTCACGGACGGGGACAGTTCGTCCGCGCAAGTGTATACGAGAAAAAGCCAGGAAGAAGGCTGGGTATCCGATGTAGTCTGCAGCCAGCAGATCATTGACAGTGTCCTATCCTCCGGCGAATCCACCTATTGTGTAGACTGGGATCATGTCCATGGCCTTGACCCTGTGTCCGGAGACCCGCAATGGCACTCGGTGATCGCGGTTCCAATCAAGCGGGGAGACTCCATTCTAGGAGCTCTCTGTTTGTCAGCCTCCATCAACTACCACGAGTATGGCTCAAGCGAACTCAACTTCGCTGAAACTCTCGGCAAGATCATATCACTCGTCCTCTAGCAGCTCGAATAGATATCGCCAGACAAGGGGATATTAGGCATGACTGATCTCTCTCTTGCGGAGACACCCCCTGAGGACAGCCAGGAGTATGAAATGGTTTAAGCAGCTCAAACAGCTCTTCAGTACTAAGCATGACGACAGCAGCACAGATCCCGCGAACCTAGAGGACGACCGCCTCGATATCAGCGAGCGCGAACACCTTGTTCAGAGCATCAGATTGGAACCCTCGATTGAGGCCAACCTTGAGGCTCTCAAGAAGATGATAGGGCCGTCTTGGGATATACCTATCAGGCCTTTGCTGCTCGGGACTCACAGGGTCCCTGCCGCGGTTGTCATCATTGAGGGATTCTCTGACAAAAACCAGGTTGCCGAGCTGACTCAAGCGCTTACAGTGGAGCTACTCAATAGCCCACTGCGCGACACTCCTGCCGAGAGCCTTCCTGAGGCCATAGTAGGTCGTCTACTCCAATCATCTAAAATCGACTATGCCGACACTCTTGACGGTCTCTGGCGACTCCTGACTGGCGGTAATACGGTCATCTTGGTCGATGGCTACAACAGGGCGATTGGCTGCTCGAGCGAAGGAGCCGTCTACAGGGCGATAGAGGAACCAAGCTCCGAGACAGTTATCAGGGGACCTAGAGACGGCTTTATCGAGAGCATAGCGGAGAACATGTCTCTAGTGCGTAGGAGACTGCGGACCCCCAACCTCTGGAGCGAGCGTTTCATAGTGGGGAGTCTCACGAAGACACAAGTTGCGATGCTATACATAAAGGGGCTCGCTCACGAGGAACTAATCGAGGAGTTGAGACAGCGAATCAGCCGCATACGAATCGATGGGATACTGGGAGCCGGGCAGATTGAGGAGTTTATCGAGGATCAGCCGGCCAGCCTGTTCCCACTCGTGTTTCAGACAGAGAGACCCGATCGGGCCACGTCGATGCTGCTCGAAGGCAGGATCGCGATAATGATTGACGGGACTCCCTTCGTTCTGTGCGTCCCCACAGAGTTTTCAATGCTGCTGCATGCGCCTGACGACTACTACGAAAAGGTACCGTCAGGCACAATACTCGGGTCACTCCGTTATCTGGCATTCTGGAGCTCAATACTGATACCCGGAGCATATACCGCTACCTTGACGTTTCATCAGGAACTCATCCCAACGGAGCTTCTCATAAAGATCATTGCGTCGCGCGAGGGAGTCCCCTTTCCTGTCGCCGTAGAGGTCTTCCTCATGGAGTTTGTGTTTGAGCTCCTTCGGGAGGCGGGTCTACGGCTTCCCAAGGCGATCGGCTCAGCGGTAACCATAGTAGGGGCGCTCATACTTGGCGATGCCGCGATCAACGCTGGGCTGGTATCACCACCGGTAGTCATAGTCGTAGCGTTGACAGCACTGTCGTCATTCTCGACACCGACCTACTCGTTCTCTCTCGCAGCAAGGCTATCCAGATTTGTCTTTGTCATCTTAGGCGCGGTACTTGGGCTGTTTGGGGTTCAGTTCGGATTCCTATTGCTCCTAATGTTCCTTACCTCACTAAGATCATTCGGATATCCTTATTTCTCGCCGTTTGGACCACTGATACTCAGCAACATGAAGGACGTCCTGTACCGCACCTGGTGGTGGGATATGATCCGGCGCCCGTTCCCCGTCGGATCGAGAGAGCCCATCAGGCAGCCTCCCGGCCGCAAGCCCAGGCCAGGGCTTGAGAAAGAGGAGGTCGAAAAGAGAGAAGCTAGAAGATCGGAGTGATGAGACCTGATCGAGAAGATCCACAATCGTCAGCTTCTACTCATGCTCTTCATCATACGCTCTACTGTCTCGATTGCCACTCTGCCCGTTCTCACAACGGGAGAAGCTGCACAGGACGCTTGGGCATCGTCACTCCTGGTTGTTCCTGGAACAGTCCTGATAGTGCTGCTAGTCGGTGGCTTGGGGATCAAGTTCAAAGAAATGACAGTAGTTGAGTACAGTGCAGAGCTGCTCGGAAGACCACTTGGCGCAGTCGTGTCCAGCCTGTTCTTGTTGGTGTTCTTGCACTTCGCTGCTACAGACATCAGGGTCTATGCGGAGGTGCTCATATCTGGGTTTACACCGAAGACACCGATCCCGTTCATCGTAGGTATAGTGATAGCACTCGCCGTTATAGCATCCCAGCTAGGCATAGAAACAATCGGGCGAATGGCCGACGTGCTGACTCCGTTGTTTGTTCTCTTCATTGCCCTCGGAATCTTGGGCTGCCTAGTAACATTTGATATACAGCATCTTGAGCCTGTGTTGTCTAGAGGCTCGATGCCAATTATTTCAGGCGCGCTAACGCCTACTGCTCTGGGTGCCAAATACCTAACCTTAGCTATGCTCATCCCAAATACGACTAAGCCGTCAAAAGCTCTGACGTACGCGGTGGTGTCGGTTCTACTGTCTGGAGTAGTTCTTATCGCTGTCGCAACATCTGCGGTGGCCGTTCTTGGAGCAGACCTGAGTCGAAACACTGTGTTTCCATTTTTCAAAGCGTTGAGGTCTGTGAGGATCACCCAACTCATACAGCGCATAGAAGCGCTTGCGGTCATCTCGTGGGGATATGGGGTATTCATAGATGTCTCGCTCCTTCTCTACTCGGGGGCCAAGGGATTGTCCCAGCTATTGGGTCTTGATGATTACCGGGTGCTGCTCCTGCCGCTCGCTGTTATTTGGGGATTCTACGCAGTTGAATCGCACGATACACTGCTTGAGCTCATGCATGTCTACAGACCTAGCACACTGATTCCTTTCGCCACAGTGATGGTGTTTGTCCCGTACATCGTACTATGGATAGCCTATTTGATCCGCGTTCGTAGATCGCATGGGGAAAGCGGGTGACTAGAATCCGTAACGTCTGCTTTCGGATCACGTTGATCGCTCTGATTATCTCAATCACATCCGTAACGATGACAGGCTGCTGGAATCGTAGGGAACCGGTGGGGCTTCTGTTCCCTACGCTGCTAGGTTTTGATATTGACGAGACGGGCGAATACATAGTGTTTGCCCAGTTTCCAAATCCCACTGTCGCGTCGGGAGCAGCGGCAAACGGAGGCGGCGGTGGCCGCTCGCTGTCCTTCTGGGTAAACATCGGCAGAGGCCAGACGCCTTACAGCGCTCTGAAAGACCTTGCTCTCACCACCTCCAGGCTGATCTCCCTTACACACGTTACTGTACTCCTCATCTCGGAGAAGCTCGCCAGGCAGGGAATCGGTCCTATCGTTGAGCTTTTTTTGCGCAACCACGAGCTTCGACTCATCGTGCGGACTGCGATTGTAGAAGGGAGCATAACAGACCTGCTTGAGAGCGAACTGCCTCTGGAGCCGACACCTGGTCTTGGAATGCACCGAATGCTCGAGTTTATTAGGGACGAGAGGTCTCAAATACCAGAAGGGAACCTATTGGAGAAGCTAAGAGAGATGGCGGAGCCAGGCCATGATCCCATGTTTATGCGTATGACTGTTCTCCCTGCAGCAAAGGAGCAATCATTCACAGATCCAGGTACTACACAAGGGGAGATGGCCAAGCCCATCGTCAAGATACACGGAAGCGCGGTTTTCCGCAAAGACAAGATGGTCGGTTGGTTAGACGACCATGAGTCTGCGGGTGCAAACTGGGTACTAGGCACTATCTCTCGAGCGACCTATGTAGTAGCGGCACCACAGCATGACTGCCTAGTCACTATAGAGTTGCTGCAGAGAAGCCGTGAAGTAAAGCCGCTCATCTCCGGAGACGAAATAGGCGTTAATGTGAAGATCGGCGCGGTCGCCAGAGTGCAGGACATAACGGGTCGCATTCCCGTCGACCGCGACGACCGAGAGACCGTTGAGTGGCTGACACAAGAAGTCGTAGGACACATAGAGAATGATGTTCAACTGGCTCTTAGCAAAGCCAGAGAGCTGGGTGCCGACGTCTTCGGCTTCGGCAACCTTATCTACAGAAAGGAACCACGGGTCTGGGAGCAGATCGGTGAAGACCGCTGGCATGAGCTCTTCCAGACTCTCAAGGTCAATGTCGACGTTGAAGTCCACGTCAGGCGCCCAGGACTGGTGATATCGTCGTTCACTCCGCGATAGATGCATAGGAGGCTTTGGCAGGTGCTGTGGTTTGTAGTGCCGATGATCATAATGGCTGCAGCTCAAGGAAGGCGTCTGTACCTAGACCGGATGTTTAAGGAGCTCGCAGCCTTTGCGGCAGTATGGATCGTGGCAGTCATATACGGAATCGTGACGCTATCAGGGATAAGAATACCAAAGCCAATCGAGATAATCGCTGCCTTGTTTGAGCGCGTTTTTTAGCTGCGCCTGACAACGCTACTACCGTTTTCAGCAATGCGTCTATGGACATAGCCGTATGGACCGCAAGTCTCTTTGTTTCAAGTACCATCCCGAAGGCCAAACGAGAGCTTGGCCTCTGGCGTAAGCGCGCCCTCTGTATCTCTTGTCCAAAGCTTCGCAAACAGGCGCTTGCCAGCATAGACAAGAAGGAGTTCCACGTCCTAGGCGGTTCTGTCTACGCTCTGTACCCACGTGGGCCAGCCCGACAATACAGAGCCGACATCCTACGAGCGATCACAGCCATTCAGACAATCAGCGACTACCTCGACAATCTCTGCGACAGAGCAGGCGAGAGTGACGAACACGCGTTTCGCCAATTGCACAAGTCGATGCTAGATGCTCTTGATCCTGATCAATCCTCGAGAAGCTCGCGGGGGCATCGGCCCAGCTCGTCGACTGCCCCATCCGAGACGCTCACCTCAGCTCGTCCAAACGGGGATAAGCGAATGCGATCGAAAGAAACTGATTCATACTACTTCGGCTACCCCTACTGCGAAGACAGCGGGTACCTCTCCGCGCTAGTCAACGCGTGCAGAGCCAGCCTTGCCTCCCTGCCGGGATATGAATCCGTGAAAGCGCACGCACTCCACCTTGCCAAGCTCTACTGCGATCTCCAGTCACTCAAGCACCTAGATCAATCGGTTAGGCTCAGACGGCTGAAGGATTGGGCATCTACCAATCTCGAGCAAGCGCAGTCTATGCGGCAGTTCTCCTCACTGGAGCCGATCGAGTGGTGGGAATTCGCTGCAGCAACCGGGTCTACTCTGGGGCTTTTCGCCTTATTCGCTATAGCCGCAGAGGGCCATGCGAAGGTCAATACTATCGAAAACGTCCTCAGCGCATACTTCCCGTCTATCTGCGGTCTTCACATACTTCTCGACTACCTCATCGACCTTGAGGAGGATCGAACTCACAACGACCTCAACTTCGTCTCCTTCTACTCCAATGACCAGCACAGATACGATCGCCTGACAGCCTTTGTCAAAGAAGCGACTGCAAGAGCACGCTCGCTGCCTAGACCGGGATTTCATCTCATGGTCGTAAGGGGACTGCTGGCGCTCTACCTGTCTGACCCCAAGGTAAGAGCCTGCGGGCTTTCAGACGAAGCAGTCAGGCTGTGCAAAGCCGCGGGAGGACCGACGCTACTGATGCGTCAGTCCTGTTTGGGTTTGAGGCGCATTGGCGTGTTCTGATCAACCGCTCAAATCTGACTGGCGACAGCAAGCGCCAGGCGAGTCAAGTATTCGGACACACTCTCAGGCATGGGCAGCTGTTTGAGCTGGTTGATAGCTCGATCTGCATACACTCGTGCCTCACTACGTGACTCCTCCATCACCCCTGTTTCCATCATGACATTCCGTATCAGGAGCGAAACGCTTGACCTGTCACTTGTGCGTGAGTCATCTATTTGTTTCACAATGTCAAGCACAGCGCGTCCGTCCTCGCCTCGCTGCATCAATCGTATTATAGGCAGTGTGGGAAGACCTCTCTTGAGATCGAGCATGGTAGGCTTTCCGATTTTCTCCTCTTCACCCAAGACGTCAAGCAGGTCATCTACAATCTGAAACGCATACCCCAAGTTCAGGCCGTACTCCCGCAAGGCCGTGACTTGCTCAGACGAACCTCCGGCTAGGTGCGCGCCGACCTCACAACAAGCAGCCAACAGTGATGCTGTCTTCTTGCCAATGTGAGAAAGGTAGACACTCTCGTCCGGTTCATCCGGCCACGAGTAGAGCGCCTGCTCGATTTCGCCTTCACACATCGCCCGGACAGCATTCGCCAGGGCTCCAAGCGCAAACAGCTGTTGTCGCAAAGCAAGCAGGCCGAAGGCGGATGCGAACAAATAGTCGCCCGCAAGAACCGCCACCAGGTTGCCCCATCGCCTGCCTACAGTAGGCTGGCCCCTCCGGAGTCCAGATCCGTCAATAACGTCATCGTGCAGCAGAGATGCGAGGTGGATCAGCTCAACCGCACTCGCCACATCGACCAGGACTTGAGTATTTACGGGCCCAAGAGTGGCCGACAGAACCACCAGCGTGGGGCGAATTCCCTTTCCCTTGTGGCGCAAAAGGTAGTGATTGATCTCGTCGACAAACGTTGATCGAGACTCGAGGATCTCCTTCAACCGAACGTCGACCAGGTCCATTATAGGGTATTCCTCTCTTATGCTATCAAGAAGCCCTCTTAACTCACCCAATACTGCCCTACCTCACCACTACTAGTCTCCCAAGAGATTGTCCAGCCAATTCTCGCTATTATGCTTATCTTTTCCTACCTGGATGATTTCGAAACAGGCTAAGCAAGCAGGACGACAACAACGAACGTAGGCTTGCTTCTCTCCCCACCACCTCTACTAACATACGCTATATAGGACTGGGTTGCGGACAACCGGGTTGACCCCTATCCAGATCTGAGGCATAAGGAGGGAGCAACGTGCACATGGAGAGAACGGCTGCCGCCGCGTTAGTGCCTCTAGGGCAGCATAAGTTGCCGCCTCTTCCCTACCCATACAACGCTCTAGAGCCTGTGATTAGTCGCACGGCTCTGAGGATCCACCACGACAAACACCACCAAAGCTATGTAGACGGCCTAAATGAGGCGGAGATACAGCTTGCTAGATCAAGGGCAGAAAACAACTACTCGTTAATCAAGCACTGGGAGCGCGAGCTCGCATTCAACGGTTCCGGCCACATACTGCACAGCATCTTCTGGACAGTGATGGCCCCACCTCGGAACACTCGCGTAGGGCCTGAAACCCTCAGGCACATCATAGCCTACTTCGGCAGTATGTCAGCCTTTCAGAGGCAGTTCTCAGAAGCTGCAATCCAAGTGGAAGCTTCGGGCTGGGCTATTCTAGTCTGGCAACCGGCATGGAGCCGTCTTGAGATCCTCACTGCAGAGAAACACCAAGACCTCACTCAATGGGGCGGCATTCCAGTGCTGGTGCTGGATGTGTGGGAACACGCGTACTATTTGGACTATCAAAACCGCAGGAACGACTATGTGCATGCGTGGTGGCAATTGACCAACTGGCCGGAAGTCGAAAGACGTCTGCGCCTGGCCATGCGAGCGCAGATGCCGATCAGTCTTGAACAGGCGATCGCTTCGTGGCCGTACTGCTGATCCGGCTATCATGGACGTGTTAGCTTCGACGGCCTCGACTGTGTTCACGATATGCGCGAAAAAAACCGACAAGTCATATCCAGACTCGAAGCAGATCACCATCACAGGACTCATGTTACCAACAGTCCAGCTGTTGACGAGCTGCCCATGAGTTGACTAGCATCGCGCTTTCGTTCGTGGGAACATTAACAGCGGAACAACCACGACACAGGAGGTGCACCTTTGGTGGCACGCAACAACCAGAATCAGATTCAGGTGCCGCAAGCTAAAGAGGCGCTCAATAGAATGAAATATGAGGTGGCAAACTCACTAGGCATCAAACTAAATGAGGGTTACAACGGTCACCTGAGTACGTATGAGACGGGCAAGATCGGCGGAAACATGGTCAAGCGGATGATCCAGGCTGCAGAACAGAGCTTGATCAACCAGACAGTGAGCTCTGTTCGCACCGGCTTCCAGCAGGGGCTTGCAGAAAGCCAGCCTGTAGTTCCTCAGGCCCAGCAGTTCGGACAGCAGAATCAGACACCACCGGTACCACCAAGTCAGTAGGCGGCTCTCGATCACTGGAGACGAGGAAGGCACTAGGCTAGACGGGACTGTAGGAGCAAGGACTCGGCAAGATCCGAGTCCTTGCTCTATTTTTAGCGACAGCTATGCGACTTATCCCCTGTAATGCGATAATCACCCGGTTTGGCCATTGATATTGGTATGTCCAGCAGATATCATGAAACCAAAGAACCAATTTATCCCTTGGACATCCATAACATGCAACTTGACGTTCACAGTCTGGCGAAGAGGTGCATGGAATGAGACTAGGATACGGCAAGTCACTGCACGGCAAACGCCCTACGTGCTGCCTACGATTAGCGTGGATTGTCATGGCGATGGTTGCCTTGGCCTTTCTCACCGACCTCACACTGGCGCACTCGAGTCAAATCCAGGTGTTAGTCAATGGCGAACCGCTCGGTGAGGGCTACTTCGCAGTTGTGGTTGACGACGTGATCATGATCCCGGCAGAGGCGGTAATCAACGCACTTGGCGGAAAGATGCGTTACGATTCAAGCACCAACACTGTAGATATTACACTTGCTACAGTCTGCTCAAGCTCCAGCTACGCGTCGGACGGACACACATCAGGTACAGACACGGACGGAGAGATCTCTCCAGAAGATGTGACAGTGTTCATTGCTAAGAGCGGATCGAAGTATCATTGCGAGGGATGTAGATACCTATCGACAGGCGGAGACGCCATCGCTCTGAGTGACGCGAAGCGCCGCGGGTACGGGCCATGCAAAGTATGCAATCCACCACAGTGAAATCCTGACGATCTATAGGGAGGAACGGCATTGAGCAGACCTGTGCTGGGCGTGCTCTTTAGCAGCAGAGACTGGCGGGGATTCTTGAGCGGAACAGGCAAAGAACGGCTTGACCTCTACCTGAAGGCCGCACAAAACCGCGGTCTGAGAATCTGTTTTTTCCGAGTTGAGGATATAGACTTGAAGTCAATGAAGGTGCGTGCTACGGTCAGAACAAAAAACGACCGCTGGCTCAAGGTCAACATGCGGCTTCCTCAAGTCATCCACAACCGAGCAGTCCACCGCGTTGGTACAGCAGAGGGTGTTCTAAAGACACTGGAAAGTCGCGGAATAATCATCTTTAACAACTGGAACAACTACGGGAAGCTGCGTATCCATCGGTACATCTACTCAAACCCTGTCCTTAGGCGTTATCTACCCGAAACGTGCAGATTCACCCAATCAAACCTTAAGCGATTCCTTGAGTACAACTCGTTCTTCGTGAAGCCCGACCGAGGGTCGGTTGGACGCGGTGTAATCAAGGTCAGCAGACTTTTCGCAAACAGGTGGATCGTGACTCGTCAGGTGAAAGATCGGACATCCACCGATCTGGTGCGAACGGACAGCCTATACAGGCTTCTCAATAAATACACGGGCCGCAGAAGGCACCTGTTGCAAGAGGCCATAAAGCTACTCACTTACAAAGGATCACCCATAGACATACGTGTTGCCGCTCAGAGGGACGGCTCCGGCAAGTGGCAGATAACAGGTATGGCGGCCAAAGCAGCTCGCAAGGGCGGTTATCTCACGAATGTATTCCAGGGTGGAACAGTAATAAGACTCGATGAGTTGTTCACAGAACCAATGCACAGGGCAGTGACAAGAGCGCTATCAAACGCAGCACTGAAGATCGCCGAGCACCTAAGTCGCAGATTGCCCCACCTGGCTGATGTGGGGTTTGACTTTGGCATCTCACGAGACGGCAAGGTATACTTCATCGAGATGAACTTCAGAGATCAGAGATACAGCTTGATGCTCGCACAAATGCCTGACGCTTACTATAGGGCATACGACAATCCCGTTGCATATGGACAGTATCTCCTAACAACCATGAAAGGGCGCTCAAGCCGACGCAGCCGGTGAAGATGTGCTCGTGGTGTCACTCCTACTACTTAAGTAGTAGGAGTGACACCGTGCCCCGTTGGCGACATGCACACGCAGCAGCGGATCCACCAAGCGGCAGAAAGAAAATAACCCAGCCTACGCTGGGTTTTGTTTGGGGTGGATGACGGGACTCGAACCCGCGACTCCCAGAGCCACAATCTGGTACTCTAACCAGCTGAGCTACATCCACCATGCAATATGACCTGCAGCAGCACTACGTGAGCTGAAAGATAAGCTGCCGCCAGCGCTAATATCTTAACATACACTCTCGCGTTTGGCAAGACCACTAGGTTGATGAGTCATTTGCGTTGCCACTGTTATTCGAGCAGTGATTGAGAGATTCACCAGTATTGACGCTACTCCCATATACTGGATGCACCTACACTAATACTACACCAAACTCATATGCGGTATCTAGCATAAGATGCGGTTTTTTCTCATCATTTGCATTTGACCATATACGCAAACGAGACCTGATGTATGTTGAACTCACGAGTTCCCACGACCACACAACTTCCTGTATCCGCCCTGTCGCTCACTTTCCGTTTGTCCGCCGCGTACGATATAGCAACCACAGCACTCGGCTCGAGGGAGTTCTTGGGCCATCTACGCAGCTTGCGGAGGCGAAGAGCGCTATGTTGGCTTTCAGGCGACTTGACCAGGTACTCGAGTCTTCAATGGAGATCCCGTTTACCAACAAGTCCAAGATAGTCTTCATGAGCGACTGCCACCGCGGCGATGGTAGCGCGGCTGATGACTTCGCTGCCAACAAGCAGCTGTACATGCACGCTCTCCGTCAATACTACACCGCAGGGTACACTTACATCGAAATCGGTGATGGAGACGAGCTGTGGGAGAACAGCAGGTTTGACAAGATCGTCTCTACACACAAAGATGTATTTCAACTCCTTAGACGGTTTCACCGCTCTGGCCGCCTCTACATGATTTATGGAAATCACGACATAGTAAAGAGGCAGAAGCCAGTTCGAATGCGCCACCTATACTACGCCTACGACAGGACCAAGCGCAGCAAAGTTCCCCTACTCGAAGGACTGCTGGCACATGAAGGGCTCATCCTCAAGCACATCCCTACTGGAACGCGCCTGTTCGTGACCCATGGTCATCAAGCCGACTTTTTCAACGATCAACTGTGGGTGGCCTCTTGCATACTGGTCCGGTATGTCTGGCGCTTCTTGGAGGTACTCGGGATTCAGGACCCTGTCAGCCCGGCAAAGAACCACAACAAACGAAATAGGATCGAGCGTGTGCTCGTTCGGTGGGCGAAGGCGAATAACCAAATACTAATTGCAGGCCACACCCATAGACCGACCTTCCCACAGGTGGGCGACGCTCCATATCTGAACGATGGCAGTTGCGTTCACAGAGGCTGCATCACTGCAATAGAGATCAAGCACGGCATGATTGCGCTCGTCAGATGGTGCGAAAAACCGACGCAATCAGGATCTCCCCTTTACTTGAGAGAAGTGATCGGCGGGCCGAGGCCACTGCTAAACGTCGTGACCGACAAAACAAAACCCCTGCATCTAGCAGGGGTTTAAGTGGCGCGCCCGGCAGGACTCGAACCTGCGACCTACGGATTAGAAGTCCGTTGCTCTAATCCACTGAGCTACGGGCGCATATGTGATCTGGAGCGGGAAACGGGACTCGAACCCGCGACCCTCAGCTTGGAAGGCTGATGCTCTAGCCAACTGAGCTATTCCCGCTCACCAATCTCAAATGTGTGCTGGTCGGGGCGAGAGGATTTGAACCTCCGACCTCCTCGTCCCAAGCGAGGCGCGCTGCCAAGCTGCGCTACGCCCCGACAAGCAAGTTACAGTATATCGAAAACTTCGGCTTACGTCAATGGATGGTCTGCACTTCAGCTCCATGAATTACGTTCACGGCTAAAGACCCCTACAAAATGCCAGCACGTCAAAGACGCTCGCAGCCTAGAGACGCTCTTGCAATATCTCCCGCATCTTCTGGAGTGCGACAGCGCGATGGCTTATGCGGTTCTTGATGTCACTTCCGAGCTCCGCAAAGGTTTTTCCGTATTCACGGAGCATGAATATCGGATCGTATCCAAAGCCGCCTGATCCTCTGCACTCAAATGCTATCACGCCTTCACAGGTGCCCTCAGTAACAAACACCTCGCCTTCCGAATCAACGAAGGCCATTGCGCACCGGAACCTCGCTGTCCTCTCTTCTAGCGGCAAATCTATCATGGCTGCTAAGAGCTTGTCTATTTTCTCTTCGTCTGTTGCTGAGTTACCGCCGTACCTGGCAGAATGGACACCGGGCGCGCCATTGAGCGCATCAATCTCAAGACCCGAATCATCGGCTATTGCAGGCAGTTTCGTCCACTCAAACGCCGCCATCGCTTTCCTTATGGCGTTTTCCTCAAACGTCTCGCCGTCCTCTACGATGTCAGGCATCTTCGGGAAATCATGAAGTGAGTAGAGCTTGACGTCATGATCGACAAGCAACTCAGCGATTTCTATCAGTTTTCCACGGTTCTTGGTAGCCACGACGAGCTTCTTCATTTGACGGACCCTCTTCCTATGTACTGGCCGACTTCTCCAAGAAGTTCCTTCTGTATCTTGATCAGGTCCAAAATCCCCTTCTCTGCGAGGGCAAAAAGCTCCATCATTTCAGCTTGAGTAAACGGATGCCCCTCTGCCGTTCCCTGGATCTCGATTACTTCGCGTCTTCCAGTCATCACTACATTCATGTCGACCTGAGCAATTGAGTCCTCCTCGTAACTCAGGTCCAGCCACTTGTGTCCCTCAACAATGCCGACGCTTGTTGCAGCGAGCCAGTCTCTAACCACGGGTGTCTCTCCGGGCGAATCAAGAAGCCTGCAGTAGTTGAGAGCGTCAACCATTGCCACAAAGCCGCCTGTTATGGCTGCCGTCCTAGTTCCGCCGTCAGCCTGGATGACGTCGCAGTCGACAGTGATCGTCCGCTCACCTATGCGGTCGAGGTTCACAACTCCCCTCAACGCTCTCCCTATTAGCCTCTGGATCTCCATAGTCCTTCCGCTCTGCCTACCTCTGGCCGCCTCCCTCTGATTGCGTTCCTGAGTACTTCTTGGCAACATGCCGTACTCGGCGGTCACCCACCCTTGTCCTGTTCCTTTGAGAAACGGAGGCACCTTGTCCTCTATTGTGGCAGTGCAGATCACATGGGTATCGCCCACTCGTATGAACACCGAGCCTTCGGCATACTTATTGTACCCTCTAGATATCTCTATCGGCCGTAACTCGTCATCCGCTCTTCCGCCAACCCTGGCCATATACTGCAACCTCCAAACTAACGACGCTCGTAGATACTGTTTCCCCTAGTGTCAATAGCAACGATTACTGGGAAGTCTTTGACTTCGAGACGCCTTATTGCTTCAGTCCCCAGATCTCCATACGCCACCAGCTCTGCATTTACCACGCGACGAGAGAGCAGTGCTCCCGCACCACCAACTGCCGCAAAATACACGCAGCAATGCTTGACCATCGCCTCTATGACCCGTTTCGACCGGGTACCCTTCCCAATCATACCACCGAGACCCTTCTCTATCAAGGCAGGAGCATATGAATCCATCCTGTAGCTGGTGGTTGGACCTACGGACCCGATAACTCTGCCTGGAGGGGCCGGGCAAGGACCCGCGTAGTATATGAATGCATTCTCAAGGGGTATAGGGACCTCTTCACCTGCAAGGATGCTCTCCACCATTCTGCGGTGAGCCGCGTCTCTCGCAGTGTAGATAGTCCCAGACAACAGCACACGCTGCCCTACCTCGAGCGGAATCAACTCGCTCTTGGCAGTGACCGGAACGCGCAGATGCACTACATCGTCCGAGTTGTCAACTGCTCTCAAGCTGGCGCTTTGCCGCGTCGCCGCACGGCGGTGCGCGGCTGCGCACTCCTTAGCGCAACCCTGACACGCCTCATGGTTCGGCATGACTCGCCCTACCTCCCAAGCCTAGTAGTCAGGTGCCTAGTCACATGGCAACTGACATTCACTGCCACAGGCAGCCCCGCTATGTGGGTTGGAAACGTTTCGATACTGACCCCAAGTGCAGTGGTTCGGCCACCAAATCCTTGAGGCCCTATATCTAAATCGTTAATCAGCTCAAGCAGCTCCTCCTCCAATCGGGCAATGCGCGGATCGGGGTGGCGCTTGCCTATAGGCCTAAAGAGGGCCTTCTTTGCCAAAACTGCAGCTTTATCCATTGTCCCGCCTATACCCACGCCCAAGACGACAGGCGGGCACGGATTAGGGCCTGCCTCTCGCACTACCTGGACTACGAAGCTCTTGACGCCCTCCACGCCTTCGGCGGGTGCCAGCATCTTGAGCTGACTCATGTTCTCGCTTCCGAACCCTTTGGGGCTAAAGTGTATAACTAGTGCCTCTCCAGGCACTATATCATAATATATGACAGCGGGCGTGTTGTCGTTGGTGTTTAGTCGTTCCAAAGGATCCGACACGATAGATTTGCGTAGATAACCAGCTTGGTAGCCTTGCATGACGCCTTCGTTGATAGCATCAGTCAAACCTCCGCCCACTATTCGGCAGTCCTGTCCGACCTCTACGAAGAACACGGCCATCCCGGTGTCCTGGCATATCGGTATGCACTCATTCCGCGCAATGTCTGCGTTCTCCAGCAGTAACTCGAGCACACTTGAGGCAGTCGGATTGCCCTCACTCTCCACAGCCTTTTCAAGGGCTCGGCATACGTCGGGAGGGAGGTTCACGTTCGCCTCAATGCACATCCTACGAACTTCGTCTATGATCTGATCCACATGTATCTCAGTCACGTCGCTCACCTCCGCAGCGTGCTACTGAGATTCAGAATCCTGGCGCTGTCTGGCTTGCTCCTCCAATTGCTCGATATCAATATCCGGAAGATTGGAGGTAAGCTGTGTGAGGAAATCCATACCCGACGCAGGGCTTGCCTGCGACTGACTTGCCGATGCTTCTTGCTGAGCAAGGGGCGCTCCGCTAAAGAAACTCACCAATCCGTCATAGATGCCTCTGGCCACTTCTTTCTGGAATGAATCCGTCACCAAGAGCTTCAGCTCTTCGAGGCAATTCATGAACCCCACTTCGATCAATACAGAACACACCTTAGCTCCCTCAAGCACGCCCAGCAAGAATGCCCTATGAACTCCGACGTACCCGAGATTCTGCCCAGTTCTCCCTGATATCGCCCGTCCAAGGACCTCTGCCAGCTTCTTTGACTGGGAATGTCCAGACTTGTGATACACCTCTATGCCGGAGGTCTCTGTCCACTCAATCAAGGACGAATTGTGATGAATTGAGACAAAAACATCTGCGTTTGCTTCATTGGCAATCCTATACCTCTGCGCAATGCTCAAACCCACATCAGAGTCCCTGGTCATCACTACATTTGCTCCGGCGGCCACCAGCAGGTCTCTGAGCTTTAAAGCCACCTTGAGGTTTAGATCCTTCTCGTAGATCACCTGGCCGTCGAGAGTCCGGCTGGCACCGGGATCTCCGTTGGGGTCAATAGACGGAAACGAACCGTGGCCTGGATCGATGACTATCGTCCGCCCGACCAACGAGCTTTCCTGGGACTTGGGCAGTCTGATGACCGTTTCAGACCCCGAGTTCTTGATCACAGTGTATCCGTTGAAGCGCTTGAGGTCAAATACCATGCGCACCACGTGGCCGTCGAATCTGCCCGCCCTGAATCCTGCGATGAGTTCATTTTCGACGCTCACTTGTGATGGGTCGAATCCAAAGAAGCTGTGTGAGAAATCCACAGCCAAGCGCATCTTATCCGAGCCAGGAGGATCAGTCCAAATCTCTCCCTGGTTATCCTGGCTGGACCGGATAACGATGTCTACGGCTGTGTCAGTTTCCCTGATCTCCGGTTCGTATAGCATCTTGCCGAACGCTACTCGCAGCTCATTTGGCTTACCCTCAGGCCTATAGGCAGTGAACGGGTAAGATCTGCGCAGTTCTATGACCACTCTCACTGTGTCAGTCTGGTTCTGGCTGGCTCTAATACAGCTGACAAAATAGTGGTCGTCATTCGCCACCTCAAAAGCGTCACTGGCAAGGAAAGCATTCTGTAGATCGACCACTATCCTGTCTGGATCTGAGTAATAGTTGATCTGATAAGGAATTGGGCCAGCGTCGGACGTAATCCGGATCAGCCCGCCGTCAGAATTGCGGATAAGTTCTGCATCATAGACCTTGAACGCAGGCTCAATAATGATGCGCCGAAAATTTGTCGGGTCTCTGCGTGCCCAATACCTGAAACTCCTGTTTAGATCAAGCACAACTCTAACCGTCGGGGGGTCAGGAATATTCTGGCTTGCCCTGACAGACCGCAATATCGCATCGTCGACCTGGAGGGTCCGTTTTTCCTCAGCCAGCCCCATGCGAACGCCGGGAATATCAACGTAGTACCTATCCGGCTCTGTCAGTATCGCCTCTGTGAGCCTGCTAGAGACAGGTTTGGATAATGTCAAGACAACCGCCTGTCTGCCGTCGTCCAGCTTCTCGACATCCATGCTGACAAGCTTTGGAACAGCCTCACGCAGGATAAGCTGGCTGCGATCATCGCTCCAGTCTGCGTCGACTCCGAGCAGCCAAGTAAGCGCGTTTATGCTGAGATGGACTCGGCCGTCGACCTTGATAGGAGGCATGTCGAGTTCTACGGGTTGTCCATCGACAAGGGCTACGTAGTTGCTGACTGTCAGCTCAACTGACTGATTTTCAGTCAGCAACCTCATGACAATGGCGTCTTGAATCCAGTACGCGGCAGCTCCAAACGCGGACGCTATCTCCTGAAGCGGTACATAATCCACGCCGTCGCTCTGTATCACGGCATCCTTGAGTATGGTTTCGCCCAAAGGGGAGCGAATGATTATATCAGCAGCTAAATCGCTGCCAAGTGCTTGTCCAGGGACCAAACAACCAACAAAAACCAGGGCCGCTATCAGGACCAGCGTACGCCTCATCATAATAACCTCTCACTGCGTCGGGTTCATGTGAGTTTTCAGGTTTGATTTCTACCATACGCACGTAAATCCCTTCTCATGCAGGAGCTATGTAGATCAAGCAGAACGCTGTCAGGGCACATGAGGGTCCCAGTCTCCGTCGTAGTCCATATCGTCAACAATAATTAGGACATCTCGCTCTTCACGAGCAGTGGCCAGGTTGCTAGTTGACACGACTCTTAACGTATACACATCGCCGTCCTGAGGAGTTCCGGGCAACACCACCGGATCCACAAACACTATCTGCTCGCTTTCGATCCTGACAGCCATCTCCGGCTCACTCACAATGCCAACGATTGAATGAGTCCTGCCGAAGCTGGAAAATCCCTCTTCGGACCCGAGCAACCTTAGCGCTAATGCCTGGCCTGGGCAAGATATGTCGCACTCCGTCACATAGACCGGTGAGGCGCTTCCATTGAAGAGAGCAATCTCAGCGATACCTCTTGCCTGCCCGCCGGAGGTAGTATTCCAATACACATGGAAGTCTACCGCGAAGCCGTCTGGCACAAGGCCCATCTCATTTCTAAATATCACCTGATTTGCTCCAGGGCTGAGATGAATTGCGCGCTTAATCATCCTGTACCCTGGTGCAGAAATGGTGACCACTGTGTCTCCTACTGACAAGCCCGACACACTGGCAACCCCGAACTCGTCAGTTACTTTCTTGTGTTTGCCTCCAATGGTTATCTCAGCGCCTTGCACATGATCGCCAAAAACATTGCGCAGCTCAAAGACCACTCCCGTGGTCTGCTGCGCAACATGAACAGAAACGACCTCTATGTCAAACCCGCGCGTTCGCAGGATCAACGCCCAGATGGTTATCGTGACTACAAGGATAGCTACCAGGCGAACTAGCCGCATGCTGATTGGCAGTCTAAACAACCCAAACACCTCTGCTCGAGTCTACGCTGCGGACTACATCTCACACTGATAGCTATTAGGCATCCCTGTCAAGTATGCGGAGCTACTGCTCCTGCAAGACCTGAATGGCCTTACGTATCCTCTCAAGAACCCTTTCCTTGCCTATCACATGCAAGGTTTCAAACAGCCCAGGAGTCGCAGTGCTTCCGGTCACCGCTACTCTAATAGGCATAAACACCTGTCTCGTCCCAAGCCCAAGCGAATCAACCAAAGACCTCAGCGTAGTCTCCAGAGCAGACTCAGAGAAATCGTCAAGACCTTCAAGCACTTCCAGAGACTTCCGAAGGACTGATGCGGTCTCTTCTTTACTCATCTTCCTAGGCACCAGCAACGATGGATCATGAGTGATCTCATCTGTAAAGAAGTACCCCGACATGTCCGAGATGTCCGACAGCAGTTTCACTCTCTCCTGTAGGAGCGGAGCGACCTTTCTCACATAGGCGACCTCTTCGCTCGTAGCCGGGTTAGAGACCAGCCCGTCTCTCTGAAGGAAGGGGATGCACCTGTCAGAGAACTCGTCTGGATCCAGCCGCCTTATGTGAACACCGTTTAACCAATCAAGTTTGTCGTACGAGAAGACCGCAGGCGATGTTCCCACTCTCTCAAGCGAGAATGAGCTTACCATTTGATCAAAATCAAGCACTTCTTCGCCATCCGGGCTCGTCCAGCCAAGGAGAGCCAAGAAATTGACGAGTGCTTCAGGTAGATAGCCCTTTTCTCGAAACTCCCTAAGCTGAGTAGCGCCGTGCCTCTTGCTGAGTTTGCCTCCAGACTGCGACAAAATCACTGGAAGGTGCGCCATAACAGGCGCTTCCCAGCCAAAAGCCTTGTACAGCAGAACATGTTTGGGCGAGCTGTTGATCCACTCATCCCCGCGGATAACATGGCTTATTTTCATCAAGTGATCGTCAACGACACTTGCCAGCTGATAGGTCGGATACCCATCCGATTTCATCAACACGAAGTCGTCAAGCAGTCTGTTTTCAAACCGTATCTTGCCTCTCAATACGTCCTCGACGATTGTAGCGCCCTCTAGAGGCATCTTGAACCGAATCACACTGGGAACGCCCTCATCCAGTAGGCGCCTAACCTCTTCCTCCGGCAAGTCGCGGCACCTGCGGTCGTAACCGGTGGGCTCTCCTGCAGCTGCCTGGGCCTTTCTGAGTTCGTCGAGGCGGTCAGGTGTGCAAAAGCAGTAGTATGCATGCCCTGTTTCCACGAGGCGATCTGCGTGTTCCTTGTATATATCGAGCCGTTCTGACTGTATATACGGGCCGACGTCCCCACCAACACCGGGGCCTTCGTCCCACATCAGCCCCAACCAGCTCAAGCTCTCTTTTATGTCTTCCATGGATTCCTCGACATACCTGTTGCGGTCTGTATCCTCTATGCGAAGGATAAATGTCCCGTTGTTTGCTCTGGCAAACAAGACGTTAAACAGTGCTGTGCGCGCTGATCCAATGTGTAGGTATCCTGTCGGACTAGGAGCAAATCTCACTCTGACACTCTTGTCGACGCCTGACACATCAAAAACTCCTTTTCACTCTGACAGTTGATCCCGGCAGCTGATTCCGACATACGCGAGCGGACTCAGCAGCCAGGTCGTACACGCCTACCGTCTATTCTACCAGAAACCTGCAGTCACCTGTCAACAACTGCGCAATCCGCAACAAGGGCTAAGTTGAGTGCAGCTGGAGCGAGTCAGAAATGAGTGGGGTTCGTCATGGGCGAGTTCGAGGACAACGCCTCTCCGGGATCCCTTGTGAAACCATTCACAGATAAGAGAATGGAGGAGGACCATGATCGAGAAGGTAGGCACCTGTCTGCCATTGCGTGACCTACGCAATGGAGAGCACATGGTCCGATATCCTGAGACATTAGGCTCGCGCTATCGCCAGGCTGCCCTGGAGAGACAGGCATCTCAAGCATCTACTGCCGAACCAGCCGACTCCGCCACTTGTCCTCGCGAGGCTACTAGCGCCAGCCGGGCGAGACGGTCCAAGAGCCTCTGCCGAAGCATTCAGGATCTGAATGGCCTGGACTTGGCTCCTGGCCGCTTCGATAACCCTTACCACTCTCGAGCAACGATCGGTGCTCTTGAGCATCCTCGGCTACTCTCTCAAGCTCGCTTGTCAACCACTCTCACAGCTTTTCCGCTGCTGCGAGCGATGGACCTGGGCTCTACGAGCCGCACCTTGACAGTGATACCGACGACGCTCAGTATTCTGTCCCTGATCTTGCGCTCCAATCGTTCAAGAGCTCTGAACTCGCCTGAAAATATCTTCTGCGGAACCTCCACTTGCACCTCAAGATTGTCGAGGTATCCCTCTCTGGTAATCACAAGCTGGTAGTGAGGCTCGACCTCTTCGATCTCCATAAGGACGCTTTCAATCTGCGAAGGGAAGACGTTTACTCCCCTGATGATCAGCATATCGTCAGTACGTCCGCTAGTCTCGTCCATACGCAGGAATGTGCGCCCACACTCGCACTGCCCTGGTATGAAGCGAGTGATGTCCTTTGTTCTATACCGCAGTAGCGGTAGCGCTTCCTTGGTTAGAGTCGTCAAGACCAGCTCGCCTTTCTCGCCAAAGGGAACAGGCTCAAGCGTATCAGGGTCAATGATTTCTGCGATGAAGTGGTCTTCATTGATATGCATCCCGCAGCGAAACTCACACTCGCCGGAGACTCCGGGCCCCATCACTTCACTCAAACCGTAGTTGTTAGTGGCGAACAGACCCCAGCGCTTCTCGATCTCTGTCCTGAGGTTCTTAGTGGACGGTTCAGCCCCGAATAGACCGATATTGAGCCCAAGATCCTGACATGAGATCCCCATCTGCTCAGCGACTTCAGAAATGTGAAGCGCATAAGAAGGGGTGCTTACGAGTGCAGTGGATCCCATGTCTCTCATGATTCGCACTTGTCGTTCAGTGTTTCCGCTGGACACCGGTATCACAGTGGCGCCGACCTTCTCGAGTCCGTAGTGCAACCCAAAGGCTCCCGTAAACAGCCCATATCCAAAACTGATCTGCACGACGTCATCAGCTGTCACACCAGCCTCTGATACGATGCGCGCTACGAGTTCTGACCAGCTGTCCAAGTCATTTGCAGTATAGCCGACCACTGTGGGAATGCCGGTCGTCCCTGAGCTGCTATGAACCCTTACGACCTCTCGCAGTGGCACTGCAAACATCCCATAGGGGTAGTTGTCTCTCAGATCATCTTTCACTGTAAACGGCAGCTTGGTCAGGTCGTCCAAGCCCCGGATGTCACCGGGCTTGATGCCAAGGGCGTCCAGCCTCTTTCTGTAGAACCCGACGTTGTTGTACACTCTCTCAACTACAGACTTCAGCCTCTCTAGCTGAAGCTCCTGTATCTGAGATCTAGGCATGCATTCCATCGACTCGTTCCAGATCAACTTGCATCTGCTCCTTCCAAAACAGAACCCCTACGCCAGCCAGTGGTGATCTCTTCACCAAAGCACTTCTGGATGTGCTCCTCAGACAACGCTGGTGTCAGCAGGCTCACAATCGGGTAAACCACTAACGGAACAATCATGGAGACCGAACCAATCAACGGGCTTCTGGATGCATCAAGCCCCGAGACAGATGCCCAGACGACTGATATCAAAAGGCCGGTCAACAGACTGATCCACGCAGCTTCTTTCGTACCCCTGCGCCAGAACAACCCATACAGATAGGGTGCAAGGAAAGCTCCTGCGACTGTCCCCCACGAAAAGGACATCATGGCTAGAATCGGGGTATCAGTCAGCGCAAAGTAGACCGATAGCAGGACGAACACCAGGCACAGCGCACGCATCACCCAGACAGTTACATCCTTCCGATGAGCAGGCCAGAGCCTCCCCTCACCTAGGTCGATCGCCAAGGCAGAACTCGCTACCAAGACTAGACTGGCAAGGGTAGACATTGACGCTGACAGCACCAGCATCAAGATCACAGTTGTGAGGTAATTCGGCAGATAAGTAGACACGAGTGCCGGCATAACCATATCGGGATTACCTCCAGGCATCTCCTCAAAAAACAGCCTGCTGAGCGATCCCGAGAAGTATGCGCCAAAAGCGACGACCAGGGCAAAGACAGTTGCCACAACAGTGCCTCGCTTGACTGCGTCATCGTCTTTGACAGAGTAAAACTTATGCACCATCTGCGGCAGGCCCCATGTACCCAGACTGGTTAGGCATACGAGTGATGCAATCTCTACGAATCCTGGGGGGCCCACTGGTGCGGCGAGCCCGGGGTCAATCTCTCTGAGCCTAGCCATGGCCTGCGACAGGCCTCCCGCCTTGGGGTGAGTCACGATACTGCCCACTAGTAGCACTGCGCCAACAAGCATGATCGAGCCTTGGATGAAGTCAATCGTTGCTATGGCCTTGTACCCTCCCATGATCAGGTACACGGCTGTCAGGACAGCCATTGCCACCAGCGCTACTTGATAGCTCACAAAAGGAAAGGCTGCATCAAAGAGGTGGCTGAGTCCCTTGTACACCGAGGCTGAGTACGGGACCAGAAAGACAAAGATGATCGCCGCAGCTACTGGCTTGAGCCACCTAGAGTCATAGCGAGCTGCCAAATACTCCGGCAGTGTCATCGTGTCTAGCCGCGCAGTCATTTCGCGCGTCCTTAGGGCCAACACCTTCCACGCCAGGTAACTCCCAAGAAAGGCATTTCCTGCAACGATCCACAAGGACGAAAGGCCAAATTCCCAGCCTGTCTTGCCTGCGTACCCGATAAACAGGACTGCTGAGAAATACGTGGTGCCATATGCGAATGCGGACATCCAAGGGCCGACTGCCCTGTCACCGAGGAAAAAGGAGTTGGTGGATCGAGACGTGTGTCGATAGAGGTAGCCAACGACTAGGGTCAACAAAACATAAACCGACAAAGCAAGCATTCTCACGCGCTTGTCCTCCCATCTACCATACTACCCTGCTACACGAGGACTATATAGCATTCACTATTCTACCACGCGCAAGGAAGTCCTTCATTATGGACACACTATCGCTGGACACAATCGAAAGAGCGACTGAAGAGAGTTTACTCTATGGAGGTGTGTGTTCATGCGGGTGGGATTCGCAGGAACGCCGGTGCGTGCTTTCAAAGCGCTCTGGGCCGGACGATCGAGCAACCGGCCGGAGGATCTGATAGAGTATTCATCGTCACTCAAGCTCAAGCTCTTTGATTTCTCTGAAGAAACGTTAAACCTGGCCGAGCGCGATCTCACCGACATAGAGTCCCTTGGATTCACAAGCAAACAAGCGTCACAGTTCAGACACTTAGCTCAACTGGCAAAGGTAGGAGGAGTCAATCTGACTCTCACAGTATCTCCTCGCATAGTCCTCTCCACTCCTGATCCAACTACGCATTCAAAGGCGGTCACGCGCTTGCGCTCGCTATGGGCAGTGGCAGGCGCACTCAGGTGCGCCCTACTGGCAATACCTCCGGGGTACACTCACGGGTCGCCAAACAGCTCTCTCAACCGCCTAGAAAGAGCACTTGACTTGCTGGAGCTAGACAAAGACGCTGCACCCACGGTTGGGATCGAGGTAAACGGCCGTGGCCTCGGAACAGTGGAGATGGCTTCAAAGTTGTGCAAAAGGCCTGGAGTAGTCCCTGTGATCAACATCGCCGAGTGCATCCCGCGTTCTCAGAGGGAACGCCTGGAGACTCACTTAGAGGCCTTGTTCGAGTTTGCGGTGGAGCACAGCAACGAACAACCCATCTGGATCAGGTATTGCGCCTACAATCACAGAGTGCCCGCGCCGATCTCCGAAGGCTGGCCAATATTCCGGAGAGTCGCAAAGGCTATTCGCAGATTCGAAGAAGACAGTTCTCGCGAAACCTGCGTTCTGATTGAGAGCCCACGGCGAGAGTTGGATGCGATTCTCTTCTCCTCTTACTACCACTTGCTTGGATCAGCTGGCGAAGATGTAGACAATCTCTCAGTAGAAGAGCTCGTCAAGGCAGGCGCGCCAAAGGTGATCGATGTGGGGTCGAGAGTGTTGCTTCAAGACATATCGAGACGGGAGCAACTCAGCTACGTAATAGTGGAGCCCGGGCATGCCGACCCGTTCACAGCTAGGATCTCATACGAATCGCCCATAGGCAGAAGCTTGCTTGGCAAGGAATCAGGGTCGCTAGTCGAAATAGCGGCGCCCGGAGGCAACTATGTGTACGAAATCGTAGACATTAGTTGACCGGCGCCGCTATCTACTGCTCAACACTATTGCCAGACTACGACTGCTGGTCTGTGTACAGCCAGCAGCCTACTATGTGCTGATCGCCGAGATCCACCTCAGGCGGCTCAGTCTGATCACACAGCCCTTCGATCATCTTTGAGCAACGCGGGTGGAAGCGGCAGCCCAATGGCGGATTCAGAAGGCTTGGAGGCTCGCCGGGCGGCACTTCGCGCATAGTCTCCGCGTTCTTGGGGTGCGGATCGGGGATGGCTCTGAGCAAAGCCTCAGTGTATGGGTGTTTTGGATCTGCCAGCAAGTCTTCCATCTGGGCTTGCTCAATGATCTTTCCACCATACATCACAAAAATGCGCTCAGAGAAGTACCTCACAGTCGACAGGTCGTGAGTAATGTAAATGACTGCGAGTTCATATTCCCTCTGTAGCTCACGCAGCAACTGAAGTATCTCCACTCGGACCGAAGCGTCGAGCATGGATACAGGCTCATCAGCCACTATGAGTTTGGGCTCGAGGATCTTCGCCCGAGCTATCACAACCCTCTGCTGTTGACCCCCGCTCAACATATGCGGATACTTGTTGAGGAAATCCTCAACCGGCGTGAGCTTCAGCTGAGTCAAAGCCTCATATATTCGCCGCTGCCTCTCATGCCTGTCTTTGACGCCGTTAATAATCAGGGGTTCCTCCAAGATGCGTTTAACGCTCATGAACGGCGGCAAAGCACCGTACGGGTCTTGTTGGACATACCCCACTCTTGCCCTGTACCAGCGCAACAGCTCTCGTGTGGGTTTACCAAGGTTGCGGCCGTCAAAGCGCACTTCGCCGGCAGTAGGCGGCTCCAGGCCCAAGATGGTCTTAGCCAGTGTGCTCTTCCCACAACCGCTCTCTCCGACGACAGCCACGGCTTCGCCAGGCTTGAGGTCAAACGACACCCCGTCCAAAGCGCGCACGTGCCCGACTCGGACAAAACCATAACGCCTAAGCTCGAACCATGTCCGAAGATCCTTTACAGAGAGCAGCACGTCATTCTGCTGCTCCTCTACGGAAACCATAGCTTCGTTTTGCATATCTTACTCACCTGTGAAGCCAGCATTTGACCCAGTGGCCGACGTCGACCTCGGTCAGTGGCGGTTCTTCTTCGCACTTGTCAAATCTATCGGGGCAGCGTTCCGCAAACCTGCAACCCTTCGGCGGATCCAACAGGCTCGGAGGCTGTCCTGGGATAAACATCAAGTCCTTTCTCTCCCACAGCGTAGGCACGCTTCCCATCAGCCCTCTTGAGTACGGATGCAGCGGATCCAGATAGAAGCGTCCCGCGTCACAAAACTCAACGAGCTGCCCAGCGTACATCACAGCAGCATCGTCTGCAAGCTCGCTGGATGTCGCAATATCGTGAGTGATGAGGATGAACGTCACGCCAATATCCTTCTTGATCTGTTTCAGAACATTCATGATATTTGCCTGCGTGAGAAGGTCAAGAGCGGAAGTAGGCTCATCCAGCACAACGAGTTCAGGGTCCGTGACAAGTGCCATGGCAAGCGCTACCCTCTGCCTCATCCCACCGCTCAGCTCGAACGGATAGCGAGTCATGAAGTCCAGCGGGACTCCAACCATGCGAAAGGCTTCCCGCGCCCTCTCATACGCCTCTTCGCGGGTAGTGACGCACTTGTGCACGAGCAATGGCTCGGCTACCTGATCCTCGACTCGGACAACCGGGTTCAACGAGTTCATAGCAGCCTGAGGCACCATGGACATCCTGACCCAGCGAACCTCTCTGCGAAAGCGTTCATCTGTAAGGCACATCAGCTCGTCGCCGTTTAAATATATCTTCCCGGAATAGGTCTCAACATTGCGCGGGAGGAGCCTCAAAATACCCCTAGCAAGAGAGCTCTTGCCACAGCCGGATTCGCCCACGACGACCAATGTCCTACCACGATTGAGGCTAAAGGTGACGTCATCTACTGCCTGAACAGTGCCTCTCATGGTCTTGAAATGGAGACGCAGGCCTTCTATACGAAGGAGCGCGCTGTCACTAGAGGTCTTGCGCATATCACTGCCCCCTCAGTCTGGGGTTGAACACTCGGTCTAGGGCGAACCCTAACATTGCAAAACCTAGTCCCGTCAGCATAAGCAAGACTGACGGTTCCAACACCCAGTAGTAGTAACCCTTATATAGGGCGCCTTGGCTATTGGCTGCGCTCAGGACCTTGCCCCAGGTCGGCAGCACGGGATCCCCGAGGCCCAAAACAGACAAAGTGGCCTCAAGAAACACGTACGAAGGAATCAGTGTCACAAACTGCGGTACGAGCACAGGAATTATACGCGGAATCATATAGACAAATATGATCCTGAAATTACTAGCCCCGTATGCCCTCGCAGCCTCGATGTATGGCGACTCCTTGACCTGCAGGAACATCGACCTGTAGGTCTTGATGCCTGAGCTGAAAATGCCGAAGACTATGACACATCCAAGCATTATCCAAATACTGCGCGAGTAGAACGTGCCTACCATGATCAAAATCGGTAACAGCGGCAAGACAAGGTTGATCTCCGTAAGACGCTGAATCACGAAGTCGACCCAGCCGCCAAACCAGACACCGACCGCAGCTATCAGCATCGTCGTCACAGTCGTGCCAACGGCTGCAAGAAATCCAAATGCGAGAGCTATTGGCGCACCCCAAAGAAGCGCAACCATGAGATCGCGGCGTCTGTCGTCGGTGCCTGCAAGCCCGTGCGCCTTGCCATAGACGACCAGCTTAGCATCCACAGCCGAGCTCTCTTCGAAGGTTATAGCCGAAATTCTGAGGATGTACCTGCCCTTCAGAGCAGTCTGCTGGTCTCCGCTATTTGGATCGAGGAAAAAGCCTACCTCGGCCGGCTGATTTCCCAACCTTCGCTGCAGAGTCCTGTTACCCGAAAGTCTCATCGAATGGGTGCGACCAATCGCCTCGTCAGCAATTCTGATCTCGCGGCCATCCGGAGTGAGCCAGACTGCGGAAATGAAGGGTCTGGACGACTCAAAGGTTGAAGTGAAAAAGATACTTACCTCTGCGGGAAAATCGCCATGGCGGTAATCAAACGCCAGATCGATTGTTGTAACCCTCATGCCGTCCTGAAACTCACCTACATCCTTTGTCTCAGGCGTCTCGGCCGAGTCGACCTTAATAGTAACAGGAACATCCACGCCTGGGAAAATGTTGACCCATGCAGGCATGGCGTTCTTGGGGTAGTCTCCCCATATGTCCTCGCCGCCGCGCCACAGTCTGATCGCTTCGCTGTAAGGTATAGTAAACAGACAGTAGAGTGCGAGGACGACCAGTCCGAGGATGATCAGTAGTCCAACCACTGCCGATGGGTAGTGCGCCAACTGCTTGGCGGTATTCCAAAACCTGCTCATGGTCTAGCTCCCCCCGCCCCCACTTTGACTCTCGGGTCAACCAGTGCGTATATGATGTCCAGGAGGAAGACTGTCACCGCCAACAGATAGGCATAAATCACTGTCGACCCTACTATTACCGGTGTATCGTGCATGCCAATTGCCTGGTACAGGAGACGGCCCAGTCCCGGCCAGTTGAACACTGTCTCCAAGACGATTGCGCCAGTCCACAAACCTATCAACATTAGTGCAAAGCTAGTAATGATGGTTGGAAGCGTTGGCCTCAGCACATACCTGCGCTCTATCTGGCTAGAACTCAAGCCTTTCGCCTTGGCCATCTCGACATAGTCCTCGCTGGAGTATATCAAGAAGAAAGTCCTCCAGGAGTAGATCGTAAGGAATATCGAGCTAATGAAGATGGCAGCCGTAGGAAGCACCAAATGCTTACAGACACTCAGGAAGTAAGCAATTCGGCTCTCTGGCGGCGGAGCATCCACCAAGCCTCCAAACGGTAATATCTTGAGCGCAGAGGCAAATATCAAGATCAAGAAGATGCCATAGAACCAACCGGGAGCGGCTGAACTAGGCGTCAAAGCCACAACCACCTTGTCCAGAAAGCTGCCATATCTGCGCGACAGAAACAGCGCAGCAGAAATCGCTAGAATGAACAACAGAATGTACGCTGTCGCAAACAGCACTAATGTAGCCGGCAGCCGCTCTAAAATTATCAACCGCACGAGTTTTGAGCCGCTGTCACTCGTCAGCTGCTCAGCATAGCCCAGATTGAGCGTCAGCGCGTTCCACAGGTATCTGAAGCTCCGAATTGGGAAGGGAATATGCAGTCCCAGGCGCCTCTCCTCAACCTCGACCTGCTTCTCGATTAGTGCCTGGTATTCTTCGGAGGACAGTCTACCGATTTCGGGGTTGGACATCATAGACAAGACTACAGCCTCGCGAATCTGCCCTCTGCGGATATCGTCTACATACCCGCCCATGTTGGCTATAAGCACTGTCAAATAGACTCCTATAACGACAGCAAAAAGCGATCCTATGAGCCGAACCCCTGCATATCGAAAAATTCGCACGAGTGTGTCAACCCAAGGCCGTCTAGCCCGCTCTGTTGCTGGCGCAGTGGACCGTTGATACTCAATGCTAGTCATAGCGCAACTCCTCGCCACACTCCCGCACCCATGCCTATACAACACAAGTGCAGGACGGGCGTGTCAGGAGGAATCGGGACCCGCCCGACACGCCCTCGAAAATCTCGTCAGAATCTAGAGACGCTCACGGCGCCTCTGACGCCGACTAATTCAGTGAAATGAACTGGAACGCCTCGAACGTCGGGATGCTGACAATCGTTGAGGACACGATGACCTCGAGCCTATTGGCACCTCTGCCGAGCTTGCCGATGTCATCCTGGCTCAGCACGATCTGCCATACACCCTCGTCAACCGCCTCTGCCTCTCCTACTACAGCAACCTGGCGATTGCTGTCAAGGACCAGGTACTTGACATTGTCGATGTACTCGTTCGGATATGGCTCGCCATCAAACGAGACATAGACCTCATAGACCGCATCTGCGCCGCCCCAGACCTGGCCAGGACCATCGATCTCAACCTCAGCCAGCATCGGCTCGCCAAAGATGTCCCACTTGGTCGCCGGATCTGGATAATCAGCAAACCTCTTGAGATGGATCATACGCTCAACAGGATATGCTCTCTCGATGTAATACGGTCCAGTGCCAACCCAGAAATGGCCCTTGCTGGCGTACCACTTCTTGAGGTTATCCCAACGTGTATTGACCTCGTCCTCGCTAATGTACTGACCGAGGAACTCAGCGTATGGGATATAACCCTCAGCGGCAGCCTCATCAAGGTGTTTCGCGAGGATGGCAATGGTCGGGCCGGACACCATGCTCAGCTGCTCAGTGTGGAGCAGGTCGGCCTTACCCTTGGAGAAGGCTACCTCCTTGTTGGTCTCCGCCCTGATAGCAACGCCCAGGTTGTGCCATCCGCCTGAGCCGTAGTTGTACAGCGGATACCAAGAGGACACGCAAAGCTCTGCATCAAGAGCGTAGCTGTCGGTGTAGGTCTCGATCACGAGCGGATCGATGGACAGGATCTTGACGCCCTTGAAGTACTCTATGAACGCAGCGAAGCTCGCCACCTCAGATTCATCGTAGAGTGGGCTCTCCGGCTTGGCTCTGTCGAAGCTCAAGATCATGCCCAGCAATACATCGCCAATAGAGAATTTGCTGCCATCATGCCACTTGGTCTCATACAGCTCGGACGGATAGTATACCACAGACTTCAGCAGGGCCTGCTTGGCGTGTGCAGCGTCTTCCCCATCCAGAGTCTGCAGCTTCTCGTCAAGGGTGATGAAGCGCTGCTCCACTGGATCCCAGTCAACCCATGCATCGCCGGGCACCTCGATACTGTCGACAAACTCGACGTCAACCCAGTCGTGAGTCCTGGCAATCGGCAAGCCTTCCTTTATCAGGAGCTCAGCCCGCTCAATCCTCTGCGGCCAGACTAGTCCTGTGAACGGGTCGTAAATCACACCACGATCAGCAGTACCTCTGGTCATCATCTGGTCGTAGACCCAGTTGCTGCCCGCAATCGGGTTCCAAGGCTGAGTCAGCACGCTGGGCAGACCAATCTTCATCGTGCCGCCAACCTTGTCGTCAAACCTGATGGTGTGCGGCCACAACTGAGCTCCAGCAACTGCTGCTGCGAGGTCTGCTGCTACTGTGACGTTGGACCTTCTAGGCACATAGTCACTTGTGTCAGCAATCCAGATACGAACGGAGTCCTTCAGAGCCAACTCGAGAACCTTGGCCCAGAGCTCGGCTCGCTCCTCCATGGTGCTGAACTCGCAGTAGAACAGCTTCTTGCAAGCCTCATCCAGTTCTGGATCAGGATTGTACGCCTGCCACAGCGGATACGGCATGAGTCGTCTCGTGTACATCTGCTCCGGAATGGTTGCGAAGTCACGGTTGATGACAGAAGCTGACCAGCCGCCCGTGTACCAGTGCCACTGACCCTGCGCAGGATCACCAGCCAGCCAAATGGGGCTTGCCTCTGCGGATCTCTTGTACTGACGGTCTACGGTAAATCCAATATCCTCCAGCTGTGCTGCGAAATAGTCACCAATCTGCATTCTCTCGTCCTCTGGACGAATCAGGCCGATGAGGACTACCGGCTCGCCCTCGTAATACCACTTGCCATTGACGAGTGTAGCACCGAGCTTGAGCATCTCTTCGGTGACTACTTCCTTCGCACGCTCGAAGTCATAGGAGTACTCTAGCTCCAAAGCTCTAATAACGTCAGCGTGTCTTGCGTAGTCGGGCATAGCTCCGGATATGGTGACTATTCTCGGCAGTGCCATGCCACCGTAGAGCTCTTGAGCTATGTAGTCACGATCAATCAACCAGTTCATGGCCTCTCTGATCCGCGGCACGGAGAACGGATTGAGCTTGCCAGTGCCGGGGAACTCAGGACCAACCGGGTTGAACGTAATCTCAGAGTTGCCGCCAAACGACACACTGTACTCAAGGTATGGAGACGCTTCAACCCTCTTGAGAAGCTCAGGATCTGACATGGTCTGAGCGAAGATATCAATCTCTCCGGCTAGGAGCATCTCAATAGCAGTTGGTTCATCGGCAATCTCGATCACGACGATGTCATCCACCCAAGCGCCGGTACGCTCGGCAGCGATCGCCGCAGCCCCACCGACGATCAGCGCGACCGCTATCGCCAGACAGATAACACTCAGCCTACTTCTCCTCAACAACACTGTCTACACCGCCTTTCAGGGATTTGGATCTCTCCAGCATCGCTTGGATTGGTCCTTCTCAGTACAACCTTCGAAATAGCTTCAGTACCAGATGGCGACGAAAGGGCAGTAGCTCGCCAGGACAGATATTACAACACACCGACCATCCTGCACCTGGTCGGCAACCCTCGTCCCGACAACCCTGCACCAATCGCTCCCAGGTACCATCACCTCCCCTCTCCAAGCTCTCTAAACGAGTTCAACACTACAATTGCAAAAACAAGTCTACTACTTGATGTGTTCTACGCTTCGCGGTCCGCAGCCACCAAAAGGTACCAGCCACGACTACGTAGATAATAAAATGAACCGCCCGCCTCAACAACTTAGAATGAGAGCGCGGGTTGAACGGATTGACAAGTACAATCTGTTCTACAAAGGTACAGCAATTCCTCCATTATTGTCCCCACTACTCTATACCATTACTCTCTAGATTGTCCAGCCCTACGTAAAGATGGTCTCCGTCTGGAGGGTCGACGCGCTGCCTATTCCCTCCGTCTGCAATGACACCTACTCTATCCGAAGTGATTCTGCCTATCACCGCCGCAGACACGCCAACAGCCTGAATCCTGCTGATGATGTCCTCCGGCTCAGGAGTGGTGATGATCATGCTCCCGCTTGAGATCAGCCTCAACGGGTCAATCTTGGCGGCATTGCATATTAGCCGGGTTTCCTCACGAATGGGAATGGCTCCAGCATCCACCTCAAAGCCGACATTGGACGCAAACGCCAACTCATAAAGACCTCCCAAGAGCCCTCCCTCAGTTATGTCATGCATTGCTGTCACGTTTCCCTGCACGGCAGCAAGGGCCTCGCTGACGACGGACAGTTCGTCTAAGAACTGCTTTGCGCGTTCGACTACGCCGCCAGGGAGTAGGCTCATCAGTCTATCTGCCCTATCGTGAGCAAGGATTGCAGTGCCTTCGAGCCCTACTGCCTTGGTAATCAGGATGGAATCTCCCGGCCGGGCTCCTGAGGATGTAACATAGGAGTCTTTCTTCGCCTTCCCGATCACAGTAGAGCAGATCACCATCTGCCTCACTGCCTCTGTGACCTCCGTGTGCCCGCCGATTACCTCAACCCTCTGGGCTTTGGCCTCGGCATCGATCTGCCTCATAGCCAATTCGATGTCTGATTGGCCGCAGTCCACAGGCGCCAAGATGGTCGCCAACAAGCCGATGGGTTCTGCTCCGCAAGCAGCCACATCGTTGCATGAGATAATCACAGCCAGTCTGCCGATATTTGTCGCCGTTCCGGTAATAGGGTCAGTGGATATGACCAGGACCTCGTCGCCAAACTGCACGACACTGCAATCCTCTCCCAGCCCAGCGTGTACAAGCACTTCAGGACGAGTCGCTCCAAGATACCTGAACACACTCGTTTGTAAATCTGACGGTGACAGCTTGCCGGGCCTCATCCTAAACCTCCCATGCAAAAATGCCGATGAGTTATGTAAGACGCAGCTCTTTGATACCTCGCTAATCAGGGGTACAATAACCCAACCCCATCCTGGCAGTCAAGGATCTTGTTACCCGGTTATCCATTAGCGAGGCAGCAACAGAACAGTTGTCAGGCATACTGTGCCCCTGACAGCCGATTGGGAGGCCCAATGAGGCTAGATCTTGTCCTCAACCGAGAGCACATAAGCCAGCTTCTGAATGCGCTAGGCCAAAAAGGGCGCCGCGCCTCGGGTTCTGCACGTACGGCTGCCGGCACGGCATCTAGCAACAATCAGGCACCAGAGCTAGACCGCTCATCAATCGACATGTTGTGGAGTGGTCAATCAGGTGCCTCCTCGAAAGATATGGTCGATGCCCAGACGAGGGACGCGTTGATCGCTGTCCTTACCCAGCTAGGCGAACTGGCTAACGCTGAGACAGTAGATCTGGCTCAGCAGGCGCTGAAGTCATGGCTGCAGTCGCATACGGTCACTCCACCGGCGCCTCAGGCAGATACCGTGTACAAACAACAGCCTGACGCCGAGTCACAACTGCAGACTCTGTCCGAACACCAGACGAGTGCTTCACCGGAGCCACAGCCCAACGCGCAGCTGCAACTAGCGACTGACGCTTCGCAACAACTGCGGTCAGGCCTCCTAGAGTCTGGATTAGCGTCTGGGGCTGAGGAAAGTACGGCGACACCTCGCGACTCGATTTCCGTTTCTGCGCAGATGCTATCTGCTCATGCACTGCTCGATACACCGGCTGACGCACTGCAACCAGTTCTCGGTGCCAAACTCGTAGAGGCCGCTGTTCTCGCGAGGATGGCCGTAGTTATTTCCAAACAGGGCAACACCGCCGAGCTCGTCCGCGCTATCCGGCATGTGATTCGCACCCCGTTTGGTGAACATGCTACTGTTCAAGTCCATCCGACTCACGCCGAATCAGAAACGGCTGTGGCACAGCCTAGTCCAGCAGTGGCTACAACTGCGCCAAGATCCGAACCGGACTCACTGCCTCAAACTGCCCTATCCCAATCGGAGGGCACGCCCATAGGCTCTGCGCAAACCAAAGGCTCTGTAGGGCCATCTCACGTGCCTGGTACACCTCGAACGCAACAGAGCCTTGCTGAGCCGGAGAGCAGCATGTCATCCGAGACACACGTCCAAGGAGCAGGCTCAGCGGACCCTGTCGAAGGGCCCACATATCAACGACCTGGAAACAGTAAGTCAGTGCCTGAATCGGTGCCTGAGCCGGTGTCTGGGCAAAGTGTCGGCGCAGTAGCTGAATCGACACCTGAGGAGATTGTCGATACAGTGCCTGAAGCAGTATCTAGGCCAGTTCCCGAAGAGACAGTCGACCCAGCGCCAGAAGCCATGCCTAAGCCAGCTCCTGACGAAGTAGCCGACTCAACAACTGAGGCAGTGCTTAAGCCGGCTCCACAGGAGGTAGTCAACTCTGAGCCTGAGGCAATGGCTAAGACGATGTCTGAGCCTGTGGAGCTGATCGGAACACACTTCTTTGAACCTTTTAACAGACCTGAGCCGATCAATAGCTCCAGCCTGGTAGATCTATCTCCAAGCGCAGAGTCCCAACACGCTGACGCCGACAGTGTACAGCAGCCGTGGTCATCAACTGAGCAGCAACAGCGGTCATCAGGTGTGCAGCAGCAACCGTCGGCTATGCCACAACAGCAGCCGTCAGCTGTGCAGCAGCCACCATCAACTACGCCGCAACAGCAGCCGTCAGTTGACGAGCAACCTGTGAGATCAGTAGGGGCAGCAAATCCAACAGAATCGGCGACACCCGCTCAAGCAGATCCTGTTCCTACAGCATCCTCTACTGAGCAGCCTGCGACGCATACCTATCTCACTAAGGCTGGCCTCTCTGCATTGCCCCGGGAGGGTGCGGTCGCAACGAAGCAGCCTGACACTACGAGTTTGTACAGACTCGTCTGTTTGATCGCTGATGCTCGCACCGCTTCTTCCGAGGCTACACCCGAACGGCCAAGCGGGATTCCCCAAACTGCAGGCTCACCAGTGCAGATGCCGCCTCAAGGCAGTACGTCGGCAGGCGCTTCCGAAAACGCAACAGTGCGCCTGCACGGTGTTGTTCACAGCATTAATCAGCAGTCTCCCCTACCCAATGCACTGTCTGAATCACCGATGCAGCAGTTGCTCAACCTCTACACTCAAGGCTCTGTTCCCTTGTACATCGAGACTGTCATACTGACTCAAGCTGGAAACAGGCCTGTAGCTATAGTCATCGACCAAGACGCGAGTCATTCAGGCCTTACAGAGCAGCACCCCGTCCGCGTTCATCTATCACTCAAGACAGAGAACCTGGGCTTGGTAAGTGTGGACCTTACATACGATCAGGGAATTTCGTGTTTATTTCAATCGACTCCAAGCGCCTCGGAGCTGATCCGGAATGCCCTGCCGACACTCAGAGACAAACTCACAGAAGTCGGCCTCAGCGTCCTGCTCCTATCCTGTGGCGTCTCTTCTGCCGCTCACTCTGTCTCGGCCACAGGCGGCCCGGACGCCCCAAACGGCGCGGAGTTGAGCACGCCGCTGCCGCGAAGCGTCGACACTAGAGCCTGACTTCCACATCTTTGGAGGGCGAATACTACTATGACCAAAGACCGCGATCTACACAAACAGCGCAATAACAGCGACAAGCTAACCAAAGCCGTGGCTCTCGGCTACTCCAAGGTCTCTACCGGCGTGCCTGTTGTACTTGCTACCGGGGCCGGCCCGGTTGCAGAGAGAATACTTGAGGTTGCTCGAGAACATGGTATCTACATAAAGGAAGACGAACTTCTCGCTGAATCACTGTCCCGCCTTAACTTGGGCCAAGCCATTCCTCCGGAGCTCTACAAAGCTGTAGCCCAGGTGCTCGCCTTCGTATACGCACTCGACTCAAACGAATCCAATGAGATATCTGATTAGGCACATATGTGCCTGCACTCACTCGCCTTGCCCGCCAGCCGGACCCGCAACCAACTAATGGAGGAACGCAG
>Ga0116179_1000119_pt1 | contig 58173 bp, 62 predicted proteins | sample AD_UKC071_MetaG_FD_89751 | JGI IMG/M metagenome (GOLD analysis project Ga0116179, IMG submission 89751) | Active sludge microbial communities of municipal wastewater-treating anaerobic digesters from USA - AD_UKC071_MetaG | ecosystem: Engineered > Bioreactor > Anaerobic > Digestate | place: USA...
CGACAACGTCTCCACTTTGGCCCACGAACTGGGGCATGCTTTCCATCAGCATGTCATGACCGATCTGCCTTTTCTGGCCCAGCGCTATGCCATGAACGTCGCTGAGACAGCCTCGACTTTCAATGAAATGGTGGTTTCCGACGCTGCGGTGCAACAGGCCGCCGACCGCGAGGAAAAACTGGCCCTTCTGGCCGGCAAAGTGGACGGCAGCATCGCCTTCTTCATGAACATCCACTGCCGCTTCTTGTTCGAGACCAGTTTTTACGAAGAACGCCGCCGGGGTCCGGTGGGGGCCGACCGCCTCAACGAGCTGATGGAAGAGGCCCAGAAAAAGGCGTACCGCAACAGCCTGGATGTCTGGCATCCCCGCTTCTGGTGCTCCAAGCTCCACTTTTACAATACCGGGGTGCCCTTCTACAACTTCCCCTACACCTTTGGTTACCTGTTCAGCGCGGGCATTTACGCCCTGTCCAGGGACGGGGGAGCGGATTTTGAACAACGGTACATCAACCTGCTCCGGGATACCGGCCGCATGCGGGTGGAGGACCTGGCCCGGCGTCACCTGGGCGTGGACCTGACCAGACCGGACTTCTGGCAGCAGGCCGTGGACATGGCAGCGGCCGATTGCAAAGAGTTCCTGCGGCTGACGGAGTAACAATACAGGCAAAGGAAAAGAGCGCATAAACTGCGCTCTTTTGGCATTAATATGGGGTACTGTTTAACTTCCTCCCAGTTGCGCTTTGACCTGCTGGATGTCCTGCGGGTCGGCTTTTTGCGCCGGCTGATAGTATCCTTTCTGGCTTGCAATTTGAAACAGCTGGTACTGGAACTTTTCGTCCTCATCCCGCATTTGTTGCAGGGTCTGGCGCAATTGCTGGTTTTCGGTTTCGGCAATGACGCTGGCATAAGTAGTCAGGCTGCTGTTGTACATCGAAAGCACGTCATTGACCATGTGTTTTTCCTGCATGGTGTCCCTCCTAGCTTAAGAATGACATCAGTTTTTGTTTGGCGCTGCGGGCCGATTGGGCAGATTGCTGGAACATCTGCCTGATTTGGGGGTCATTGACAGAGCGGGCATAAGTCTCGAGCTTCTGGGCCGCCAGTTCGTGGCAGCCGATCATGTGACGCAGGTTTTGCAACTCCATTTGGTTGAGATGCGCCATCAAATCCCTCCTTTCCTTGCCGTGCATTCCCTTGTTATTGTTGGCTTTATTGGAAAGGGGTATTCAGCAAATTTCTCAGCGCTGAGGAGGCGGATATGGGCAGAAGGACAGTGTTGGCGGCGTTGGTTTGCCTGGCTCTCATGTTGTGCGCCTGCGACAACCAGGAGATCCGGGCTCCCGACGACCTGATCACCCGCTTTGTGCACCTGTGGCAACAGGGCGACTGGGCGGCCATGTACCAGTTGCTCAGCGCCGAAGCCCGGGCCCGGTGGGATGCGGAGACTTTTTGCCGGCGCTACGAGAAGATTTCCCGGGGCATCGGGCTGCAGCAGCTGGCGGTAACCGAGCTGGAGATTGCCAAAGACACGGCCAGGTATACCCTGGAGTTTCGGACGTCGACGGCAGGAGATTTCAGCCTGGAGTACGAGGCCGGCCTGGTCAGGACCCGGGAAGGCTGGAAACTGCACTGGGATCACTGTCTCATCTTTCCCCAGCTCACGGAACACCGGGTAGTGAAGGTGACCCGGCAAATGCCCAGGCGCGGGGCCATCCTGGACTGCAACAACGTGCCGCTGGCCGCCGCCGGCCCCGTTTTCTGCGTGGGCTTGGTGCCGGGGGCCATGCAGCCGGACAGCGCGGCAAAGCTGTCCCTCCTCCTGGACGTGCCGGAAAGCGAAATCCGGCGCCTGCTGGAGCAAAGCTGGGTGCGCCCGGATACATTTGTTCCGGTGCGGACCGTGGGCGAGGCTGCCTGGCAACAACTGCGGGAAGCCCTGACGGCGGTAAAGGGCGTCAAGGTGCGGGAGCAGGAAGGCAGGGTGTACAACATTCCCGATTCACTGGCCCAGACGGTGGGGTATGTGGGCGAAATTGAGGCCGAACAGTTGCAGGAACTGGCTGACCTGGGCTTTGCCGCCGGCGACATCGTGGGCCGGGCGGGTCTGGAGCTGGTTTACGATTCGGTGCTGGCGGGCCGGCCGGGATTTACGATTTCTGTGTGGGAAGGCGACAGCGAGGTTGCCGTGGTGGCCCGGCGCGCGCCCGTCCCCGGCCGGGATGTGGTTACCACCCTGGATTTGGCCCAGTGCCGGCAGTTGGACGCCGTTCTGGGCGGAGCCAACGGCAGCATGCTGTTGCTGGAATTCGCTACCGGCGCCATCCGGGGCGTTGTTTCCAACCCCGGCTTTGACTGCAACTGGTTTGCCCTGGGGATAACTGCCGGTCAGTACCGGGAACTGGCCGACCGGGACGCCCCCTTTGTCAACCGGGCTTTCAACGGCCTGTATCCGCCCGGCTCTGTCTTTAAGCCCTTCACCGCCTTGATGGCCCTGGAGGAGGGGGTGTACGACCCGGAATACAGCTGGGACACCCCCCTCCGCTGGCAGAAGAGTCCCCAATGGGGTTCTTATCATGTGACCAGGGTGGTGCGCCCGCCCCACCCTGTCGACCTGTGGGAAGCCATGAAATGGTCCGACAACGTCTACTTTGCCGACCTGGGGCTCAAGCTGGGGTGGGAGGCGCTGGAAAGATACGGGGCCGCCCTGGGCTTTGCCCGGGACATCCCGCTTTCTCTGAATTACCAGCGGTCGCAGATTCGCAAACAGGGCGGAAGCGAAATTTTGCTTGCCGACACCAGTTACGGTCAGGGGGAGATGCTGACCACTCCTTTACATGTGGCGCTGATGTATGCGGCCATTGCCCGGCAGGACGGCAACTTGCCCCTGCCGCGCCTGACAGCAGACGATCCGGCCGGGATCTGGCTGGAAACCGGTTTCAGCGCCGAAAACCTCCAGTTGCTGGACAGCGTACTGGCCTACGCCGCTTCCGATGAGGAGGCCCGTGCCTGGGTGGGACACGGAGCCGTGCGGGGCAAGACCGGGACCTCGGAAATAAGCGCCACGCGGCAGATTGCCTGGTATGTATGCTATTTTGACCAATACGTGCTGGTCATCACCCTGGAGGGCGACCGGTCGTTGAGCAGCCTGCATGCCGCCGCCCTGGCCCGGGAATGCCTGGAGGGCATAAAGCGATAAGGAGGCTAAAAAAAGGGCCGGGTCATTGAACCCGGCCCGGCAATGCCGCGCGGAGGAAAAAGTTCCGGTTTAGTGGAATTCGATATCGATTCGCCTGGTTGCAGTTTGTTCGGCTTTGGGCATGCGCACTTCCAGCAGCCCGTTGCGGTAAGTGGCTTTGATTTCATCGCCCTTGACGGGCATCGGCAATCCGACGGAACGGGTGAAATGGCCGGCATAGCGTTCGCGCCTGTGGAAGGCGTCATCCTTGACCTCTCCCCAGCGGCGGACGCTGCCGCTGATGATGAGGACATTGTCGGAGACGTCCACATGGATGTCTTCCTTTTTTTCTATGCCGGGGATTTCACAGACTGCCACCAGCTCGGAGTCGGTCTCAAAGAGGTCGACCCGGGGAGTGTTGAAGCTCTGGAAAAGGGGCTCGACAAAACGCTCCATTTCCCGACGCCAGTTATCCAAATGTCTCCACTCGTGGGGTATCAGGCGCATACAGCTCCCTCCAAAGTTTCTTGTCAAGCATAGTGTGGCAAATAGAGAGAGCAGTTATTCAGCCCCGGGGCTTTCGCGGGCAGTCCATTTATTTTTGTCGATTTTCACAGCGCATTCCTTGCACCAGGCGCGTCCCGCCGCCGATTTGCGGATGCTGCCGTCGGCCAGGCGCGCCACGTTGTCTGCCGACAGCGGTACGCTGCACAGGGGGCAAAGGGCATTGGGAATCTTTTCATGGGTCTCCTCTGTTTCGGCTTTGTGCAGGGCTTCGATGATGGTATGGCCATTGTTCACAATCCAGGTATAGAGGTCGTCGTCGGGGCCGGCATAATGGTCGGCAAAGTTGGTGATGAACTGGGAAAAGTCGTACAGCCTTGCCCGGGTTACAGGGCAGCAGCCCGTCTCCGAGAAATAGAGGTAATCGTTGAGCAGTTTCCAGGGCAAAGGCCTTTCCCTTGCTTCCCAATTGTTTAACTGCGCCCGAGGAAAAAACCCAAGCCTTGACCAATTGAGTTTTATCCACGTGTATACCCCCTTAACCCCATATACCCATTTCTTTATTTGGACATCACCGGGCATTACTCCTGCCGGAAGAAAAAATTGAAGGATAATGCCCGGGTAATGGTGCCGGCAGCGAGGCCGGTCGTGTTTTATGGGGGGCTATGGAACATTGGGCAGGTATACCCGTCCTTTTGGCGAATATTGCTTTAAACGGACATGCCCTGGCGGCCCATGCGCGCCCGGGCATCTGGAGAGGTGTTGGCTGCCGGCGTCAGACAGGTCTCCCGTTGCAAGATGCTGGCCGGGATTGCCTCTTCCGGCCGGGAGCAGGACGGCCACTATACCCATATGGTGGAAAACAAGCCTTACTGGCTGCGCTGCGCCTGCGCAGGAAAGAATTCGGCGATTCTCTTCCGGTCCGGATTCTCGACCTGGCGTAACGGGATTGGGTCAATAATCGGCGGGAGGTGGAAAAATGAGCCTGGTGACCGGTGTACCGATTCTGCTGGGGGGCCTGCTTGTTCTCGGCCTGATCATCGGCGGGATCGTGCTCCTGTCCAGCCGTAACTGAGTGACGCAGGAGGGTTGCAAAAAAAAACCCCGGCCTACCGGAATTGCAGGTCGAGGTCCAGTTCGGAGTCTCCGTAGCTGATAAACCAGTTTTCCTGTTCTGTCAGGTGGGCGGGATTGATGTCCCGGTTGATGCGGTGGGCTATGAACATGTTGTTGGCCAGCGGAGCGGTCAGGTACTTGAACCAAAAGTGGTTGCATAAGTAATCGTCAAACCTGCTCCCCGAACTGTTGATGATGTAGCGCAGGTTATTGTCCAGGCAATATTGAACGGTTTCGTGCAGCAACGCGGGTATGGCCGGGGATTCGGGCGCGCCAATGTAATCGATGATTATGCAGGAGTTGTTGCCCAGGTGCCGGCGAAAGACCAGCATGGCTTCCGGTTGTTTCTGGGCACAGGCCACGACGAATTTATATTCCTGGTTGGGGCGCTGATTGTAGCGCCATTCAATGTATTTTTGGTCGCGCTCAATGGCAATGGCAAACCCCGCCTGCATTTTGGCCCAGAGCTTATCGCAGGTTTCCGGAGCAGAAGAGTGGATTTCGGTTTCATACTTTTTGGCCTGGGCGGCCAGGCGTGCCAGCCGGCCTTTGTCCAGCATTCTGAACAGCTTGTTGCCTACCTCTGCAAAGGGGCTCAACGGTGCTTTGCGGCGCAGGCTCTGCCGGATGTCCAGCGGGCGGATTATCGCCCTTCGTTCCCACAATACTTCCCAGCCAAACTTTTTGTAGCCCGGGAAGGAGTTGGCGTTGGCGAAGCCCAGTATGATATCGATGCCCAGTTCCCTGGCCCGGGTGATGTTGAATTCGGTCATGGCCCGAAAGATTCCCTGGCGCTGGTAATCCGGGTGCGTCATGGTTTTGATGGACCATGCAGCCAGGTACTTGTTACCCTTTATGCTCAGGGGGACAGGCATCAGGCAGTCGGAAGCCACCACCTTGTCGCCGTCTTTGGCGACGTGGAAGAGGTAGTATCCCTTCGGGTTATAGATGTTTTTTTCAAACAGCCACCGGTACAAGGCCTCATCGGCCACTGCCTTCTCGCCGTATATGGCCCGGCTGAGCTCGACAAAGCCGGCAAAGTCCCGGTCGAAATCCAGTTGGGTTATCGGGTACTTCACTGCACTCACCCCTTGCGCGTGCTACAAAAATAATATCACTGATGCAACAGCGTCTGCAACCGCCTGTTTCCAGTTCGGCGGCAAGAAAATTTTGCCTTCCAGGCAGGGATTTTGGGGGGCAATGTGGAATTACAAAAAAAACGGCAGAGGAGAGGGGTGTTGCCGATGCTTAAGACAGCTATAATAGCAGATGATGATCCCATTTCCCGGGCCCGGGTAGAGGATTGGGCAAAACAGCATAATTATAAAATCATCGCTTCTGTAAGCAACGGCGCCGAAGCAGTGGAACGCATTTTACAGCACAGGCCGGACAAAATTTTCCTGGACGTAATTATGCCCAAGCTCGACGGCCTTGGAGTCCTGGAAGAATTGGCCAACCTGGATGACTATAAACCCGACATTACCATGGTAACCTCCTATCGCCGGCGCGAGATAATAGAACACGCGCTGAAACTGGGGGCTAAGGATTACCTGATTAAAACCCCGTCCGGCCTGCAAAAGGGAGATAACTTGCTGTTCGATTAAGCAATTTGGGCACCGAGGCTCTCGGTGCCCTTTGTCTAGTGACGTACCGTCGGTCTCATGGTATCCAGCAGGCCCAGTATGATGTGGGCCAGGCCGAAACCCAGCACGCCGCTGCCCAAATTGCCGCCGATGAACCATCCAATCAAAGAGACCACGACGCCCAGACCGACAACTATCCAACTGGTGGTCATTGGCTATCCTCCTTGTACATTTGGTCTCTATTAGCATGCCCGCTTGTTTTTGCCATAATGCGCAGCCGGCCGATACCCCGCAGGCCAACCAGACCCTGGCGCGGGGGGCCTTTGCCGGCAGTAAAATGCGGTTTGGAGGGATTGGCATGAATTGGCTTCAGCTCATCGAGCGCCGTCACTCGGTGCGGCGTTATCTGCCTGACCTGGATGCGGCCACAGTGAACCAGGTCCGGTTTATTTGCCGGGAAACAGAGACGCTGAATTCTTCCTTCCTGGAGCTGCGGCTTGTGGGGGGAGAGGAGATACACCGCCATTTGGGTCTGGGGGGCATCGGCCGGGTTACGGCACCGTGGTACATTGCCGCCATTGCCAGGGATGACAGAGATTCTCTCCTCAACCTGGGGTACAGCCTGGAGCGGGTCGTCCTCAGGCTCACCGGCCTGGGACTGGGCACCTGCTGGCTGGGGGTATTTGACAAAAAGGCTGTGGATGCGCAGCTGGAATTAAAGGGGGCAGAACGGACCCGAATATTGCTGGCTGTGGGCAGGGCCGCTGCGGCCGCCACGCGCATGGGCAGGCGCATAATGCCGAAGCGCCTTGCCGTTTTTGCTCCCCACAGTCACCGGGACAGCCTGCCCTGGCTGACTGTACTGGAAGCGGTGCGCTGGGCTCCCTCCGCCATCAATCGTCAGCCCTGGCGGCTGTGGTTTACTGCCGAGGGAGTGCATTTATACAGCGTCTCCCGTCCCGTGGGCAAGGCATACACTCCCATCGAAATGGGCATCGCCCTGTGCCATGTGCAGGCGGCCTGCCAGCAGCTGAACCTGGCCGGCCAAATCAAAGAGACCCCGCATCCCAAGCGCAAGGGCTGGGAATACTGGGCTTCCTTTGTCAGAACATAAGGCAATACAGCATCAAGGCAGGTGGACGGTGTGGCAGCACAAAAAGAAGTGACAATTTACAGCGACGGGGCCTGTTCCGGCAATCCCGGCCCGGGCGGCTGGGCGGCGGTTTTGCTCTACGGCCGCCACAGGAAGGAAATCAGCGGCTTTGAGCCCGACACCACCAACAACCGTATGGAGATGACGGCGCTCATCAAGGCCTTTGAGGCTTTGCGGGAGCCCTGCCGGGTTACGGTGTACAGCGATTCGGAGATAGTGGTCAACGCTTTTAACCAGGGCTGGGTGGAAAACTGGCTGAAAACCGGTTTTAAACAAGGCAAGGTCAAAAATATCGACCTGTGGCAGCAGCTGCTCAAAGCCATTGAGCCCCATGAGGTAACATGGGTTTGGGTCAAGGGCCATGCCGATGATGAAAACAACATCCGCTGCGACGCCCTGGCCCGCCAGGCGATCAAGGATCATGTGGGATCGGGGCGGTGAAGGGCATGCTCGTTTTGGCGTTGCTCTATGCATTGTTGTTGCTCCTGGAAGGCGCCCGCTTTTGCCTCCTGGAACAGATTGCCGCTCAGGACCCGGCCAGCCGGCGCCTGCAGAGGTATGTCGCCGGGAATGTGGCCTGGCGCCGGCAACTGGCGCGGGCAGTGAAGGACTGGCTGGTTGCCGGGATAATGGGGGGCGTTGCCGTCTGGGGTCTGATGCACATCGCGCCCCGGGTTTATCCCCTGATCCTGGCCGGTTTGGCGCTGTTTGCAGCGTTGCGGACCAGTTCCCTCCTGGTTTTGCTGGCCTTTAGGGCCGGGGTCGTCGTGCCGCACCGGCTTTTGGCGATCGCGGTACAACTTGCCCTGCCCGGCCGGGACCCTTGCGGCAGGAAGCGGGTTGTGGCCTGGGGCGCGCTTTTTGCCCTCAGCGGCGGGATTGGCCTGGCAGCATGGGCCCGTGACAGCGCCCTGCTCTGGCTGTGCTGGGGGTTTGTCACCCTGACCATGGGCTTTGTCTCATTTTTCAGGGGCATAAAAGAAGGCTAAAAAAACAGCTTGCGCTGTTTTTTTTGCTCCCAATCAAACCCGTCGCCGCGTCAGGCTCCAGGCGGCGGCGAGGATGCCCAGGGCCGCCAAAATCGCCCCGGTGTGGGGGTGGATGTCAAGGGCAACGGCGACGGCGCCGGCAATGGTCAGAACAATGCCTGCAGACAAGGACCAGTGTTTCACCTGTTGGCCTCCCGGGAATACGCTGTGTATTTTGCGGAAAACTAAGCAAAAAGAGGTGGAACGCATGAGCCATGAAAAAACCAGGCAACCGGCGACAGCCTTAATCCGGCACGGAGCGTACCTGGCCGCCCTGGTGATTATTCTCTGGTTTCTGGGGCGCTATGTTTTACCTATAGTATGGGCTCTGATAGAAAGATTATAAGGGAAAGGAAAACTCCCGTTGCGCGACGGGAGTTTTGGGAATATGGGGGTTGAAAATTAAACTTGGCCCTTTGGCACTACATTATTAGTATGCGCAAACCGGAGGGAATTTTTGGGGGCCGGCAGTAAAAATTTGACATCCGGGCTCCGGACTGTTTATAATTAGCCCATATACCAGGCAATGACGAGATGAGTAGGCCGGACGGTCCGTTTGCAGAGAGCCGGAATAGGTGGGACCCGGCAACGCGACACCGGCTGAACATGGTCTCTGAGCTTTGCGGCCGAGCCCCGGCAAGGCCGTGACGGCAGCGCCCGTTATCGCGCCTGAGGAGGCCGCCTGCTGGCGGCAATGCGGGGTGGTACCGCGGGATTTTATGCCCGTCCCGGCGCTTGGCCGTGGCGGGCTTGCATTATTTTAGAGGGGTGGTTATGACAGTGAGACATGTGTTAATTTGCAGCGCCTGGCCTTATGCCAATGGTTCTCTGCATCTGGGCCATATCGCCGGCTTGCTGCCCGCCGACGTGCTCGCCCGCTATTTTCGCCTGCGCGGCGATGCGGTTCTGTTTGTTTCCGGCAGCGACTGCCACGGCACGCCCATAGCCGTGCGGGCCAGCCAGGAAGGGCGCAGCCCGCGCCAGGTGGCCGAAGAGTACCATCGGGAATTCGTAGACAGTTTTGCCAAACTTGGCTTCAGTTATGACCGCTACGCTGCCACCATGGACGAAGCGCACCAGCAGCAGGTTCAGGATATCATCCGCCGGTTGCACGCCGACGGCTGGCTCTATCCCAGGACTCAGGAGCAAATCTGGTGTGACCATTGTCAGAAGTTCCTGCCCGACAGGTATGTCGAAGGCATTTGCCCCCGCTGCGGGGCAAAGGAGGCCCGGGGGGACCAGTGTGACGCCTGCGGAAGCCTTCTGGATCCCGAAGACCTGCAGGAACGCCGGTGCAAGCTGTGCGGCGAACCTCCCACCCACCGGCAAACCCAGCACCTGTTTTTCAAACTCTCGGCTTTCCAGCAGCAAATCGAGCAACTGCTGGCGGAAAACGGGCCGATGTGGCGCCTCAACGCCCGGGAAATGACGCGCCGCTACCTGCGGGAAGGTTTGCTGGACAGGGCTATAAGCCGCGACATCGACTGGGGAGTGCCCATCCCCCTGGAGGGTTACCAGGACAAACGCGTTTACGTTTGGTTTGAGGCGGTGCTGGGCTATTTGACCACCAGCAAGCGCTGGGCTGCGGAGCAGGGAGAGCCCGAGGCGTGGCGCAGGTTTTGGAGCAAAGACGCCCTCAGCTACTATGTCCACGGCAAGGACAACATCCCCTTCCACACCGTCATTTTACCGGCGTTGCTGTTGGCCATGGGCGGCGATTACAACCTGCCCAACAGGGTAATTTCCAGCGAGTTTCTCACCATCGAAGGCAGGAAACTGTCCACAAGCAAGAACTGGGCCATCTGGATTCCCGACTTTCTCGAGAATTACCAGGCCGACAGCCTGCGTTATTTCCTCATTATTAACGGGCCGGAGGCCCGGGATGCCGACTTTTCCTGGCGGGAATTTGTCGAGCGCAACAACGGCGAGCTGGCCGGGGCGTGGGGCAATCTGGTCAACAGGACCATTGCCTTTACCGACAAGTATTTTCAGGGCCGGGTCCCTGCCGGGCAGAACGACCGGGGCCGGCAGCTTTTGGCCGACATTGAGGCAGCCTATGTCACCGTGGGCAATGCCATCGAGGAAGGGCGCTTCAAAGAAGCCCTGAAGCTGGTATTTGAGCAAATCCGGGCGTGCAACAAGTACTTCGACTCCGAAGCCCCCTGGCAGAGCATAAAGACCGACCGGGAAGCCTGCGCCGCAGCAATTGCCGCCTGCCTGCACGCCATTGCCAACCTGGCTGTACTGTCCAGTCCCTTCCTGCCCTTTGCAGCGGCCAAAGTCCTGCAGGCTCTGGGCGTGGAGGACCCGCGCTGGCAACTGTGCTCTGTCGCACCGGGAACCCCGGTGGGCAAGCCGGGAATCCTGTTCCCCCATCTCGACCGGGAGGTAATCGACCGCGAGCTGGCCAAGCTGGGCCAGTAGAGAAACGCAAAGAGGTCCCGCAGGACCTCTTTTTTATAGCAGCAAAGCGGCAAGGGCAAGCAGGGCAGCACCGGCCGCGGCGGCCAGGAGGTACTTGCTTCTTTTTTCGGCCGCCGCCAGCCGCAGTTCCAGCTCCTGTCCCTGCAATTCGGCATTTTGCAGTCTCTGTGCGGTTTCCCGGCATACGGCGTCCAGCCGGGCGCTTTCCGCGCTCCACCGGCGCGCCTGCCCCTGGAGTTCTTGCACCAGGCCCAACAGTTCCTGCCGGCGGAGGCTGCAATCGGCTTTGAGGCTGCTCAAAGCGTTGCGGTACATTTGCTCCTGCTCCTCCAGCCGGGCCTGGAGCTGGGTTCGGAACCCGGCCATTTCCGCGCCGATGCTTTGCCGGCAGGCTTCCAGCAGGCTGAGCTTTTCCTCGGCCTGCTTTTTCATTTCTTCCAGGCCGGCAATTTGCCGGGCCAGGTTCTCCAGGGCATGGTTGCCCTGGGCCAACAGCGAATCGGTGCGTGCCTGCTGCTCCTTTAAGCGGGCCACGCCGGTTTGAAATTCCTTGAGCGCCGTATCAACCTGGAGATACAGGGAGACTCCTTCACTGCTGTGCATTGCCGGGCACCTCCGTATACAAGATCCGGTTAATTCGCTGCAATTGCGGAAGCAGCAGGGCCAGGTGAATGTCGGGATACTGGTCCGGCGCAGACAGGACCGCTGCCAGCTCCCGGAGGGTGTCGGTATCCAGCCGGGCAAGGAACTGGCGGGCTACAGCGTAGGCCGCGGGCGGATTTTCCCGGGCCAGTTGGGCGAACAGCGCCGGCCCCAATCCGGGCTCTTCCTCCAGGCAATATTCCGCTGCGCCCATTAAGTTGCGCATTCCGTAGGCTTCGGTATCCGGATTGGCGGCGGCGCAGATGCCGGCCAGGTAGAGGGCGGCAGGGTTATGGGGCCTGTCTTCCAGTTCACGCATGGCCCGGACGGCGATATCATCCCGGGCGTCCAGGTGTTCCGCCTGGCGGATTACTTCCATGGCCAGGAGCAGGCTGTGCTCTGTCAGGGCGTCCTGCAGCAGGACCAAAATTTCCTGCGCCGCCGGGACACCGGCCGGAGCCGCCCGGGCAGAAATGCCGTCGACGTCGCAAAAATCGCAGCGGTCATAGGCCACGGGGTCGCCAAAATACTGCATGAGGAACCTGCGCCGGCAGGTTTTTGCCTTTATATACAATTGTACGGTGTTGAGCATGTTGAGCTTCTGCGCCTTGTACATCTCAATCCTTTCCACCACCTGATTGGCCAGCCAGTACTTGTTGTCCAGGCTGTCGGGTCCTGCCAGTTCCACCTGCACCAGGAGGTCGAAACTGTTTTCCCCCACCCGCCGGTATTCCAGCACGGTAAATTCCTGCACCGCTCCCAGGACCTGCAGGTAGTAAAGGTACTTTTGATGCCGCGCCGAATCCCGGGCGGGGCAGATATAGCGGAAGACTTCTCTGCCCCCGGCGTGGCTTTCCAGCTGGGCCAGGAACCGGGTGAAGCGCCGGGCTGTTTCCTGCTCGGTGGGGTATTCCACAGCCAGCAGGCCTGCCTGGATGCCGTAATCGCATTTTGCGCCTCCGGTATAAAGGCACATCCAGCCCTGATGACAGGAAGGCAGCCCCGGTTCGGCCTCGACGCATTTATCCAGGCGCGGGCGGGCGAGAATGAGGGAATGGGCGTGCTGGCCGTCCCGTCCCGCCCGCCCGGCTTCCTGATAATAGGCCTCCAGGGAAGCCGGGGCGCAGGCGTGGATGATATAGTCTATGTTTTCCTTGTCTATTCCCATGCCATACCCCTTGGTGGCCACCAGCAACGGAAAGGCGTTGTCCTTGAACAGGTCCTGGACAGCAATTCTTTCGGCGTCGGGCATTTGGGCGTGGTAGTACCTGCAGTCCAGGCCCTGGCGGCGCAGCATTTCCTGCACCGCCTCAGCGCCCCAGGGCCGGGTATGCCGGCCCCGGGGGGCAGCGTAGGGAGTAAAGATTATCCCCGCGCCCCGGCGATGGATGGCCTCCAGGGGGTGTCCCAGGGCGGCGGGAATTTCCCTGTTCAGCGCCTCACTGATGGCTTGGTGACAGTCGTCTTCCCGGTCCAGCACCTTAACCTGCAGGCTGAGTTCCCTCCTGTCCATGGTGACAGGGGTAACTAGCTCTTGCTCATTAAGGCCCAGCAGGTTGAGGATGTCCTGGCGAACATACCGGGAAGCGGTGGCGGTGAGGGCGCAGACGGGAGGCTGATCCAGCCGGGTGATGAAATGGCGGAGGCGCAGATAAGAAGGGCGGAAATCGTGGCCCCATTCCGAAATGCAATGGGCCTCGTCGACGACGAAGAGGCTGACGGGGCAGGCGGCCATGGCTTCGGCCAGTTCCTGCTGAAAGGCCTGGATTTGCAGGCGTTCTGGGGAGATATACAGCAACTTCAGCCCGCCGCTGCGCAGTTTTGCCAGCACCTCGTTTTTCTCCGCCGCCGACTTGGAGCTGTCCAGGAACTCCACCCCGCGAACGCCCGCCTTGCGCAGGTTGACGTACTGGTCGCGCATCAGGGACTTGAGGGGGCTGACCACCAGGGTTATACCCGGCAGGAGGAGGGCGGGGACCTGGAAGCACAGGGATTTGCCCGCTCCGGTGGGCAGGATCGCCAGGGTGTTTCGTCCCTCAGCCAGCCTGGACATGATTTCAAACTGTCCTTCCCTGAGCCGGGGAAAGTTCCACAGGCGCCGCACCAGCCAGGCCGTCAGGGGGCGGGTGAGGTAGTATTGCCTTTGCCGCCAGGTGCACGCCATTCCCGGCGGCAGCCCGGGCAGGAAAGCAGCCAGGCTGCCGTCGGCGTTGACAGCGATGGCTTGCCCGTCCTCGCCGCCGCCCGCAACTTCCAGCCAGGGTACCCCCGCTGGCGGCAGAGTAGTCCCGCTGAGATGCAGCCGGGTTTTTTCGCCGGTGTAAAAGAAGCGTACGGCGGCGTAGAGCCGGAAAAGGTCGACCAGGGCCGAAGCCAAACCGACGGCCGGGGGCAGGGTAAAGCTCCAGCTTGGCGGGGGGCTGGCGGCCAGGCGCGCCAAATCAGCAGCCAGCCTCTGTCGCCTGCCGGCAGGCAGGCGGTTTTGGGTGCGAAAGCTGAGCAAATTGCGGAAGATTAGGGCAATGGCGGTGTGCATACCAATTCCTCCGGCACACTTTTTAAACTATTTCCACAAGGTGAACTGTTTTTCCTGCCTAAACAAGGGAATTAATGCCGGGGATGAGCAGGGAACCCGGGACAGGAAAGAGAATGTTATAGAGCGGAGGGATGACCATGTTGCACAGACCTGACAATTGGAAGCGCTTTTGTTTTGCCTTGGCGGTTTTCTGGGTGTTATTGTGTTTGGCCGACCTCATCCTCGGCGACATAGCCGTTTTTAATACCCGCCTCACCGACGTTGCCGTGGGCCGGGGATACATAGCGGCGGTGCGGGGCTTGCTCCTGTTGCTGGTGCTGGCGGTTACCGCAACCATGACGGCGCTGCTGCGCCGAGGACTGATCATCGCCCCGCTGCTTTGGACTGCCCAGCTGGTCCGGCTCGCCCTGTTGCCCCAGGGCAAGGAGATGGTGAGGAATCTGGTCTTTGTCGCTCCTGGCCTCAACTGGGCCGTGCTGATCCTCATTCCCGTTGCCCTTTCGCTGCTCCTGTGGCAGAGCCTGGCCGCCCTGGATGCCCGGGGCAAAATGTTGCCTTTGGTTTACCCCGGCTTGTGGGTGCTTCTCACCGGCCTGGCAGTGGCCGGCAACCTGTTCCTTTGGCACTGGTCCATGCACTTCGCCCTGACTTTGTGGCCTGCCGGCTATTCCATCGGGCTTTATGTCGCGGGCGCGCTGCTTCTGGCCCTGGGCGCCGAGGAGCGGCCGGTGACCAGCCTGGCCCTGTTCTTTGCGGGGCTTTTCCTTCCCGTCGCTGCCTGCGTCGCCCTGTGGGGGGTTTACGACGGGTTGCACCTGGCAATTCTGGCGCTGTTGCCGTGGGGAAACGGGGGCGTGTGGCTGGTCTGGCTGGAACTCATGGCCATTACCGCCCTGCCCGGCCTGCTGGTGTTGGCAATCCACCAGTTCGGGGCATGGCGGCGGGGGCGAAAACTAATGGAAATACTCTGATTTCTCGTTCCAGGCAGGAGTTTTTTGGAAGGCCATTGAAATATATTTGTAACATTTCCAGGGTGGTGAGACCATGGCTGAGGTCATCAGCTATCAAAAGGAGTTTTTGCCCCATATAATCCGGCTCTTTGCCCCGGGGTCCCCCAGGGTCGACGCCCACCTCGGTTTCTTTCAGCAGCTTTTTGCCCTGTATCAGCCGGCGCCTGAGCAGTCTTGCCTGCTGCTGAAAGGCGCCGACCGGCTGTTGGCCTGTGCCTACCTGGTTAGCCTGTCGCCGGCGCAACCCAACCTGATTTACGTCATTCTCGCCGTAGATGCCGAGCTGCCGCAACAAGACTGGGAGGGCTTTTGGCAGGAATGCTGGCGGGTAGCCGAATCCCTGGCGCCGGGACCGCCCATACTGCAAACTGCCGTAGGCGGAGCAATTCCCGGCTGCATGCGGGCCACGGGATTCCAGGTGGTGCGCCGGCAGGTGGAATTGCACGCGTCCCTGGGCCAACTGACCCCCGTGCCGGCAGAAGAGCAGGGGCTAAACATAATTTCCCTGGCCCGGGAACCGGCCCGCGAAGGGCAATGGCTGGAAGTATTTAATCATGGTCTCACGGTTTTTTGGGATATGCCTCAACTGGACAGCGCTGCCATGCAACGGCTGCGGACGGCGCCGGGTTTTGACGGCGAAGCCTTTCGCCTGGGTCTCGACGGAGAAGAGCCGGTGTCGGCGTTGTTCTATACCGTGCTGGACACCGACCGGGGCGTGGTGCGCATCAATGCCGCAGCCACACCCTTTACCAAGCGCAGCAAAGGTTTTGGCCGCAAAATGCTGAGGGACACCCTCGGCCACCTGGAAAGCATTGGCTTGCGCGAGGCGGTCATCTTTGCCGATGCGGCCAACCAGGCCACCAACTTGTTGTTTAAGATGCTGGGTTTTGCCCCTGCCGGCATTGTCCGGATTCTGGAGCAGCGGCAGGCCGGTTCCGGCGGTGAAAGCCCTGCTTCCGAAGACGACCCCGCCGCTGACACCTTTGCTCCCGGCTTTATCTCAGCGGCACGCAACGAATAGAAAATACCGGCTCCCCCAGGGGGAGCTTTTTGGTTTTGGGCGCAAAAAAGCTCCCCGGAAGTATCCGGGGAGCTTTTGCATCGGCTTGGTCAGGATTTAGCGCCGGGCAAAGCAGTCGCTGCAATAAACTGGTCTGCCTTCTGTAGGCCTGAAGGGGACCTGGGTTTCGGCGCCGCACTGGGCACAGACAGCGGCATGCATTTCCCGATTGGTCCGTTCACGCCGCCTGCGGGCACGGCACTCGGGGCAACGGCCCGGCTCGTTGGCGAACCCCTTTTCGGCATAGAATTCTTGTTCCCCTGCCGTGAAGACGAACTCTGCTCCGCAATCGCGGCAGCTCAGGGTTTTGTCGGCAAAAATCATCAATAAACCTCCTTTGTTATCCCCGTTGGTCTGGCATCAGGGATCCAATCTAACAAAGGAGTAGATTTGCCCGGGTCCAGCCAACAAGAACAGGACTTATTTAATTATACTCCGTCTTCCCCTCCGATGCAATAAAAATTTTAAACAGGATAATTATTAAAGAATAGTACAAGCAGCAGAAATATAGGAATCAAATTAGAAGGACTTAAGTGGCTTACGGCGAATATGGTAGTATCTCGTCTGTTGGAGGTGTTTGCTTGAAAAAAGTAATCAACTTTCGACAAGCCGCAGAAATGATTGAACCGGGAAGCAGGGTCATGATCGGCGGCTTCTTGGCTGTCGGCAGTCCCCATGGAATCATAGATCAATTGGTTAAAGCGGGCACGTCGGGGCTGACTGTCATCGCCAACGACACCGGTTTTCCCGACAGGGGTATCGGCAAATTGGTTGTCAACGGCCAGGTGGCAAAGGTCATTGCATCCCACATCGGCACCAACCCGGCCACCGGTCAGCAAATGAACGCCGGCACGCTGGAAGTGGAGCTGATTCCCCAGGGCACACTGGCGGAACAGATTCGGGCGGCGGGAGCCGGCCTGGGCGGCGTACTGACCCCCACAGGCATTGGCACCGTTGCCCAGGAGGGCCGGGAAGTCATTTCCGTCGACGGCAGAGATTACATCCTGGCCAGGCCGCTTTTTGCCGACGTGGCTCTAATCAAGGCCCACAAGGCCGACCGCAACGGCAACCTGGTCTATCGCCGCACCGCCCGCAATTTTAACCCCCTCATGGCCATGGCGGCCAGGCTGGTGCTGGCGGAGGTGGAGGAAATCGTGGAGACGGGCCAACTTGACCCCGACCACGTCGTCACTCCCGGCATTTTTGTGGATTACCTGGTCAAGGAGGGGCAATAATGGACGCCAAGATGGCAAAACGGATAATGATCGCCCGGCGCATCGCCCGGGAATTCCGGGACGGCGACGTCGTCAACCTGGGCATAGGCCTGCCCACCCTGGTGGCCAATTACATTCCCGAGGGGGTAAACGTCATTTTCCAGTCGGAAAACGGGTGCCTGGGCATCGGCCCGGCGCCGGCTCCCGGGGAGGCCGACCCCGACATCTGCAATGCCGGGGGGCAGCCGGTGACAATCCTGCCCGGCGGGTGTTGCTTTGACAGCGCCATGTCCTTTGCCATCATCCGGGGCGGGCACGTGGATTTTACCGTGCTGGGCGCTTTGGAAGTGGATGCCCAGGGCAACCTGGCCAACTGGATGATACCGGGTAAAATGGTGCCCGGCATGGGCGGGGCCATGGACCTGGTGGTGGGGGCCCAAAAGGTCATCGTGGCCACAGAGCACGTGGCCAAGGACGGTTCGCCCAAAATTGTGGAACGGTGCAGACTGCCCCTGACGGCCAGAGGCGAGGTCGACCTCATCGTCACCGACATGGCCGTTATCGAGGTGACACCCCGGGGGCTGGTGCTCAAGGAACTGGCGCCGGGAGTCAGCGCCGATGATGTGGTGGCAAACACAGGTGCAGAGCTGATTGTATCCGGGCCTATTGGCCGGATGGAATAAAACAGGGAGGTGTATTTGGTGGAAAAAGTTGTCATCGCGTCCGCTGTCAGAACGCCCATAGGCAACTATGGCGGAGCCCTTAAAGATTTCAGCGCCGTCGACCTGGCTGCCCTGGTGTTTAAAGAGGCCATTAAAAGGGCAGGCATCGACGCCGGTCAGGTGCAGGAAGTCATTTTGGGCAATATTCTCCAGGCCGGGCAGGGCATGAACCCCGCTCGCCAGGCGGCCCTCAAGGCCGGCATTCCCGTGGATGCCACCGCCATGACCGTCAACATGGTCTGCGGTTCGGGGCTTAAAGCGGTGGCCCTGGGCGCCCAGTCCATCGCCACGGGAGAGGCTGAAATCGTGCTGGCGGGAGGCGCCGAGAGCATGAGCCAGGCCCCGTACTATGTCAGCAAGGCCCGGTGGGGCCACCGGATGGGGCACGGCGAAATTGAGGACGGCATGATTAAGGACGGGCTGTGGTGCGCCGTCGAGGACGTGCACATGGGCATCACCGCCGAAAACCTGGCCGAGCAGTACAACATCAGCCGCCGGGAGCAGGACGAGTACGCGGCGGAAAGCCAGCGCCGGGCCCAGGAGGCCATTGCCCAAAAGCGCTTCGCCGAGGAAATTGTGCCGGTGGAAATTCCCCAGCGCAAGGGCGACCCTGTTATTTTCGATACCGATGAATTCCCCCGGGCCGGTGTCACCGTGGAATCCCTTAGCAAGCTGCGGCCGGCTTTCAAGAAGGACGGCACTGTTACCGCCGGCAATGCTTCGGGCATCAACGACGGCGCCGCTGCCCTGGTGCTGATGACCGAGGACAAGGCCAGGGAACTGGGCATCGAGCCCCTGGCGACCCTGGTGGCCACCGCCTGCGCCGGCGTCGAGCCCAGGGTAATGGGCATAGGCCCCGTCAACGCAGTGCGCAAGCTCCTTACCAAAACCGGCCTGACCATTGCCGACCTGGATCTGGTGGAAGCCAACGAGGCCTTTGCCGTCCAGTCCCTGGCCGTGACCAGGGAGCTGGGCTGGGATCCGAACATCGTCAATGTCAACGGCGGCGCCATTGCTCTGGGACACCCCATTGGCGCCAGCGGCGCCAGGATTTTGGTTACCCTCATCTACGAAATGAAGCGCCGCAATGCCAGGACCGGCCTGGCCACGTTGTGCATCGGCGGCGGCCAGGGCATCGCCGCCCTGGTGCAGAGGTAAAAAAGGGGCCTGCAGGCCCCTTTTTTTTGCTATAATCAGGCTGTAATAATACCGGTTTGTGGAGGGTTTGCTCATGCCAAGGACCAAAATAGTACGTTCCGCCAGCTATGACCCCTGGTACAACCTGGCCCTGGAGGAACACCTGCTGAGAACGCTGAGAGAGGACGAGGTCATCCTCTACCTCTGGCAAAACCAGGGCACTGTGGTCATCGGCCGCAATCAGAATGCCTGGAAGCAATGCCGGTGCAAGGAACTGGAGGACGACGGCAAAAAGCTGGCCCGGCGCTTGTCGGGCGGCGGCGCCGTTTTCCACGACCTGGGCAATCTCAACTTTACTTTTATAGTGCCCCGCGCCTGCTACAACCTGGAGCGACAACTGCAGGTAATTCTGCAGGCGGTGCGCAGGCTGGGGATTGATGCTGAATTCAGCGGCCGCAACGATCTGACGGTTGCCGGCAGGAAATTTTCCGGCAACGCCTTCTACTTTGAGGAAAAAAGTGCTTACCACCACGGCACCATCCTGGTCGACGTGGATTTCGAAGCCATGACCCGTTACCTCCAGGTATCCCAGGCCAAAATGCGTTCCAAAGGCATTGACTCAGTCCAGTCCCGGGTGGTGAATTTGCGCAGTCTCAACCCTGCCATTACCGTCGAGAGCGTTGCCGACAGCATTGCCGCTGCTTTCGTGGAAATATACGGGGGTGAAAAAAAGGTGGAAGTTCTTGAACCCGAGAAGCTGGGTTTGGACGCACTGTACCGGCGCTACTCTTCCTGGGAATGGCGCTACGGCGAAACGCCCCGGTTTGACGTGGAATTCGAAACCCGCTTTGCGTGGGGTGAAATCCAGCTGGGACTCAGCCTGCGCAAAGCAGTCATTACAGAGGCCAGGATTTTTTCCGACGCCATGGACATCCGGTTCATCGATGCACTGGCCGCCGCTCTCCGGGGGGCGCCGTTGCAGCCCGAGGCCATTGCCCGGCGCCTGGCTCCCGACTGCTTTGAGGCTGGTCCGGCCCAAAGCCAGGTCATGGAATTCCGGGATTGGTTGCTGGAACAAATTGCCCGGCTGTAGCCGGGCAGTTACATTTGACGCGGAGCGGTAACGCCGATGAGGTTCAGGGCGTTGCCGATGGTAATTTGCACAGCTTTCATCAGAGCCAGGCGTGCCTGGCTTTTTTCTGTATCCTCGGGGTCGATGACCCGCTGGGCGTTGTAGTAACTGTGGAGCAGGGCGGCCAGTTCAAAGACGTAGTTGGCGACCCGGTGGGGCGCCAGCCTCTCCGCCGCTTCGGCGACAACGGCGGGGAATTCCCCCAGCAGCTTGAGCAGGTCCAGCTCTTTGTCCAGGGTGAGGGAGGAGAAATCCGCCTCTGCGCTGGCCGTCAGCCCGGCACTGCGCGCCTTTTCTTCCAGACTGCACAGACGCGCGTGGGCATACTGCACGTAGAACACCGGGTTGTCGTTGGACCGGGAAACGGCCAGGTCGAGGTCGAAATCCAGTTGGGAATCGGCGCTGAGCATGGTCAGGAAGTACCTGGCGGCGTCGGCGCCCACTTCTTCTATGAGCTCCCGCAGGGTGACGGCCTTGCCTGTGCGCTTGCTCATCTTCACCTTTTCACCGCGCTGGTAGAGGCTGACCAACTGCATGATGAGGATTTGCAGCTGCTGGGGATCGTAGCCCATGGCGGCCAGGGCGGCCCGCAGGCGCGCCACATAGCCGTGGTGGTCGGCGCCCCATACATTGATCAGGGTGTCAAAGCCCCGCTCCAGCTTATCCCGGTGGTAGGCGATGTCGGGCATCAGGTAGGTGCAGGAACCGTCTTGCTTGATGAGGACGCGGTCCTTGTCGTCACCGTAGGCGCTGGACTTAAACCATACCGCCCCGTCCTTTTCATAGGTGGCGCCCTTATCCTTCAACAAGGCCAGGGTTGCTTCCAGTTTGCCCGATTCGTACAGCGAAGTTTCCGAAAACCAGGTATCGAATTCAACCCGGAAATCGCTGAGGTCTTGTTTAAGCTTGCGCAACTCCTGTTCCAGGGCGTATTGGCGCATAATCCGGAGGCGTTCGTCCCGGGGCAGGTCGGCGTATGCGCGCCCGTGTTCGGCAGCCAGCTTGCTGCCCATTGCGGCGATGTCGGAGCCGTGGTACCCGTCTTCGGGCAGGGGGCATTGCTGGCCCAGGGCTTGCAGGTACCGGGCCTCCAGGGACAAGGCCAGGTTGTGGATTTGGTTGCCGGCGTCGTTGATATAGTATTCCCGGTGCACGTCGTATCCCGCCGCGGCCATTATGCGGCTCAGGCTGTCGCCCACTGCGGCGTTGCGGGCATGTCCGATGTGCAGGTCTCCGGTGGGGTTGGCCGATACAAACTCAATGTTGACCCGCCGGCCCCGGCCGTACTCCGAGCGGCCGTACTCGCTCCCTGCCCGCAGCACTTCGGCGATGACGGGGTAAAGACAGCTCCTGTCCAGGCGGAAATTAATAAAACCAGGTCCGGCAACTTCCACCGCGCTGACCTGGGCTTTGGCCGTGTCCAGATTGGCGGCTATTGCCTCGGCAATTTGCCGGGGAGGCTTGCGGGCAGGTTTGGCCAGCTGCATGGCGATGTTGGTGGCAAAATCCCCGTGTTCCTTGTGGCGGGGGGTTTCCAGTTCCACAGCCGGCATCAGCTCCGGCTCGATTAAACCGGCCCTGATTGCGGCGGCGTATATTTCCTGTTTCAGGGTTTCCTTTATTTTGTCCAGCGTGTGCATAAGGACCTCCCTCACAGAGCAAAGTTCTTTGTAATAGTGTATATGCTCCCGGTTCATTGTGCAAGTTCTCGGGGCAAAGTCCGGCTTGGGCAGGACGCCGGTTGGTAATTTATGTTTGGGTATGGTAAAATCATCGGGGTAAAAATGTAACCAGAGGTGATGGGTATGGCAAAATTACCCGGATATGTTGGCCCCGCGGCTTTTGGACTCAAGATGGGCGTAGTCGTTCCCGGCTCGGACCTGCTGGGGATGATTATTGAGGTGGTGGAAAAATGCCACCGCGACCAGCTGCTGGATGACGGCGATGTGTTGTGCGTTACCGAGTCTGTACTGGCCAGGGCGCAAAACAACTATGTCACTGTGGAAGAAATCGCCGCCGAAATCCGCCGGCACTGGCAAATCGGGCCCGAGGCGAGGATAGGCGTCCTCTTTCCCATTGCCAGCCGCAACCGCTTTGCAGTGATTTTGGAGGCCATCGCTGCCGCTGTGCCCCGCGGCGAGGTAGTGGTACAATTCTCCTGGCCCCGGGACGAGGTCGGCAACCAGATCATTTCCGAAACCTTCGCCAGCAGGTTGGGCAAGGTGTATACCGACCCCATAACCCCCGCGGAACTGGAGGGTTACAGTTTCAGACATCCCATCACCGATGTGGACTACATCCAGTTTTACCGGGAAATCATTGAAAACCAGGGCGCCAAAGCCGCCATTCACCTGAGCAACGACCCCCTGTACATCCTCAGCCTGAATCCCCAGGGGGTAATTGTCGCGGACATACACGCCCGGGAAAAGACCAAAAGCGCCCTGACCGGCAAGGTGCCGCTGCTCACCCTTTCCCAGCTCTGTTCGTCGCCGCACCGGCAGGCCTGGTCGGAATGGGGGCTGCTGGGCAGCAACATGTCTGCGGGCGGGCGCCTCAAGCTGCCGCCCCGGAACGCCGCCGCCTTTGCCCGGGATGTCCAGCGGGAAGTGGCGGCGCGCACCGGCAAAAAGGTGGAGGTCATAGTTTACGGCGACGGGGCGTACAAAGACCCGTCCACGCAAATTTACGAGCTGGCCGATCCCCAGCCCGTCTTCGGCGCCACCCAGGGCTTTGCCAATGCCATGCGGGTGGGCGTCAAGTACAAATATCTGGCCGATCTATACCACCAGGAGGGCCGGAGCCCGGCCGAGATTGAACAGCTGCTGCAACAGAAAGTAACTGTCTCCAGCCCAAGCCAGGTCGAGGCCGAGGGCACTACGCCCCGGCGCCTGGCAGACGTCATCGCCAGCCTGGCCGACCTGGTCAGCGGTTCAGCCGATGCCGGCACCCCTCTAATCCTGGTCAAAGGTTTTTTTGCATAATAAAATGGGCCAACCGCTGTGGTTGGCCCTTGTCGAACCGGGTTCCGGGCGGCCTGGAGACAGGCCTGATGCCAGCGGGGAAACCGGCGCTGGATGGCCACCGGCCCAAAAGTCTCTTTCTTCACCCGAATGCATACCATTCCTCCCGTTGCTTAAGCCCGTTTTAGCCCACTGCAACGGGGATTTTACAGCCAGGCCCGGTTTTAATATAATAAATAGATAAAGACGCGAAGGGGAGATCGACATGTCGGCAACCATGGCGGAAAAGAGCAATTTTATCCTGGCCATAATCAATAGAGACCTGCAGGAAGGCACAGTGGACACCGTCCACACCCGTTTCCCGCCGGAGCCCAACGGCTACCTGCACATAGGGCATGCCAAGGCGATTTGGCTAAACTATTCCATCGCCCGGGATTACGGGGGCAAATTCAACGTGCGCTTTGACGATACCAACCCGGCCAAAGAAGAGCAGGAGTTTGTCGATTCCATTCTCGAGGACCTTCGCTGGCTGGGCGTGGATTGGGAAGACCGCCTCTTTTTCAGTTCCGATTATTTCGAGCTCAAGTACGAGTTTGCCCGCCGCCTCATCAAAGCCGGGAGGGCTTACGTCTGCGATCTCAGCCCCGATGAAATCCGCGAATACCGGGGCACCCTGACCGAACCCGGCCGGGAAAGCCCTTACCGCAACCGCTCCGTCGAGGAGAACCTCGACTTGTTTGAGCGCATGCGCAAAGGAGAATTCCCCGAGGGATCCCGGGTGCTGCGGGCCAAAATCGACATGGCGTCGGGCAATTTGAATATGCGGGACCCCGTCCTGTACCGCATCTTGCATGTCAGCCATCACCGCACCGGGGACAAGTGGTGCATTTATCCCATGTACGACTTCGACCATCCTTTTTCCGATGCCATAGAGGGCATTACCCATTCCCTGTGTTCTATTGAATATGCCGACCACCGCCCCCTGTACGACTGGGTGGTGGAAAACGCCCTGGAACTGATGCCGGAAGCCGTCAAAGCCCGGTCCCGGCAATATGAGTTTGCCCGCCTGAACCTCACCTACACCGTGATGAGCAAGCGCAAGCTGCGCCAGCTGGTGGAGGAGGGCTATGTCCAGGGCTGGGACGACCCGCGCCTGCCCACCATTGCCGCCCTCCGGCGCCGGGGTGTCACCCCCGCCGCCATCCGGGATTTCTGCCAGCGCATCGGCGTAGCCCGTTCTGACAGCGTTGTAGATCTGGCCCTGCTGGAACACTGTATCCGGGAGGACCTGAACAAAACGGCCCGGCGGGTTATGGCTGTTTTGGAGCCCCTCAAGGTGGTCATCACCAATTGGCCGGAGGACAAGGTGGAGTGGCTGCCGCTGGAAAACTTGCCCGGCGATGAAGCGGCCGGCAGCCGCGAAGTGCCCTTTACCCGGGAAATATACATTGAACAGGAAGACTTCATGGAGAACCCGCCCAAGGGATATCACCGCCTGGCTCCCGGCCGGGAGGTCCGCCTCAAGGGCGCCTATATAATTCAGTGCCAGCAAGTAATCAAGGATGCTTCCGGCAAGGCGGTGGAACTGCGCTGCACCTACGATCCCCTCAGCAGGAGCGGCCAGGACACCAGCGGCAAAAAGGTGAGAGGAGTAATCCACTGGGTATCGGCCCGGTACGGCGTGCCGGCCACCGTCCGCCTGTATGAAAACCTCTTTCTCAAGGAGAACCCCGAGGAAGTGGAGGAGGGCCAGGACTTTACCGCCAATATTAATCCCCATTCTCTCACCGTCCTCACCGGTTGCATCGTCGAACCGGAGCTGGCCGGGGCGGAGCCGGGCAGCCGCTACCAGTTCCTGCGCAAGGGCTACTTCTGTCTCGATCAGGATTCCGGCAAGGACAACCTGATCTTCAACAGGATAGTGGGCCTGCGGGATACCTGGGCCAAACAAAACCTGTAAAACCATTGCCAAAATATACTCCCCCGGACGCCGGTGGGCACCGGGGGAGTTTCTGTTTTCAGTTCCGGGTCAGTAGGCCCTGGCGAAGACGGCAACCTCTGCAGCCGGCTTGCCGCAATGCACGCATTTGGCTGCGGCGGGGGCCTTTTGCCTGGCTGCCTGTTGGTCCAGGGGGATGTTGCGGATGGTGGCGCTCATGCGCTCCTTGACTTCCAGTTCGCAGGCCTCGTCGCCGCACCACCAGGCGTAGACAAAACCCCGCTTTTCGGTGATGATTTTTTCCATCTCGGCCATGTCGGCGGCGGGGCGGCTGTTTTCGTCCAGGAACTTTCTGGCCGCCGCCAGCATGTCGCGCTGAATGGCGTCCAGCACCCCGGGCAATGCCTCCTCAAGGCCGTCGATGCCCGCAAAGAGCTTTTCTCCGTTGTCCCGCCTGACCAGCACCACCTGGTTGTTTTCGATGTCCCGGGGCCCGATTTCCAGGCGCAGGGGGACGCCCCGCAGCTCCCAGTGGTTGTACTTGTAGCCGGGGGAATATTCTTCCCGGTCATCCAGGTGCACCCTGAATCCGGCGTTCCTGAGCCTGGCTTCGAGCTCAGAGGCTTTGGCCAGCACAGTTTCCCTGGCTTTCTTGGGCGCAATGGGAACGATGACAACCTGGATGGGGGCAATCCTGGGCGGCAGCTTGAGGCCGCGGTCGTCGCCGTGGACCAAAATCAGCGCTCCCACCAGCCTGGTGGTCACCCCCCAGGAGGTCTGGTACACGTATTTCAGCTGTCCGTCTTCGTCCAGGAAAGTAATGTCGAACACCCGGGCGAAGTGCTGGGCCAGGTTGTGGGAGGTGCCGGCCTGCAGGGCCTTGCCATCCTGCATCAGGGCTTCGATGCTGTAAGTGGCATGGGCGCCGGCGAATTTTTCCCGCTCGGTCTTGCGGCCGGGGACGACGGGGATGGCCATGTCGTTTTCGACAAAATCCCTGTACACCTCCAGCATGCGCATCACTTCTTCCTGGGCTTCTTCACTGGTGCGGTGGGCGGTGTGCCCCTCCTGCCAGAGGAATTCGGTGGTACGCAAAAAGGGGCGGGTTACCTTTTCCCAGCGCACCACGTTGGCCCACTGGTTGATGAGCACCGGCAGGTCCCGGTACGACTGAATCCATTTGGCATACATGGCGCAGATGATGGCCTCGGAGGTGGGCCGCACCACCAGGCGTTCTGTCAGCTCTTCATTTCCGCCATGGGTGACCCAGGCCACCTCGGGGGCAAAGCCCTCCACGTGGTCGGCTTCTTTTTGCAGCAGGCTCTCGGGTATGAAGACGGGGAAGTAGGCGTTTTGGTGTCCCGTCTCCTTAATGCGCCGGTCGAGGCCGGCCTGCATCAGCTCCCAAATAGCGTAGCCGTAAGGGCGGATGGCCATGCAGCCCCGCACAGGGGTGTAGTCGGCCAGCTCGGCCTTGCGGATGACGTCGACATACCATTGGGACGGGTCCTCATCCCTTCTGGCAATCTCTTTGACGAATTCCTTGTCGACACTGCTCATCTCAAAACCCTCCTTCAAAATGGATAACAATGTAAAAAGCAGCCCTCACATAAGGACGAAGGGCTGCTTCGTGGTACCACCTTACTTCGCCTCCGCTGCCGGAGACCTCGTTTCCGCTGTAACGGGCTGGTCCGGCCGGCTCCTCGCCGGCAGTTCGGGGGTGGGTGGTCAAGGGGAGCGGGAAAGCTCGCACCGGCCGCTTTCTCTCTGAGCCGTCCGCCATAACCGTGGCCCCGTCATCACCGTGTTTGCCAGTAGATTACCATGACAGGCGGGATTGTGTCAAGGCGGGACAGCCACCGGCTGCCTAACAGGACCCGCCTCAGGTAAACTGGGCCGGCGGGTTGGACCGGCTTAGGCTTGCCGAACCGTACCCGCTGAAATCTTCCTTCAGGTCTTTGGACTGGCAGCGGGGACAGGCGGCATTGCTTTTTTGAGAAATGCTGAGGAGCAGGGTAAATTTTTCCCCGCATTTCTTGCACTGAAAGCCGTAAATGGGCATGGCGCACACCTCCGTCTATACCCCCTGTAGGTATATATATTGTGCCAGATTGCGCTGCATTTTTCAAGCCCGCTAAGGGGCTTTTAATTCTCTTCAGGATGCCGGGGTGTTGCGCGCAGGTTGACATAGAGCACAATACGAGCGACGGTAAAGAAGGACAGGAAAACCAGCCCGATGAGGTCGACGACCAGCATGAGGGCCGGGGTCGGGTGCAGGGCCGAAAAGAGGAAAGCCGCCGCGACGATGAGGCCCGCCGAAACCACAAAGGCAAAGGCTGTGAAGGAGAATACCCGCCACCAGCGGCCCCTTATAAGCCGTTTGCTGGGATTGGAGGCGGGATCGCCTCCTTTTTGTTTGGTGGTTGGGACCTTTCTCTTACGGCCTTGGCCTTGATGATGGCCTTTGACTATGTGACGGGGTTCCTTGCCGCCGCAAAGGAAGGCAAGCTCAACAGCAACGTAGGTTTTTGGGGGATCGTCCGGAAAGCCGGGACGTTTATTGTTGTATCGGCGATCTACTGGATGGCCCTCAATGCTTTACCCGATGCAAAACAAGCCGTCGCTGTTCGCGATGGTGTAGCAATCGCCTTTTTCTTCACGGAAGGCGTGTCAGTCATCGAAAACTGCGGGCGATTGGGCGTGAAGATCCACCCGATTGTCCGTCAGGCTGTAAATCAACTGCGTCAGAAAGGAGAGGAGAAAAATGGCGGTCAAAATCTTTCTTGATCCCGGTCACGGAGGTAGTGACCCCGGAGCGGTGAATGGTAATTATCAGGAAAAAGACTTCACCCTTGACATTGGCTTGGAATGCCGCCGGGTTTTACTCGAAGAGTATGAAGGCGTCGAGGTGAAGATGAGCCGGACGAAGGATACCACCGTCAGTTTGTCGGCCCGCACCCATGAGGCAAACAGATGGGGAGCCGACTATTACCTCTCTATCCATATCAACGCAGGCGGCGGGCGCGGTTTTGAAAGCTACATCTACAATGGTGGTGTCTCCAACTTCACGAAGGTGGCCCAAGACCGGATTCATTCGGTCATTGCCGCTGGCGACGGCTGGCCGGATCGCGGACAGAAGCGGGCCAACTTTCATGTCCTCCGCGAAACCCGGATGCCTGCCCTTTTGACGGAGAACGGGTTCATTGACTCCAGCGATCTGAACCAATTGAAGGACCCGGATTTCCGCAAAAAACTGGGCCGCCTCCATGCGGAAGGCATCGCCAAGGCTTTTGGTCTCCGGAAGAAATCTAAACCTGCGCCGAAACCCGAGCCGAAGGGCGGCGCGTGGGTCGTCCAAGTAGGCGCATTCGAGGACAAAAAGAACGCCGAGGAAAGGGCTAAGCTCATCAAAGAAAAGACGGGCTTGGATTCTTATATCTGGTTGAAGAAATGAGCAAAACAAAGCCGGGCGGGATTACTCCTGCCCGGTCATTTTTTGAACAAAAACCGGCGCGGGGCCGGCATCTTTAAGCCAGTTCTTTTTCAACCATTTTGTGTTCTTCTTTTCGAGGCTGAGGAACCTCCAGCTCAGAGATCTCTGTAGGAACGCTTTTCGGTTTGACGCGTTCCACACCGTCGCGGTTGATAAATCCCACGATAAACTCCGCAAATCGCTTGGCGTTATCCGTCGGAACCTCTCCGAAATACTCGGCGACAAATTCCTTCACTCTTGCAGGATTATCAATATAGGCCATGATCGCTTCGTATAGCTCAGCCTCTGACGAACAAATGGGACCCGGCACAAACTCCTTGTAATCATAATAGAAACCGCGGTCATCCAAGTACTGATCCAGGTCTTTCGCCAGAAAGACCACCGGTTTGCCGAGCAATGCAAATTCAAAGAATGTGGATGAATAATCGTTAATCAGCAGATCGGAAATGAGCATCAGATTATTGACATTCTCATTACTTAAATCCAGGAATTTGTGAGCATATTGTTCGCTGGGCGGATTGTAGCTGGATTTTTTCATGGAAGGATGCTTCTTCAGTACCAGCATAAAACGATCATCCAACCGGCTCAGGAGCTCATCAAAGTTCATGAAATGTTGGGCATCCGACCGGTCGGAATACCCTCGATACGTCGGTGTATACAGCAAAATCCGCTTATTCCGCAACTCCGGGTATTTTTCATACAGACGTTCTGTTTTTTTGGCGATATGCTCTTCATCAAAAAGCAAATCGATCCGTGGATTGAAAACACCCTTCAGGATTTTGCACCCCGGTGCAAAGGATTCCAAGTATTTCTCCCGGAACTTGAGGCCGGGATCGAGGACGTAATCATATGTATGAACAGCTTTTAATTCCTCCAAATCCTCATTTTCAATACGTATCAGGTTTTCCGCATTACCCAGTGCAAATTTCTTAAAAGCGCCTAAGGCATGCCACATCTGAATAATCAATTGATCTCCATTTCTTTTTAAATACTTCAACAGCCTGTTGACATCTTCAACGATAATTACTTCACTGGTGGCCGCATCATAGGGGATTTTGATCAGCCGCGATATGATACTTCTGCCGTAAAAGTTGTCATACCTGCGAACACTAAGCCCTTTGTATTTGCGGAGTTCCTGCTTTAGCAGCTTGTATTGGATTGGACTGACACTTCCTGAGCCAAAGGAAACAACCTTTCCCTTCTTCACCCGAAATAAGTTCTGCATGAGGCGAGCCAGGCGCGGGGTGAGTTCTCTGTATATCCATCTTCCCATTTTAGTGCCATTCCTTAAAAAAGACGGTCTAAGCAAAGATTTAATCATCTTGTTTTTCAGCATTTTTTTTACTATTTTTTTCATTTTCTGTCTCCCCCAGGTTGCAAAATCGGAGCAGTCCTTGTCTTCAAAGGCGAGAGCAGGTGAAGTAAAAGACAGAACCAGAGCCAGAGCAAACAGAACCGACAGCACTTTCCGCAAGATCAGACACCCCTTAGCTTTTTTCTTTTTTGCGGATCTGGATGAAATCTTCCAAATCCTCTTCGCGAACCCTCCATAGTACCGACACCTTTACCCCGTTGAGCTTGCCCATCCGAAGCCACTTTTTGACGGTCTCTGGGGAGACCGCCAGCCGCTTCGCGGCTTCTTCAGGAGTTAGCAGCTTGATTTTCTGCCTCTTTTCCGTTTCCACCTCACTTTCCCCCCTTCTTGGGCTTGTTCTACCAGAATCATATTGATGGCGGAAATAATCTGTCAAACTTAACCAATCCAGGCTATTCATCACCATCCCTTACTAACCCCAACTAAACCTTACTAAGGCAGGCAAAAAATAAAGGAAAATGTGTTTACTTGTATTATAACGGCCTTGCTCTTTTTCAGGGCAGGATAACCCCAAATTCCGTCCTGGGCCACCACAAAAAGGGCGAAATTATAGTATACGCCCCAGATGACCCCCGGCACGAGGAAAAAGATGGAGAGGAAGGCGACGATGAGCACATACAGGGCCAGGGTCCACAAAGCTTTGCCCAGGCGCGCCATCCCGAAGGCAAAAGCTTCGCCGAGGGTCGTTTCCTGCTGGTGCAGGGCGTTGTGGACAGCGCAGTAGGCTCCCAGGGTAAACACCGCCGTGGCGACAGCTTCTGTAAGGGTGATCAGTGCGCTGACGGCGGCGGGCAGTTCAGGGTAAAGCTCCCCCAGCAAAAATATGGGAAAGAGCAGGATGATGCCGACGAGCGTCAAAACAGGATAGATTTTTTTAAACAGCTCCCAGCTCAGGGCAAAAAATTCCGGCAGGGACAGTTCCCGGGTAAATAAAGAAGAGTGCATTCCGCCAAAGGGTATGGCCATCCCTCCTGATTGTAGAATTGAACCGCTGCCGGAGAGCCGGACTCAGGTTGCGGTCAAGTATATTTTCGTGCCGGCGCCCTCCGATTCCTGCCTTAAACAAAACCCGACAAAAATAATAGGTTTTTTTCTTTTGGGCTATGCTATACTAAAGGAGGAAAATTGTTGCCGGCACAGGCAACGTGCAGAAGGGAGTGTGTACAGTGAGCGAACTTATCAACAACCGCGAAGAGCGCCAGCGCATTCTGAAGGAACTGATCCGCAGGCTTCATGAGGGCGGCAGCGTCGAGGAGGTCAAAGCGCAGTTCAAGCAGCTGATGGACGGCATCAGCGCTGCCGAACTGTCGGCAATGGAGCAAAAGCTCATCGAGGAAGGCATGCCGGTGGAAGAGGTCAAGCGCCTCTGCGACGTGCATGTCCAGGTTTTTCGGGAATCCCTCGATGAGAATGTCAAGCCCGAAACCATTCCCGGCCATCCCGTACATACCTTTATCCGGGAAAACCGCGCCGTGGAAAATGTCATTGCCAACACCCAGCCCATTCTCGAAGAAATTGCCCGGGCCGGGGAAGGGGAGGACATCGGCGCGCTGTGGCAGCAGTGGCGGGACATGCACGCGCAGCTCAGGGCAATCGAGACCCGCTTCAGCCGCAAGGAAAACGTCCTCTTCCCCTACCTGGAGAAGCGGGGCATTACCGGTCCTTCCAGCGTCATGTGGGGCATCCACGACGACATCCGGCGTGAACTCAAGAAAGTCCAGGCCTTCCTGGACGAGGCTGAGCCCGTTGGCGGCGCTGAAGTGCAGCGCACCATCCGGGAAGTGGTTCAGCCCCTGTTCCACACCATCAAGGAGCTGATTTACAAAGAGGAGAACATCATGTTCCCCACCGCCCTGCAGCTGTTGTCGGAACAGGACTGGGCCGAAATTTACCGGCAGAGCGACGAGATAGGTTATACCCTGATTACGCCGCAAAAACAGTGGCGGCCGCGGGCTGCGGGCCAGGATATTAAGGAGGAAGCCGCGGATGTGCCGGGCCAGATCCGCCTGGACCACGGCGTACTCACGCAAAAGGAAATCGAACGCATGCTCAACACCCTGCCCTTTGACATAACCTTTGTCGACGCCGCGGACCAGGTCAAATTCTTCACCCGGGGCAAGGAGCGCATCTTCCAGCGCTCTCCCGCCATCATCGGCCGCAAGGTGCAATTCTGCCATCCCCAGTCCAGCGTTAAAGTGGTGGAAAAAATTCTGGCCGATTTCAAAGCCGGGCGGCGGGACAGCGCCGACTTCTGGATAAATATGCAGGGCAAAATGATTTACATCCGCTATTTTGCCGTCCGCGACGGGGACGGAACATACCTGGGCACCGTGGAAGTGACCCAGGACATCACCGGCATCCGCCGGCTGGAAGGGGAAAAGCGCATTTATTCCGAGGGCTGATGCCCTCTTTTTTTGTCCCGGCGGCGCCGAAAACCAGTGCAAAATCAGCTTTTGCACTTTTTGCCGTTGCTTTTTGGTGCGGGCAGGTTGTACAATTTTCATATACAGACGCCAGCAGGGGAGGGACTTTACTTGGCAAAACGCAGACGCAAGCGGCGGGGTTTCAGGCTCTTTTTCCTGCTCATGCTCCTGGCGGGCTTGCTGGCTATTAAATGGGCCGGCACCGTATCTCTCGTAGCCGATCCCGGCGCAGGGGGAACCCTGACGGGAGCAGGCTGGTATTTTCCCGGCGCCAAAATTACTGTAGCTGCCCGGCCGCAAGCAGGCTGGGAGTTTGTCGGCTGGACTGTGCGCGGAGAAACAGTGAGTGAAACTCCGGAGTATACTTTTACCGTGGCCGGAAAAATCGAGCTGAAGGCCCAGTTTCGCCCTCTTGACCTTTACGCCATGGAAGCCCTGGCCCGGGGGCGGGGTTCGGTTGCCGTTTCGGCGCAGCAGGTTGTCCGCGGGGAAGTAGTGGTTTTTACCGCCCAGCCCGAACCGGGGTATCGGTTCGCCTACTGGGAGGAAGACGGGGAATTTGTCAGCGCAGAGGCGGTGTATTCCTTTGCTGCCCAGGCCCCGCGCAACCTCCGGGCGGTGTTTGTGCCCGAAGAATACCGCGTTGACCTGGAGGTAGAGGGGGACGGCGAGGTTGTGGAAACCTGGAGCCTGGAGCCGGCGCGGGTAACCCTGAAGGCAGTGCCCCGGGAGGGCTATGAGTTCTTTGGCTGGGTGGACATGGACACCGAGCAGGAAATAGAGACGGAAGCGGTGTTGTCCTTTGCCTGGAAGGGCGGGCGGCGGCTGATGGCCCGTTTTCGCCCCCAACTGGTCCATGTCGACGGCGACAGCCTCATGGCCGTGGTCAGCAAACAGACCACCATTGGCCAGTACGCGCCCGATGATTTGGTGTACTTGCCTGCTGATTACAGCAGCGGCAAAGCGCGCCTGCGCCGGGAGGCGGCGGAGGCTTTGGACAAGATGTACCGGGCGGCCCTGGCTGACGGTGTCAAGTTGTATGTGGTTTCCGCTTACCGCGATTACCAAAAGCAAACCAATTTGTTTTACCGCTATGCAAAAGAGGACGGTATTTTCGAGGCCGAGCGCTACAGTGCCCGGCCGGGCCAGTCGGAGCACCAGCTGGGGACGACGGTGGACTTCGGCGGAACCAGCACAGGCCTTACAGAAGCCTTTTTCCACACCCCCCAGGGGCAATGGCTGTATAACAATGCCCATAAGTTTGGCTTTGCCCTCAGCTATCCCAAGGGCAGCGAAGAGATAACGGGCTATATTTTTGAGCCCTGGCATTACCGGTATATCGGCGTCGAGCTGGCCCGGGAATGGAAGGAATCGGGCCTGACGCTGGTGGAGTTCCTGATCAAAAAGAACCAGGCCTTTTGACCTGGTTTTTTTTATTGGCAGGAAAGCAGGAGCGGCAGGGAGAATAACTTAATTAATCCGACATGGCATTCAATACAGTATAGGAGGCGGTTTTTTGAGCTGTTTTGACAAAGTCGTCGACAGGAGAGGAACTTGTTCGGCCAAATGGGACGGGCACGAAGTGCTTGGCGTGCCCTGCGACGCCCTCCCCCTATGGGTGGCGGATATGGACTTTGAAATAATGCCCCAGGTTAATGAAGCCATTCGCCGCAGAACCGAGCACGCCGTCTACGGGTATCCTCTGCCGTCGGCGGAGTACTATGCCAGCATCCAGGGCTGGATGGAGCGGCGGTTTAACTGGCCCATCGAAAAGGACTGGATCCTCACCATCCCCGGTGTCGTTCCGGCCTTGAGTCTGGCCATACAGGCCTTTACCCGGCCGGGGGATGCCGTAATGATTCAGCCGCCGGTGTACCCGCCCTTTGCCAACGCCGTTACCGGCCACGGGCGCAAGCTGGTCAAGAACCCGCTGGTGCTGGTCGACGGTGAATACAAAATAGATTTTCGGGATTTTGAGGAGAAGATTGCCGGCAACGGGGTCAGGCTCTTTCTGCTCTGCAGCCCCCACAATCCCGTGGGCAGGGTGTGGAGCCCTGCCGAATTGAAGCAAATGGCGGAAATCTGCCGGGCCTATGACGTGCTGGTGGTTTCCGATGAAATCCACCAGGATCTGGTCTACCCCGGCGTCCGCCACTATCCCTTTACCCAGCCGGATCCGGCCTGGTGGGAGCGCGCCATTGTCTGCACCGCTCCCAGCAAGTCCTTTAACCTGGCCGGCCTGCAGACTTCCAACATCATCATTGCCGACCCCGACCTGCGGCAAAAGTTTGCGGAAACCGCCCGGTGCTGGGGGATCAGCAAGGTCAATGCCATCGGGTTGGCTGCCTGCCAGGCTGCATACACCCACGGCGACACCTGGATGGATGCGGTCATGGCCTATATCGCCGAAAACAAGGAATATGTCCGGCGCTTCCTGGCTGAGAACCTGCCCCGCATCCAAATGGCCAGGCCCCAGGGGCTGTTCCTGCTGTGGCTGGATTTCAGAGCCCTGGGCATGACTGCCGAGGAGCTGGAACACTTTTTGCTGCACAAAGCCGGGTTGTGGCTCAATCAGGGTTACACCTTCGGCGAAGAAGGCGCCGGCTTTGCCCGCCTCAACATCGGTTGCCCCCGGTCGACCCTGGAAACCGCCATGGAACGGTTGCAGGCCGCCGTCGGCGCCCTGGGTCTGTAAGCAGGCAAACAGTACCGTCGGCGCAGGGCTTTTACTGCCAGTGCGAAAACACCAGAGCAAAAATACCCTCCTAAGCAAAAAACCAGGCCGGATGGCCTGGTTTTTGTCATGCCGGTTACCAGCAGGCGACGTAACCGTCGGTGCGGCCTTCGGTGGCTCCTGCCAGGACCCCGGTTTCGGGATCCCGCCAGATAATCTGGCCGCGTCCAAAGCTGCCGCTGTCCAGGGCAACTTTAACGTCGTGGCCACGGCGGGCCAGCTGGTCGGCAATGGAGCTGGGGAAGCCGTGTTCCACCAGGACGGTCTTGCCTTCTGTCCACTGCCAGCGGGGGGCGTCCAGGGCGGCCTGGGGATTGAGGCCGAAGTCGACGCAGTTCATTACCACCTGGAGGTGTCCCTGGGGCTGCATGAACCCGCCCATGACGCCGAAGGGACCCACCGGACGGCCGTCCCTGGTCAGGAAGCCGGGGATGATGGTGTGGTAGGTACGCTTGCCCGGCGCCAGGGCGTTGTCGTGGCTGGGATCCAGGGAAAAATTGTGCCCCCGGTTCTGCAGGGCAATGCCGGTGCCGGGCACAACCAGACCCGAGCCAAAGCCCATGTAGTTGCTCTGGATGAAGGAGACCATGTTGCCCTGGCCGTCGGCGGCGGCCAGGTAGACGGTGCCGCCCCGGGGCGGGATGCCGGGCTGGGGCTGGATGGCGGCAGCGCCGATGAGCTGGCTGCGTTGCCGGCCGTACTCTTCTGACAGCAGTTGTTCCGGTGCGACGCGCATACAGTCGGGGTCGGTGATGTACTTTTGCCCGTCGGCAAAGGCCAGCTTGATGGCTTCAATCTGGCGGTGGAATGTCAGCTCGCAGTCCCGGACGGAGAACTCAAAGTTGCGCAGGATGTTCAGGGCCATGAGGGCCACCAGGCCCTGGCCGTTGGGGGGAATTTCCCAGACGTCGTAACCCCGGTAGCGGACGCTGATGGGTTCCACCCATTGGGGGCGAAAGGCGGCCAAATCCTCGGCCCGGATGTACCCGCCGTGCCGGCGGGAAAACTGGTCGATTTGTTCTGCCAGATGGCCGCGGTAGAAGGATTCCGCCTTGGTGGCGGCAATCTCTTCCAGGGTGCGGGCATGGTCCTCGGAGCGCCATATTTCACCCGCCCGCGGCGCGCGCCCGCCGGGGGCGAAGGTTTCAAACCAGGGCTGGAATTCAGGGCCACTGAGGGCCTTGGCGTAGATGGTGAACGCCCTTTCCCAGTACTTGGCCAGCACCGGGGAGAGGGGGTAGCCTTCCCGGGCGTACCGGATGGCTGGGTCCAGGACTTCTTCCAGGGGCAACTGGCCAAAGCGGCGGTTGCATTCAGCCCAGGCTCCCGGCGCCCCGGGAACGGTGACGGGGATGAAACCGAAGCGGGGGATTTCTTCAATGCCCGCTTTTTTCAGCTTGTCGATGGAGATGGCCCGGGGCGCGGGGCCGCTGGCGTTTAAGCCGTGGAGCTTGCCCCCGGACCAGATCAGGGCAAAGGCGTCGCCGCCGATGCCGTTGGAGGTGGGTTCCACCACTGTCAGGCAGGCGGCAGCCGCAACGGCTGCATCCACGGCGTTGCCGCCCTTTTGCAATATTTCCAGGCCGGCTTGGGCGGCCAGCGGCTGGGACGTGGCCACCATGCCGTTGCGGGCGTAGCAGACGGTGCGCCGGGACGGGTACGGATAGTAAAGCGGGTCGTACTTGCGCATGGAGTAACCTCCCTGGTTTTAATGTTACAGCTCTTGACGGCGGAAGCTCAGCGCCGCCAGGGCGAGCAAAGCTGCGGCGCTCAGCACCGCCGTCGCCGCCGCTCCCCACAGTTCTGCGGGAACGGTGCCGGCGACTACTTCGTTGATGTACCCGGTGAGGGCGCCGGGGGAATACTTGCTCAGGCCGGAACTGAAGAGGGGCAACAGTCCCAGGACAAAGAGCCCTGCCGTGGCCAGGCCGCCGGCGGCGATGGCCGACCGGGTCAGGGAACTGGCCAGCACCGTTATGGCCAGGATTACCGCGGCGTAGAGGATGTATAAACCGGTTGCCGTCAGCCCCGGGGTGAACCGGGTTCCGGTAAAGAGGATGCGGGTGTATACCCAGGTGGCCATAAACGCGGCGATGGCGCTGACGCCGACCAGGAGCAAGTGGGCGATGTATTTGGCCAGGATGTAGCCCGTCCTGGAGACCGGTTTGGTGAGGATGAGGTGGGCCACCCCCCGGTTCCTTTCCTCGGCTACCGTGCCCATGGCGGTGAGGATGACGGTGAGAATGCCAATTTGGGTGAGGTTTTTAAAAAGCTGGGTGTAGGAGTCGCGCCAGGTCATTTCCGGCAAAATGATGTTTATTTCCCCGGCCAGATTTTCCATAAGGTCGGGCAGCAGTTTGGTCAGAATGGGGCTGGCAAAGCCGAAGAGCAGGAAGATTCCCGGAATGGTGTAGATTTTATATGTGCGCAGGATTTCCCGGAGTTCCTTGCCCAAAAAGCGCAGGCTATTTTTCATCGTCGTTCACCAGCCTCACAAAGATATCTTCCAGGCTCAGCGCCTTGGGTTCCAGCCTACGCAGGCCCAGGTTGCGGGCAGCCAACAGGCGGGGAATTTCGACGCAGGCGCTGTCGATGTCGGCGGCGGCAACGAGGAGGGCGCCGTTTTCTTGCTGCACCGCGCTGACCCAGGGCAGGCGCTGGAGTTCGGCGGCCAGATCCCGGGCTGGGCCGGTTACTTCCAGCCGCAACACTTGCTGTCCGAAGCGCTTATGCAGTTCCGCCAGGGATTCGTCCAGGATGAGCCGGCCCTGGCGCAGTATGCCCACCCTGTCACAGACCCTCTCCACGTCTGCGAGAATGTGAGTGGAGAAGAAAACAGTGCAGCGTTGGGAAATGATGCCGATGGTCTCCAGCACTTCCTTGCGCCCGATGGGGTCCAGGGCCGAAGTGGGTTCGTCGAGGAAGACCAGCTCCGGTTCGTTGATGAGGGCCTGGGCCAGGCCCAGGCGCTGCTTCATGCCCCGGGAATAGCCTCCAATCTTGGTGGTGACACCGCGAAGGCCGGTGAGCTCCAGCATTTCCGCCACCCGTTTTTTCAGTTCCCGCGGGGGAATGGAATACAACTGGCCGACGAAGGTCAGGAATTCTTCGCCCCGCATCCAGTTGTAAAAATTGGGCACGTCGGGCAGGTAGCCCACCCGGGCCAGGTACTGACCCGAAGTTGCCGGTTGCCCCAGGAGCTCAATGGCGCCGGCACTGGGCCTGGTCAGGCCCAGCAGCATTTTTATGGTAGTGGTTTTGCCGGCGCCGTTGGGCCCCAGGAAGCCAAACACCGAGCCTGCGGGGACCTGGAGGTTAAGGCAGTCCACTGCCTGGACGGAGCCGAAATTTTTGCTGAGGCAGTTGGTCTTGATGGCCAGGTCCACGGCATTACTCCTTTCTTCCGAAAATGAAGTAGCACAGCGGGCCCAGGTACTGGATAAACACGATGACGGCCGCCCACAGCCATTTTTTGCCCGGGCTGATTTGCCGCCGGAACAGGTTGACCAGGGCGGCGGCCACCAGGGCGTAGTTGATGAGGACGACGGGAATGAAGAGGGGCCAGTTTTCCCGGAAAAACTCTTCCATGTTCGGCGCCCCCTAAATTTTTACCGCCGTTCCGTAGGCGACCATCTCGGCCATGCCCTGGCCCACCGACGAGGTGGAGTAACGGATGCAAATGATGGCATTTGCCCCCAGTTTTTCGGCCTCGGCGATCATTTCCTCCACTGCGGCCTGGCGGGCGTCGCGGATCATCTTGGTGTACTCGGTCACTTCGCCGCCCACCAGCCGGCGCAACGCCGCCAGGATGTCCTTGCCCAGGTGCACGGCCTTGACCTTGGACCCCTGGACCAGGCCCAGGACTTGGTAATCAGTGTGCAAATCCGAAGTGGTCAGCAACATTGGCAATACCTCCTTGACATTTTATAGTTGCCGCCGGGCCAGGATGCGGCCGGCGGCCAGGAAAGCGGCGGCGGCCAGTGCCGCCAGGAGCAGCAGGGAGCCCCAGGGAAAGGAACCTTCCCCGGCAAACAAGCCGGCGCCCTTCATATGCCAGAAAGGGGATAAAAAGGCGGTTCCGGCATGCAACCCCGCTGCCGACCACACCAGCAACACGGCGGCGGCCAGCACTCCGGCTTTGACCGGGTCGCTGCCCAGGGCGGAAAACACCAGCCCCAGGGCGTATACCGCCAGCAGACCGACATTGGTCAGCGCAGTGGCCGCCAGCAGCCTGGCCCAGTTCAGCCCGGGATAAGCGGCGCTGCCGGCTATCAGCAACGCCATGGTGGATATCCACACTGTCGCTGTCAACACGGCGCTTCCCGCCGCCGCCTTGCCCAGGATGATGGCGCCCGGGCTTATGGGCAGGCTGTTGAGGTACTTGATGGTGCCCCGGTTTACTTCGCCGGCGATGGCCGGCGCCGACAGGATCAGGGCCAGGATGACGCCCATCTGCAGGAGATTTTTGGGGTGCCACTGGCTCCAGACATAGTATGTGTAATCCTCCAGGAGGATGGCAAATTGTTCCGCCAGGCCGGGAGGGAGAAATTGGGCCACGTTTTCGCCGTGTCGGATGAGCATCCCGTAGCTCAGGGCGGTTAATATGCCAACGGCGCTGAAGAGGGCGACGCCGATGACGATGGTCCAGCGCTGTTCCCGCAATTCTTTGCCGATGAGCTTAAGCATTGCCGTCTCCTTTCTCCCCGGTGTAGTCCAGGAAAATATTCTCCAGATCCTGTTCCACTTGTTCCAGGACGAAGTGGGGGGCTTTCTGCAACGACTGGTAGATGGCATCGAAGTTGTCTTCCACAGTAATCAGGTAACCCTGACCGTCCCGCTCAACGGCCTTAATCCCCGGCGCTGCCAGCAGGTCTGCGGGGGGACTGCCCTGAAAGACGACGCGAATGACCCGCTGATTGTATTTCAAATCGTCCAGGGGACGCACCACCCGCAGCGACCCCTGATGGATGATGGCAATCCAGTCGGCAATGCGTTCGACGTCGGAGAGGATGTGGGTGGAGAAAAACACCGTGGCGCCGGAAGCGGTCGCTTCCCTGGCCAGGGCCTGGAGAAACCGGCGCCGCCACACCGGGTCCAGCCCGCTGGTGGGTTCATCCAGGACGAGCAGCTCCGGGCGGTGGGCCAGGGCCAGGGTCAGCCCCAGCTGGGTGCGCATGCCCTTGGACAGTTCCCGCACCCTGGTCCGGGGGTGAAGGTTAAAGGTTTCCAACAGTTCCCGGGCTCTGGCTTCATCCCAGCGAGGATAGAAGGAAGCATGAAAGCCCATGAGCTCGTCAATCCGCATCCAGGGGTAGAAGTTGCTCTCTTCGGCGACGTAGCCTACCAGCCGGCGCAGGGCGATGGGCTGCTGCTGACTGTCCAGGCCCAGCACACTGACGCTGCCGGAGTCGGGGCGCAGCAAGCCCAATATGATGCGGATGGCAGTGGTCTTGCCTGCTCCGTTGGGGCCGACAAAACCGAAAACAGAACCCCGGGGCACTGCAAAACTGACATCCCGGAGCACCAGGCGCTGGCCAAAGCGCTTTTCCACACCCCGGATTTCAATTGCCTTTTCCACGCTGCTCCTCCTTTCCCTTGTTCCAGTTGTTCAGCGCAGTTTCAAACATTTGCCGCAGCTCTTGCGGACCGACGCCCAAATGATAAGCTTCCACCAGCAACTCCTGCAGCTTGATGCGGAGGGAGGTCAAGTCTTTGGCGACAGCTGGTTTTTGGGCGATAAAGGTGCCCAATCCCCGGCGCCGCTCAATTACGCCCTGTTCTTCCAAAATGCGGAACGCCTTGGCGACGGTATTGGGGTTAATGGCCAGTTGGCCGGCCAGCTCTCGTACCGATGGCAACTGCTGACCGGGAGGATACAGACCCCCTGCTGCTGCGGCCTTGATTTGATTCACCAGTTGCTGATAAATGGGCAATGCCGAGCGGGGATCGACAAAGAACCGCAGTCCGAACACCCCCAGTGTATCACTGTATTAGTATAGTAGTACACCTGGAATCAGTATAGCTAAAAATTATCCTGCTGTCAACGGCAAAAAAAAACGTCCCGGCGGACGTCAGGAACAGACAGTTTGCCAGAAACGGTCCATTTGCTCTTTGATGGCCCTGGGCAGGTCGATGCCCTGGATTTGGGCAGCGGCCCGGGCAATCTGCAGCATTTTATACAGGAGGATGATGTCGCTGCGCCCGCCCATAAGCCCCGAAGCCAGTTGATGCAATCTATGAAAAAGGTCCCACAGGTCGCCTTTGATGGTATCAGTCTTGAAATCTTCCAGCTGTTGGGCACCCCAGATATCTCCCCAGTTGGGAAACATGGCGGGAAAGTCGACAAGGCGAATGACGAAGTCGGCCAGTTCCGAAGCGCACTTGTCGGGCTGCCCGGAAAGGCAGTGGCCGGCCGCCCGAGCAATACTGCCGTGAAGCATAACCACGTGTTTGCTGAATGAGTCCGAATCCCAAGCAAGGTTCTTTGTGCTGCGCAGTTCGGCAATCTGCTGCTGAAGGTGAGCCAAGCGCATTTGTCTACCTCCTGGCATGCCTGCCTGGCGGCGGCAAGTTGGTAACTATATTATATCTTTGAAGCACTGCTAATGTAAATGCCTGAAGGGGATATTTTTGTGTTTATTGTCACTTGCCGCCCGATTATTGGGAAAGAAAAGATGGCGTAAAGCCATCTAATTGTCTCGATTTCTTTCCCGGATCTTTACCTGTCCCTGCCCGGCGTTGCGGACTTTATATATCATTCGCCTGGTCTTGTCCCGCCGCCTGCCCGGGCTCAGCCCCAGGTCCCGGGCAATCTCTTCCATGCTGCGGTTGCGGGACAAAGCGTCTTTGTAATGGCGTTTTCCGGCCATGGCTGCACCTCCTCGGGCTTAGTATCACCCAATCGCGGCGGATTTGCCCTTGGAATATATGGCAAAGATGCCGCTGGGGCCGAGGGGAGCCGCCCCGGGCATGCAAATTGGCGCTAAGGGGCAGAATTAAGCTAAAAGGGTATTGTAATTGTTTTCACGTAATGTTAGTATAAGTATGTGCATAAAAACACTAATCTTACCAGGAGGGTTAGTTGATGAAAAAAGGAATAGCTCTTGTATTATCACTGTGCATGCTTGTGGCCGTATTTGCAGTGGCCGGCTGCCGCAAAGCCGAACCCGTTTACAAGTTTGGCGTAGGCGCCGTCAACTCCATTGCCAGCTCCAGGGATGCATCTGAAAACGCCACCGCAAGAGCTCAGGGCGATACCACTGTCGCCGCCGTAGTATTTGACAAGGACGGCAAGATCGTCGCTGTCAGCATCGACACTGCTCAAGTGCAGGTAAACTTCGACGAGAACATGGCCGTCACCAACCGCGATGCTGAACTGCTCACCAAGAAGGAGAAGAAGTACGACTACAACATGAAGAGAGTCTCCGAAATCGACAAAGAGTGGTTTGAGCAAATCGCCGCCCTGGAAGAGTGGATGGTCGGCAAGACCGTTGACGAAGTGCTCAACATGAAGGTCAAGCAGCGGGACGAAAACCACACCCATGTGCCCGACGTGCCCGAGCTTGAGTCTTCCGTCACCATCACCGTTGAAGATTACCTGGCTGCTGTGGAAAAGGCCTGGAAGAATGCTGTAGAATTCACGGGCTACGACAAGATGGGCCTTGGCTTCGACATCTCCATCGCCAGCTCCCGGGATGCCAGCGATACCGCCACTGCCCAGGCGCAAATCGACACCACCTTTGTCGGCACCGTCTTTAACGCCGAAGGCAAAGTGGCCGCTGTCAGCATCGACACCGCTCAGATTCGGATTCCCTACGACGCCGAGGGCAAAGTAGCTGCCGACAGGAATGCCGAAGTGCAGACCAAGAAGGAAAGAAAATACGACTACAACATGAAGAGGGTCTCCGAGATCGACAAAGAGTGGTTTGAGCAAATCGCCGCCCTGGAAGAGTGGATGATTGGCAAGACCGTCAACGAAGTGACCGGCATGAAGGTCAAGCAGCGGGACGAAAACCACACCCATGTACCCGATGTACCCGAGCTTGAGTCTTCTGTCACCATCACCGTTGAGTCCTACCTGGCGGCCTTCAAGCAATCCCACGAAAACGCCAGGTAAGGCGCCTGGAATTTATTGGGGCAGTCTCATCTTGAGGCGGCCCCATTATTTTGTTATGATATCTTTAATCTTATCAGGCAAGGATGATGGTCAGTGCGCAAACTGATTGCCGCAATGCTCCTGGCTCTGCTGTGTCTGACTGCGGCAGCATGCAGCAATACCCAGCCCAAACTCAAGTTCCAGCTGTATTCCGACTCCATCCTGGATGCATTTGACACCGTGATTACGCTGTTTGCGTATACCGAGACGGAAGAGGAGTTTCGGGAGTATTTTGAACTGGCCCGGACCCGCTTCCGGGAGTTGCACCGCTATTATGACATCTACAATACCTACCCTGGCTTAAACAACATAAAGACCATCAACGACATGGCGGGAATTGCTCCCGTCAAAGTGGATAAGGAAGTGCTGGATCTGGTTGCCCTGGGCGTCGACTGGGCCAGGGCAGGCCGCAAGACCAACATTGCCCTGGGGCCGGTTTTGCAGATCTGGCACGACTACCGCACCGACGGCGTGTACGACCCCGATAACGCCGCCCTGCCGCCCATGGAGCTTTTGCAGGAGGCCGCCCGGCGAGCGGATATCGACAAGGTTATTATCGATGTTGAAAACAGCACTGTTTTTCTGGCCGAACCGGGCATGCGTCTGGACGTGGGGGCCGTTGCCAAGGGTTATGCCACCGAAGTGGTGGCCAGGGAACTGTACGCGGCCGGCATGCGGTCGGGGGCCATCAGCGCCGGCGGCAACATCCGCACGGTGGGCAAGCCCCGGGACGGCGTCCGGGAACAGTGGGGTATTGGCATCATTGATCCGGCGAAATCGCTGTTTGCAGAAGACAGAAACCTGGACATGGTGTTTGTCAACGATGCCTCGGTGGTGACCAGCGGTGACTATCAGCGTTATTATTACGTCGACGGAGTCCGCTACCATCACTTAATCGATCCCGACACCCTGATGCCGGCGCCCCATTTCCGGGCAGTAACGGTGGTTACCCGCGATTCCGGGTTAGCCGATTTGCTTTCCACCGAACTGTTCCTGTTACCCTATGCCGAGAGCCGGCAACTGGCCGATGCTCTGGACGGGGTGGAAGCCCTCTGGGTGATGCCCGACGGCGAAGTGCGGATCACCGATGGCTTAAAGAAAATGTTGCGCAGCCACGGAGCCGACGGGAAGGAAGAGTAGCGGAGCAGGGCAAACTGCATGGGGGCCGCGGGCTCCCCTTGCTTTATCCGGTTGCGCCGGTTCCGGCAGGAATTGCCGGAGAGCAAGGTGAAATTGTATTGCGGAAAAGTGGCCCCGGTCCGGTCAACAGCCTGGACGGTGCAGGAGAAATTGCCGAGGGAGGTGTCGCTGATGCGGGAAATGCGGGTGGTATATAATCCCAAGGCCCGACGGGGGCGCTTTATTTCCCGGGTCGACAGTTTTATCGAGCAAGCTCAGAAGAGGGATTTCCGGCTCAGCTTTTACCGGCTCAGCGGCAACAGGGAAGATGCCGGCCGGATTTTGCGCGGCCTGCAGGAAGACGCAGTCGTGGTGGCCTGCGGCGGGGACGGTACGGTGCAGTTGGTGGTCGACGCCATGGTGCAGCACGAGCTGGATTTGCCCATGGGAGTGCTGCCCTACGGCACGTCCAATGATTTCGCCGATTCGATTGGCCTCACCACCGATTCCCAAGCCCTGTTGGAGTATATCGAGTCTGACAACATTGGCCTCGTGGATGTCGGCAAGATAGGAGACCGGTGTTTTATCAACGTCTTCAGCGCCGGGCAAATAATAAAGGCGTCCCACGAAGTGGAACGCACTTACAAAGACCATCTGGGCATGCTGGCCTACTACTTGCACAGCGTGGGGCAGTTGCCCAGGATTGCCCCCTTTCCCGTAACGCTGCGGGGGGATATCCAAGAGCGCTTTTCCTGCCTGTTGCTGGTGGTCCTGAACAGCACCAGCGCCGGCGGCTTCAGGAATTTGGCGCCCATGGCCCACCTCGGTGACGGGTACCTGGACCTTATCGCCGTGCGCGAGTGTTCCATATCCGAAATGGCGGCTATTTTTCTGGGCGCCCTCCGGGGCGAGCACCAGAGGCACCCCGATGTCCTCTATGCCAAGGTTCGCAATTTGGAAGTTTACGGCCCGACGGACATGGTCACCGACATCGACGGCGAGCGGGGACCCGCTTTGCCTGTGCACATCCAGGTTTTGCCCCGGCGCATTCGCCTGTTGGGGGCGCGCCACGTTACTTCTTAATCAGGTAATGCATGCGGGAGCACAAGGCTCCCGCTTTTTATTCTTTTACATAGTATTTGGCCAGGGTGGCGGCGACGCTGCCCGGCAATTCCCCTTCCACCCGCACATAATCTTCGCCGAATTCCAGGGGAATGAGGTTGCCGGCATAGGCGGCATTCAGCCGGCCGAATATTTTTCGGGGCAACAGCGCCCGAAACCGGACCATGGGTTCCATGTGTCTCTGGATTTCTTCGGCCAGCTTGTCGATGTTGGCGCCATGCAGGGCAGAAACGGGCACCATTGTCATGCCCCTGAACTTATTGGCCAGGTTCTGCACTGCCTGGGGCGCAACCAAATCGATTTTGTTGGCGACTATTATCCGCTCTTTGTCGGCACAACCCAGTTGCGCCAACACTTTGTCCACCTCCTGCACCTGCCGCTCCACATTGGGGTCGGAGGCGTCGATGACGTGGAGCAGGAGGTCGGCGGCGCTGACCTCTTCCAATGTCGCCTTGAAGGCGGCGATGAGGTGGTGGGGCAGGCCGCTGATGAAGCCAACGGTATCGCTGATGACAATGGGGATCCGGGCGGCGGGCATTTTCCGGGCCAGGGGATCCAGGGTGACGAACAGGGCATCGGCGGCCAGGGCGTCGGCGCCGGTCAGTTGGTTGAGGAGGGTAGATTTGCCGCTGTTGGTGTAACCCACCAGGGCGGCCTGAAAAACATCGCGCTTTTCCCGCTGCTTGCGCAGCAAGGACCGGTGCCGTTCCAGCCGGCGAATTTGCCTTTCCAGGAGGTCTATGCGCTGACGGATCCTGCGCCGGTCCATTTCCAGCTTGGTTTCGCCGGGCCCGCGGGTCCCGATGCCCCCGGCCAGGCGGGAGAGATCCCTGCCTTTGCCCATCAGCTTGGGGAGCTGGTATTTAAGCTGGGCCAGCTCTACCTGCAGCTTGCCTTCTTTGCTGGTTGCCCGTTGGGCAAAGATGTCCAGAATCAGCTCGCTGCGGTCGATAATCTTGGCCGGTATCAGCCGTTCCAGGTTGTTGACCTGGGAGGGAGAGAGCTCGCTGTCGAAGATCACTGTGGCGATGTTATTCTCTTCTGCATAGGCGCCGATTTCCTGCGCCTTGCCCGGTCCGATATAGTAACGTTTGTCAGCTTGCGGCCGGATCTGGGTAAAACTCCTGACCACTTGCACTCCGGCCGCCCGGGCCAGGTTGTGCAACTCGGCCAGGCTCATTTCCTCTTCGGCGCTGCCTCCCCGTTGCCACAGGGCGACGGCGACAGCCTTTTCCGGCACAGCTTTCATCATTGCTTTCACCCCCTCGTCTGTATTCTACCATAAAGGCCCTGCCGCGGGCCTTTGTTTTTCGGAAAACTTTTTCTTCAGCCTCTTCCATTTTACTGGAAATGCCTTTACAATGTACCTGTGCAGGCAGCCGGGAATAAAGCGTTGTTCTCCGGCAATATTAACTGCATAGACATTATTTGGAGGTGTTATAATGGCTGTCAGATTGTATGTCGATCAGGATCTTTGCATCAGCTGCGGAGCATGCATAGGCATTTGTCCCGACGTATTTGACTGGAACGATGACGAAAAAGCGGAAGTGACAGTGGACCCCATTCCCGAGGATTTGGAAGAGGAAGCCCGGGAAGCCCAGGAATCCTGTCCAACAGAAGCCATCAAGGATAAGGAGTAGGTTCCCGGAACTTTTGGCGTCAAGGGAAGGGTGGTACGGTGCCTGAAATTGCGGTGGTAACGGACAGTGCCTGCGATCTCCCCCGGGCGATGTGCACGGAGCGCGGAATTATCGTAGTGCCTTTATATGTCCACTGGCAGGGACAGACCTGGCGTGACGGTGAAGACATGTCCGCTGCCGAATTTTACCGGCGGTTGCAGACCGAAAAGAGTCTGCCCCGCACATCCCAGCCTGCGCCCGGAACATACCTGGATCTGTTCCGCCGGCTGCTGGCCCAGGGCAAGGAAGTGCTGTGCCTCACCCTGTCCTCGGGGCTCAGCGGTACGTACCACAGCGCTGTTACGGCACGGAGCATGCTGGCGGAACAGGACAAGGTGGCAGTGGTGGATACACTGGCTGCTTCCGTGGGGCAGGGCCTGCTGGTGCTGGAGGCCGCCAATCTGGCCGCCCGGGGCCATGGCCTCCAGGAAATTGTTGCCCGGCTCCGGGACAGGATTGGGCGCCTGCGCTCGGTATTTACTATCAACACCTTGGAGAACCTGGTCAAAGGCGGCAGGCTCAGCGCCGTACAGGGGGGATTGGGCACGTTGCTGGGCATTAAACCGGTGTTGCAGCTGGATGCGCGCGGTAAAATAGTGCCCTTGACCAAAGTGCGTACCCGCAAAAAGGCACTGGCTCAGCTGGTTGCTGAGGTGGAAAAGCAGGGCGCCGGGCTGGAGGGCCAGGTCATGGGGGTTTCCCACGCCCACGACCCCGAAACCGGCGCCCTGATGGCTCAATTGCTCAAGGAAAGATTCCGGGCTGCCGAAGTGGTGGTGGGCGAAATCGGCCCTGTCATCGGCGCCCACACCGGCCAGGGTTGTATCGCCCTTTTCTTCTGCGGCCGGCCCAGGTAACTGCCTGCCCCGGAGGCCTGCATAAAATTTATGCCGGTCCGGATACTAAGGGCAGGAGGTGGATTAAGTGCCGTTGCAGTTAAGCCAGAAGGAAAGGATGTTGTTGCAGGATCAGCTGAGCCACGAGGAAATCTGCATCCAGAAATACACCAGCTATGCCCAGAAAGCCAGCGATCCGCAATTGAGGCAGATGTTTGACACCTATGCCCGGCAGGAGCAGAACCACTACAACACCATAAACCAGATCCTGCAAGGCCAGGTTCCCAACGTGCAAAACCAGCAGCAGCAAGGGAGCCAGAGCCAGCCCGGCAGTCCGATGATGAGCCGGCCCATGCAGGCCTTTGGCCTGACCCAGGGCGGCCAGGATGACCAGGCCATGTGCAACGACATGCTGATGACGGAAAAATACGTATCCGGAACTTACGACACGGCTATTTTTGAGTTCCAGGACGCCAATGTCCGTTCTGTCCTCAACCACATCCAGAAGGAAGAACAGGGCCATGGCGAGGGCATTTTCAACTACATGAAGGAAAAGGGCTGGTACCAGCCCCAATAACAGACCGGGCGCAAGCCCGGTCTGTTTTTCTTTTACAGCTGTTCTTTGGTAAGCATGCCCAGGATTTCTTTAATGGAAGCGGCGCTGTCAAATTTCAGCAGGCTGCCCTGATAAACGCGGGCGCCGAGCTTCAGGAAGAAAACTGTGGCCACCAGGAGAATGAGGGAAGTGGCGACAACCTCCCAGAGGGGGATGGAAGCAGCGCCGAGACGCATCAGCATGGCGGCGGGCGTAAAGACGGGGATGAAACTCAGCACGCGGGCAAAGACCCCGTTGGGGGCCATCATGATGGGCGCCGAGAGGAACAGCGGCAGCATAGGAATCATGATGACCAGGCCGTGGGCCTGGCTGCCGGATTCGGCGTCCTTCATGGTGGCGGCGACGGCGGCGAAAAGGGTGGCCAGGAGCAGGTAGCCCAGGAAGAAGTAGGGCAGGGCGTACAGGAGTTGGGTATAGTCCAGGCCAATGGCGCTGAGGTCGACAAATCTCGACGCCACCGTAGCGCCGACGCCGATCCAGATGGCGATCTGCAACAGGGCCAGCGCTCCGAAGGCCAGGATTTTGCCGGCCAGCAGTTCCAGCGCCGACAGGGAGGAAAGCAGTATCTCCACAATCCTGTTGCGCTTTTCTTTAATGACGCTCTGCATCAGGATTTGCCCCGAGAAGAGCACCGAAACAAACAGGATCATGCCGGCAAAGAAGGGGATGATGAAGGAAAGCACGTTTTCCTCCTCGCCGCTTACCGAGGACATCCGCACTGAGATGGGGGCGAGGATGAAGGTGAACTCCTGGGGACTGATGCCGGTAACCCCAAGGCGGTACTGGGTAAAGGCCGGCTGCAGCAGCTGTTCCAGCTCGCTGCGGCTGAAGTCCCGGATGTCCCTGACATACAGGTTCATTTCCCCGGTTTCCAGGGATGCGGGGACGATGTGGAGGAGGCCGTCGGCGGCCCCTTCACTCACCTGGGCTGTTAAGTCTTCCACGTCCCCTTCCACAAACTCGGCCTTGAACTTGGTGTCTTCCAGGGCGGCGTCCAGAATCTCGACCATTTGCCCCGTCTCGTCCAACACCCACAAAGCTTTTTCCGCCACGCTCATTCTTTCAATGATGAAGCCGGGCAGGAAGCCGGTGATGGCCATGATGGCCGGGACGAGGAAGGTAAAGATGAGGAAGAGGGGGCTGCGGATGTGTTTGCGAAACTCCCACTTGAATACCGACGCCACATTAGCTCGCTTCATTGGCATTTTCTCCCCCTACGGCATGGATGAAAATCTCATGGAGACTGGGCTTCTCAATTTTAATGCTCTTGACGGTGCAGAGGCGGCCTGCCTGTTCCAGGAAGGAGTTGGGGTCGACGGCGGTGTTTAGTTTCAGTTGCACGGCATTGCCGTTGCTGTGCAGCTCCCGTACATGCTCCAGGGAGCGCAGGTATTCCAGCAGACCTTTTTCCTCGGCATACCGGATTTCCACGATGTTTTCGGGGTGCTGGTCCCGGATTTCCTCCAGCGTGCCGTAAAGCACCGGCTTGCCTTTGTTAATGAGAAAGATTCGGTCGCAGAGCTCCTGCACCACGTTCATCTGATGGGCCGAGAGGAGCACGGTGCTGCCCTGATTGCGCAGTTCCAGGATTAAATTTTTAAAAAGGTCCTGGTTTATGGGGTCAAGGCCGGAAAAGGGTTCGTCCAGCACCACCAGCTCCGGCTGGTGCAGGACGGTGGCAATAAACTGGACCTTTTGCTGCATACCCTTGGACAGCTTTTCCAGTTTGTGGTGGGCATAGGCGCCGAGATCCATGGTCTCCAGCCAGCGCAAAGCCCTCTCCCTGGCCTGGGCCGGGGACACGCCCTTGAGAGCGGCCAGGTAAACCAGGGAATCCAGCACCCTGGCGTCATCGTAGAGGCCGCGCTCCTCAGGCAGGTAGCCGACGCGCTGCTTGTCCAGGGGGCCGGGGACGCCGTCCCAGAAGAACTGCACCGAGCCGGAACTGGGGGGCAAAATGCCCAGGATGACCCGGATGGCAGTGGTCTTGCCGGCGCCGTTGGGGCCAAGAAAACCCATGATTTCGTGCTTATGGACTGCAAAGCTGATGTCGTCGACTGCCGGAAAGCTGTTGTAATACCTGCTGAGGTTGCGGACTTCCAACATCGTTTCAGGCATGGCCTAACCTCCTTTGGCGTTGATATGTCAATATTATCGGAAAGCGGGCTCTTTGGCAAGGACAAGCCCTGCCGACAGGGAAGTGCACGGCCGGCGTCGAAATATTGTCCAGACATCTGTGCCGGTCCCGGAGAAAACAAGTGTGCGCAAAGGAGGTCAATACCATGCAAAACAAGCAGGGCAAATTTCGCGGACGGGACGGATTGGAACTGTTTTGGCAGGCCTGGGTGCCGGAAAATACGCGCGCCGCGCTGCTGATTATCCACGGTTTCGGCGAGCACAGCGGCCGCTACAGCAACGTCGTCGACGCTTTGGTCCCTCAGGGCATAGGGATTTGGGCGCCGGACCACCGGGGTCACGGGCGCAGTCCCGGCCGGCGGGGGTACGTCAATTCCTTTTCCGATTACGTCGAAGACGTGCGCTGCTTCTGTGAGCAGGTGGTGGAGCCCGCCGCGGGGGCGGTTCCCCGCTTCGTTCTGGGCCACTCCATGGGCAGCATCATCGCCATGAATTATGTGCGCAAGTACAGTGCCGGGTTGTCCGGTTGCATCCTGTCGGGAACCGGAGCCGCTTCACCCCTGGCCGAGAACAAGGCGCTGACCGCCGTCACGGCTCTGCTGAGCGCTGTGCTGCCCCGGGCCGCCATCAAGTTCCCCCTGCCCCCGGAATTCATCAGCCGGGACGCCGCAACGGTGGCGGCGTACAAGGCCGATCCCCTGGTGCACAACCGGCTCAGCTTCCGCCTGGCCCGGGAAATGAACGTTGCCCTGGCCGCCGGCGTCCGGGGCATTCAGGAGGTGGACATCCCCGTCCTCATCCAGTGCGGCAGCGAGGACGAGTCCTTTATCCGCCAACAGGAGCTGTATGAGAGCCTTGCCTCCCGGGACAAAACCTTCAGGTTTTACCAGGGCCTCAAACACGAGGTCTACAACGAGCTGGAATCCGACCGCAAGCAGGTTCTGACCGACCTTCTGGACTGGCTGCAAGGGCATATATAAAAAACCGGGCAAGCGCCCGGTTTAATCGTGGTCCTCATCTTCATCTTCATCGTCTTCATGGCGATAGCCATAATGATCCTCGTTAAAGGCCATGATATCGTGCTCATGAAGTCGCCTTTCCGGCTTCAAATAACTGGCCAGCAGGGCAGCCGCCACCCCCACGTCGTCGACGCCGGCGTTGGGGGCAAGCTCCGGAAAGAGCTGCGCTGCCGTTTCATCACCCTGCTCTTTCAAGGCAGTCAGGCACTTATTATAGGCGGCAACCAAGGTCGGGGTTCCCTTTTCCAGGGCCCCGGTCAGGGATGCGTTGGCGGCCAGACGCCTGACTTCCCTGAGGATATTGTACATCTTGCCAACCTCCAGGTTTGCCACTGAATCCACCTCCTTTCGTCTGCAGGACCAGGTGGGGAGTGAGTTTGGCCTTGAGGAGCTTGCGTCCCTGGTGCAGCCGCCACTTTAGAGCGCCGGCCTTCAGGCCTGTCAGGGCGGAAATTTCCCTGTAGCTGAGGTCCTTCAGGTAATAGAGTTCCAGGAGCAGGCCATACTCCCCCGGCAGCAGTTCCAGCTCCCGGGCAATCAGGTGGCGGACTTCCCCGTTTTCCAAGAGCTCATCCAGGGCAGATGCGCCGCTGCCGACGCATTCCGCCAAGCTCTGCCAGGCCTCCCGGGAGAGCTGAACCTCCCGATCCCGGCGCCGAGCCCTGGCCTTGCGCAGGTTCAGGCACTGGTGCAGGACCAGGGTGCGCAGCCAGGCCCCAAAGGACTTGGGATCCTCAACCTGCCAAATTTTGCGCCACACCGCCGTCCAGATTATCTGGGCGGCGTCTTCGGCATCCCGCCAACCCAAGTAGCCGGCGGCCAGGCGCAGGACCAGGCTACGCTCCTCCTGAACCAATTGGGCAAAGGCCTCTTTATCGCCCTGCTGGGCTCTCAGTACCAGATCCTCCACAGTCTCACCCACCTCGCTCTTCACCCATATAGACAAATCCAATCCGGAACTGGTTAGGATAGAGACGGCTCTTTTGGTCCGGTTGCCATGAAGTAATCGCAGGTTAGAACCGTTCCGCTATAACAGCTTTTCCACCAGCCGCTCCAGCAAGTTGGGCAGGACCTGGGTGGCGAAGGGGTAATAGATGCGTTCGGTTTTTTGGTGGACATCCCGGCCCCAGGGGCCCAGGTTGAGGACCGGGATATCCAGGCGGGCCATATCCTCCAGAGGCAGGTGGTAGCCCCGGCCCCAGGCCGGGCAGTTTTCCCGGACGGCGCCCGCCGCCGCGGCATCCTGGAGGGCGCAGTAGCTGAGGTCGGAGACGCCCCGGTGGAATTCGGCGTGGGCCAGGCTGATGCCCAGGTCCCGGGCGTAACTTATAAGGGCTTCCACCGCTGCCATGACCCGCTTTTCTTTGGCTGTCTCCCGGCGGTTGCGCACCGGGGGATACCAGGGCGGGGCCAGGGCAATGACGATTTTGGGACCCTGGTCGGGACAGCGGCTGTGTGCAGCGGCAATCAGTTCGGCGGTGAGGCGCTGCAAGCCGGCCCCTTGGGCCACGAGCCTTGCGGCCTCCCGGTCAATCAACTGTTCCAGTTCCCCGCCATGGGCGGCGAGGCATTCCTGCCACAGCTGGGCAAAGGTCATGACCCGGGGTTGCCAGGGCGGCAGTTCAACTTTGCGGCCGGCCATCCTTTCCCAGGCCCGGGCCGAGATGCGCAGGCGCTCCATGGCGTTTTGCACGGCCTGTTCCGCCAGGCGCACCAGTTTGGCCAGGATTTCCGCCGGCGTTGCTGCCAGGGTAAAGACGTTGAAATAAGCCCAGGCCGCTGCCGGGGTGGTGACATCGTATCCGCCTTTCAGGTCCCCGGCGCCCAGCACCGTGGGGGGAGGGGTTACGGCGCCGGCGCAACTGTCGCTGAAGCCGGGGTTCAACTCCAATATGCGCGTCACTTCGGCCAGGAGCAGGTGGGCATTGAGCCCGCCATAGAGGGCGCCGGCGTGGGTCTCCCGGCCGAAACAGCAAATAAGGGGGAGGAGCTTGCCGTCACTGCCCGTCTCGACGGCATGCCCGTCGCCGTCGAAGCCGTGGGGTTCGCAGTTGAGGGCGGCGACATAATCCAGGCCAAACTCCTCTTGAAACTCCCTCAGCACGGTGACGGCATGGCGCATGCCCAGGGAATTGTTTTCTTCATCGGGAACCGAGAGGAAGAGGATGCTGCCGTTGAGGGAGCGGGGATTACCGGCATATTTTTCCGTCATTACAGCCTGCAGGGCCAGTCCGTAGAGCATGTCGGCTACGCCCCGGCCAAAGACCCAGTGGCCGCTCTCCAGGTCCCGGCGGGCTGCGGGGGGCAGGCAGGCCGGGTCGAGGCTCCGGGTCAGCCGGACGGGAGCAAAGGCCAGGTCCTTGAGCGTTCCATAGTCGTCGACTGCCACGACGTCGTGGTGGTTGAGCAAAATTACCGTCTTGCTGTTCCGGCCCTGCACCAGGGCCGCCACCACCGCCGGGCCGTGGGCAGCGGGCAGGGGAAGCAGGCGCAGCCGGCGGGGGTGGGCCTGAAAATAGGGGTGTTGTGCCAGGCGGGCATGGATAAAGCGGGCGATTTTCCCTTCGCCGGGGCTTTGGGAAACGCTTTGCAAGGGCGTCAGCTGCAACAGCAACTCCCAGGCGCTGTGACCTGTTGGCATCGTTCCGCCTCCTTGTCCTAGGCATAGAGTCGGGCTATAATACTAAATTATAGCGCACAGCAGGCAATTGGTCATATTTCCCGGGAAAGGAGGATGCTGTATGGATTTGTGGGAATTTGAAAGGCAGGCCCGGGAATACGCACGGCGCCGGTGCCGGGAGCACGTGCAGGAACTGGAAAAGGTCCTGAACCGGCCCATCACCTTTGATTACCGGTATGAACACACTCGTACGACGGCGGCCATTGCCGGCCGGTTGGCAGAAAAGCTGGGGGTGGAGCCTGCCCTGGCGCGCATTGCCGCCTGGCTCCACGACCTGGGCAAGTGCCGGGTGCCCGGCCTGGAGGAAGAAGCCAACCAGGAACGGGAGCAGGACCACGGACATGTTGGCGCCGAAGAAGCGGCCGCCTTTCTGGAATCCATTGCCTTCCCCCGGGATCTTACCCAACAGGTCAGGCAGGCCATAGCCCAGCACGTGGGGCTGGTCAAGGACCATATCCTGGAAGAACCCCTGGCCGCCCTGCTCTGGGACGCCGACAAGCTGAGCAAGCTCAGTTTTGCCGGGGTGCTTCATTACTTAGTCGGCGAAGTGACAACGGGCGCCGGGATTGTAGACTGCGCGGCATTCTTGCAGGGCATGGATTGGGAACTGCACAGGGGGATTCGCGATTCCCTCAACACTGAAATTGCCAGGCGCTGGGCTGACAGGGAACTGGCGGAGACTGCTGGCATACGGGACAAGCTGTTGGCGGCCATGGAGGATTAATCCGGACAAAAATTAAGCGATTGCTTCGGAATTCCCGGAATCCAGGCTGCCTGTAAGAAAGATATATCAGCAACTCAAGGTTTGCGTGAGTTCGGCATTGATGCCGGTGGCATGCGCACCGTCTGTAGAAACGGTGCGTTTTTTTTTGCGGTGGCAGGGTAACAAAAACCAGAAATTGTCCCTGGGATGCCAAGCTGTGCACAAAATTACTGAGCAAAAGTGCAAAAAATGTTTTTTGCATGCAGAAATTTTGGAGGCGGTTGTCGAATAGGGGGGGTATCTGAAATTTTGTATTGAACAAATGTTCAAGGGAGGTGTCGTACCATAATCGGAATAGTCATTGCGGCTCATGGTGACCTCGCCAGGGGTTTTGGTGAAGCGATAGAGTTAATTCTTGGCCCCCAGGAGCAAATGGCGTATTTAAACTTGGAACCTGAGATGGGTCCCAGTGAACTCATGGAAAAAATGGCTGCAGCCATTGCCAGTGTTGATTCAGGGGAAGGGGTCCTGATTTGTGTCGACCTGTTCGGCGGCACACCCTGTAATGTAGCCTTGGCGCTGACTGCCGAGACCAATTCCGTATGTTTGACAGGCATTAACCTGGGGATGCTCCTGGAAGCGGTTACTTTGCGGGGTAGCGGTGAAGGACCGATTTCGATAGCCAATAAACTCGTTGAAACAGGTAAGGGGGGGATACAGCAGGTAAAAATCTGTTAGCGGGAAAGAGGCAGCGTACATTATGGGTATCTGGATTACGACTTGGGAGGTATGGCTTTGGCTATCGCACTGATAAGAATTGACGACCGCCTGATCCATGGACAAATTACAACGAACTGGATTGCTCAGACCAACGCGAACATGATTATTATCGCCAGTGACAGAGTCGTCCAGGATAAGGTCCGGAAAAGTGTTGTGGAACTTACCGCCCCCAAAAACATCAAGACTGAGGTCTTGTCCATTGCTGAAGCCATTGAGAAGCTCACCGGTCCTCTGGCAGGTGAAAATTGCAGGGCCTTTGTTATCTGCGTTGCGCCCGATGAGGTTTTGGCTTTAAGAGAAGGCGGCGTAGATTTCACTCATGTGGTCATCGGGAATATGGGCTCGATGGGCAGAGGAGAGGAGGCCGTGAGGATTACCAAATCGGTAATGTTGACAAAAAAAGACCGTGAAGACTTCGCTTTGCTTCAGCAAATGGGAGTCAAATGTGAGATACGGGTAATACCGCAGGACCGACCAATAGATATTGCCCGGCACCTTTAATAAAGAGGAGGCAATCTTATGTTAGGAACTGCTTTAATCGCTGCTTTTTTAGCTGGGGGCTGGTTTCTCGTAACCGCATGGCCCTTACAACTTATTGCCGCGATCAGACAAAAAGATTCTCCAGCTCACGGTATAATCATCGGTTTATTGCACATCTGGCGTTTTATCTCTGATCATCCCTTGGCAATTGGCGGCTTAACAGGTCTGTTTATAGGTGATTTTGCCACCGGAATCAAGGTCGGGGCGCTCATTCAGTTAGTGTTTTTCGGTGTTTTCATAGTCGGCGCAGCTGTGCCCCCTCGCCCCATGGTTGCCACCATAATGGCAGTTATATTTGCCAGCAAACTCGGCGTTGAGCATGGCGCAGTTTTGGGAATGGCAGTGCCAATTGCTGTCTTTTCCTTGATGCTGTTTCTGTCCAACATATCAATTATGTCATTCTTCTACGAGCGTTTTGCCCGGCAGGCAGCAAAAACAGGCAATCTCAAGAAACTGGAACTCTGGCACGCTATTCTCCAGCCTATAAATATTACATTGATTAATGCCATACCGGCCTTTTTGGGCGTATACTTTGGGGTTCCGCTTGTCGGTAAGGTTCTCAACGCGATTCCCGCCTGGTTATCCGGGGGATTTGGTACCATGCAAGGCATTCTTCCCGTTGCCGGCTTTGCCTTGTTGGTTTACACCATGAACCCCGGTCCAATGATCCTTCTTTTTGCAGCCGGTTATGCCATTGGAACGGTTACTCAACTGACCCCAATGGCTACTGCGCTGGTTGTAATAGCCTTAGTCTTCTTCTACATGAAAACCAGAGGCGGACAAAATTCTCTTGAGCCCGCAATGGTTGCAGCCGGTGAAGGAGTCAGTAAAATTCCCCTTTCCTTCGGGGACAGAATCTCTTTGGCCTGGCGAAACTTCACGTGGTATTACAACGCCTCATTTGAAGTGCTTGGCGGGTGGGGCTTTGCCTATCAGTTGGTTCCTTTCTTACGGCGCTACAAGACAGATGAAGAGCGTGCCGAGGCAATGACCAGGAATATTGCTTTCTGGAATACCAACGTTTACGCCGGAGGTGTGATCCCCGGCATGGTCGCGGCAATGGAAGCACAACGCGCCGAAAATAATGAAGCCATAGACGGCAATGCCATTCAGGCTCTAAAGGTCGCGACAATGGGACCGGTTGCCGGCATCGGCGACTCGCTTTATCACGCTACGCTGGTTCCCATTATCCTGGCCATAGGCACGAACATGGTTCTGGATGGCAACTCCTTTGGTTGGTTCTTCTCAGTTTTCGGCCTGATTGCCCTTTTTGCGGCCAGCGTCTACTACCTTGTCGGTTTGGGTTATAACTTGGGTGTTGATGCCCTTAACCGTATGCGCGGTGTAGTCGACACTGTGGCTGAAGGCGCCAAATATGTCGGACTGATTTTGGTGGGCACCATGGTGGCTAATTTGGTAAAAGTGAAC